>Ga0316209_1001391_pt1 | contig 25571 bp, 16 predicted proteins | sample 6monopyrite_MG_FD_204945 | JGI IMG/M metagenome (GOLD analysis project Ga0316209, IMG submission 204945) | Microbial mat bacterial communities from mineral coupon in-situ incubated in ocean water Damariscotta River, Maine, United States -... | ecosystem: Environmental > Aquatic > Marine >...
ATGCAGTAACGTATCTAGTTGCTCATCTACCGATATCCCTGCGTCATTGTTTATCTTCTCAATGATCGAACTCTGCCATCGAGTCAATGCCGGCACACCTTCAACGTAATACACAGTGATCTGCTGAATAGCGTCCGCAAGATCTGCGGAAATCAGATCTCGAATGACAGCCAGATTATTGGGTAATGCTCCTTCCAACGCCTCGACTAGCCGAATAATGTCTCCAACATGTTTGCACGGTCGTTCCGGGAGCTTTTCCAAGTTTGAAATAATAGGACCCTTACCCTGATCAGACGCAGACACGATTTGGCATAGTGCCGTCTCAATCGCCACCACAGTCTCTTTCGGCGAAACTGAAAAGCTTTCTGTCCAGAAAGCATCACCCATCTCTCCGAGCGCGGAATTAAATCTTTCATCCCAATCCCCATTCTGGGCAGGGATGAGGTATGCGTTTCTTGTGCACTCAACGAGCTCTGGCCAAGTACCAACAACAATACCCGAACACGCACCATTCTCCACTAACGCTCGCCGAACTCTACGTGCGGCACTGCTATCAGGCACCAAAAGATATTGCAGAGTTTGGCTAATCATACTTATCTACCTGTCCCTATAAACCTGCTACGACGAATCCAAAACTAAGTCACGCATCTGCCAACCCGCCACTTCCATGGATGCCCTCTGCTCCTGCGTAATACGATCAGAATGCACAGCCAGGCACAACAAGTGTTTTGGGCGACTCATGGCTACATAAAATTGACGCATGAATTTTTGGTTAGCCCTAAAGCTTGCACTATGATGGGGATTTTCTCTTAAACCCACATTTGGATGATCGTGGTTTGGAAGGTCGCCGGTTAAATAAGGAATCATTGTTTCAAGATCAAAACAATGATTCTTGGTCTCAAGAACAAGGGTGGCATCGTGCGTCTCACCTTTCACCGCATGAATGGTCGAGACTTCAACCAAAAAACCATCCCGGTGCCGAATCTTGCTTTCCGGCAATGAATTAAGTGAATATTCGTCAGCATTATTTTCAACGTGTTCAGCCCCGGCAGGTTCCTGCACTTCGTGGAACGCCAAATACTCGTCTGCTTCTGAAGAGCTAGCGTCGAATTCGAATATTTTCACCAAAACCTGAATTGAGTCATTCCAGAATTCCTGATCTACTCGACAATCATCACTTAACAGCATGTGGATCAACTTACGATAACTATCCCAGCCATCCTTATCCTTCAGATATTCCCGCATTGAAGTTCCAGTAAAGTATTTCCCTTCTGTATCTTTCTTATTCGCGCTTCGCAAGAGCGTTAAAATACATTTTGTCAGTAACTTATAATTGGCCGCCCAATCATCCGAGGATGATTTTCGACAGTAATACACTGCCTCGATAAAAGAGTCTTCCTTGAAATTGTTTTTTGCCTTTGTCTTGTCATAATCCACCCAATAATGACCAATTTTCAATTCTTCTCTTTCGGGATCGATCTCATTTCCAACGGCTCCAACAACTTTGATGCAGAATTTATCTGATCGTTTATGCATCTCAGAAAACTGACGTGAAACAATATCAGAAAATTTCGGAATGACGTCCCCCCTAGTTTCATCACGGTAGATAATGAGGGTGTGCTCAAAATTACTCCCATCGGCGTGAAACTGCTTTCTTTCCTCCTTACTATTGTCAGAAAGCTCTGTCTCCAGTAGTACTTGATTGAAACTCACGCCTCTGATTTTCAGTGCAATTTCGTCAGTAAATCGATGGGATTTATTGACCACATAATCCATATCTGCGACTGACTTTCCATTGAAACTTGAATTTGCTTCTTCCCCACCAATACCATGAAAAATAGCTTGGTCTGGATCACCAAACCGTTGTACGATCCACTCAGGCTCATCCAATGGGAATATTTGAAGCAACAATTCATCCTGATATTTTTGCGTATCTTGCATTTCATCAAAGAAAGCACAGGGGAAACGATTACATAACGTAACCCTCAATTCTTCGTTCTCAATCAGTGCCTTCTCAGCAAAAATATAAATGTCTCTGTAAAAATAATACCCCTCAGCGATCATTCGTTCTCTAACCGCTTTTAAGTCATTGTAGGATTGTGATGTTGAGCCGTTTGGAAATGTTGGAACATTGATCGAAACTGATGTGCCATCTAGGCTCAAATTAAAATCATACAGAGCATTTGAGTACTGGCTCTTATTATCGATATACGTTCGAGTACTTTGCCGAAGATTCGCGTAAATAAGATTCACACAATTATCCGTATCGACGAGCTTTACTTTTGTGCCATCCGAACGAATCAGCGGAAATGCAATGTATTTCCCCATAAACTCCTGGATTGTTCCAATAAAATGAGGGTAGGAAAGGAGGCGCTGAGCTTCAATCGTTTTAGAATTTTTTAGCCGTTCAATAATTTCATCCTTCGCAACATTGGTATGCGAGAGAACACAAATACCCCTATGCTCAAAGCGCCATTTTTTCGCGAGAAGGATGAGTTTGGTCGCTATCAGGGTCGTTTTCCCGCTACCAGGGCAAGCCTGAACGTCAATCGATTCCATCGACTCAAGAATAGCTATCCTGTCCTCATCATCGAGAATTAGGTTTTCACTCGCCGCAATATCAGCAATATCCTGCTTAGTTATCAGTCGTTCAAGCAGGCTCTGCATGCACCGCTACCTCCACGTCCGGAGCGCCCCCTAGAATCGGGGCGGTGACACACTCTATTGCTTCAACAATATATGGCGGCAGTTTCTTCTTCAGGTCTATGACAAAAGCATTTCTTGCGGCATCAGCGACTTTTTCACACGTGTCCAAGTCTTGTTGCTCTTCCTCTGAGAGCGCTCCGATAGCATCCTTAATCGATTTTTCTGACTGGCTGGCAAGAATTCCCGCCATTTCGTAGGCAAAATCAGTCTTGGATACTTTACTCTGAATATAGGTTGCCTTTTCACTATCGTCTCCAGCGACACTTTCAATGTTATCTCTAGACTTGTGAATAGCCTCATAACATTCGTCAAATAAGCCGAATTTCGCTAGGCAGTACTCGAAAGTCCAATCATCTGAGATTTTCACTTCTACATTCTGGCGATTTAACCCATCAATTAATTTGTCTTTTCGCTTCTGTTCATCAACGCAATTCTTTCTCCAATATTGTTGATTCCAGTTATTCGGTTTATTAAAACCATATGGGTTACTGCCGTCATCCTTCTCTTCAGCACAATCAGGCCAAAGATCAAGATCACGAAGAACGCACACCCTTGTCGATAACCACGCCTCTGGAGAAGCATCCATACCTCGACGAAGAAAGAGCTTTGCAAATCGTTTCCATGATCCACTATTGCCATATTTAACAATCGAAACACCATAATTCTCCAGAGTCCTACCAAGAAGTCTCGCGATTTCAGGGAGCAGAATATTTTCAGCATCCCCCTCCACAAAAATAATTCCTTTTGCGAAAAATACGTTCGCCTTTGTTACATCGAGAAACTTCCGGAGATACACGTAATCGACACTGTCCAGCTCCGTCTCTTCTGGCCTTAATGGCCACACCCTGCCACCATTCAGCATGATAACTTCGGAAGGATCTGCCTTGGACGACAAATTCGGGCTGTGTGTCGTCAACACACACTGAATACCTCCCGGATTTGCGTCACATTTCACTTTGGAGTTAATGAATTGCAGGAGTTTCAGTTGGAGCTGCGGATGAAGATGCGCCTCCGGCTCCTCAATGAGAAGAAGCGGAAACTCATTTTCTTCTTCTTGCTCCAACAAGAGCAGCTCTGCCGCCATAAATAGTAAATTATGATAACCAAGACCGTGCAATTTTCGATCTTCAGTAAGTGCCAAGCTTAGCCCCTCGAGAATCGCCCGAAGGTGTCGGCGCTTCGAACTTTCAGGAAGAGAATCCAGGCCTTGTCCTGGCACCCCGGCGATGTCTATAAATACGCCAAGTTTTTTCTTGTCCCCCTCAAATATAAGGCTGTGAAGGTATTTTTCTTGGATATTCTCAGCTGACTTTTTGAGCGCCGCACCATCCGCCAAGAGCTGCTCGTTCGCACTGGCAATGATCCTCAATATATCGTTAGCGCCGTCACGAACCGCCTTTGAGGAGCTCAATATCTGTGACAGCCGCGATGCCCGTCCAGACGAAAGCTCGACTTGAGCATCTCTCAGCGGTTTGAGATAAGTTGCGGCAAGAAAATCACGGATCTCCGACTCAATGAGAAGACCGTTTCCATCTTTCCCAGAGCGAATATCCGTTTGAATATAAGGATATCCCCAGCGTTCCTTTCCCGTCTTTTTCGAATTTAACTGAACATATAGAACAGACTTGCGCTTTCCAAAACCTAGGTCATCAACATATTCCTCATGAGAAAGATGCTCTACAAACCGGTAGGCGTATCTATCAACATCAACGAACTTCAACTGAATGGAAAGCACGGTAAAATCATCATGGAAGTCGGATTCCATAACATACGACCGCTCGGATGAATTAGTACCAAGTGTATACCTGATCGCGTCGACAAGAGCTGTCTTGCCTGAATCGTTTTCGCCCACCAATACATTCAGACCTTGATTTAATGTAAAATCAAGGTTCTGAAATAACCGAAAACCTTTAATAAACACTCTCTCCAAATACAAAGCTTAACCCTCAAAACTCTTCACATCATCACCTCTGACAATGAGGTCACCACATCAAAATCTACATCAAGCGTTTCAAAGTGCTTTTGCCCACAGAGGATTTTCTGGTTTTCCTTTGAGCGACGTTCTTCGCTATCGAGTGTGCTCTTGGTTTCACGTACGAAATAGAGCTTGTCGTCCCGCTCAGTCACAAATGCCCAATCGGGGTTATAAGGGCCGATAGGTGTGTCGATCTTGAACCAGCTTGGCAACTTCACAAAAATCAGCACGTTTTCATTATTGTCCAAGTCCCTGGCGAATTGCTTTTCGACTTCAGAGTCATATTCAATTGCATCAAAAAGGGCTTTTTCTTTGTTCTGTACCTGGTAGAGATTACTCAGATAACGAACGATCCCTTCTTCGGCTTCCTGCTCTATCCGGCTCATTTCCCAGTGCTGTCCAGCGACCTTCTCATACTGGAGTCCGTCCAGCATAAGATCGTGGAGCGCCCGTGATATTTCCCGGGCAACAGCGACCATGAAAGCTTGGGGGTTAATCTTGAATTCCGCAAGTCGGCCAGATTGTTTCAATATCTCGGCTAGCGTATGCCGAGTAAGCTCGGTCTCCTTTTGAAGAAACGCGAGAATATCCGGCAACACGGTCACCTGAGCGGCTTCACGGCTACGAGTTTCCAACTCTCGGTCAACTGAAACACCCGCCTCCGTGATATCGATATCACGCCTCGACATGGAAATACGGACAGGCTTTATCTCCTCAATCAGCTTTATTCGTGCGAGTGCCTTCGCGATCAGATCAGTCGTATCAAACCTGACGCGATATCGAGTTCGGTACTTGATTTTGCCCCACAGCTCTTTGAAGTCTTCGCTAAGGTGCACTTCCTTACGGAACTTGAGTTCGCGTCGCTCACGAGCGTTAACTATCCGGTTCTTGAAGACCTTCCTGTTCACCTCGTCAATGATGACCGCAGCCAAATCTGTAAACTCGTCCGACACATCCAGCTTGAAGTGAGGATTTTTCGGGTCAAATTTATCAAGCACTTCCCCCTCAGCATTGAGATACCCATTTCCCACCAACTCGTCCCAGACTTTTTTGGAGGCATCCTGGCCAAGCGTCGTTTCGGTTCCGTCGGCGGCCACACGAAGCAGCTTGGCAAAGGCTATTTGCTCAACCTTGCCAAACTGGATGCCGAAGTCTTCCTCGAATTCTGCCTGAAGTGTCCGAGCGAAATCTTCATAGGATTCGTTGGCGATAACGGTCAGGCGGTTGACTGTCTCATCACGCACGCGCTCACCGGCCTGATTCACCGGAAGCCGAAGGCCGCGACCGATCTCTTGCCGCTTCTTCTCAACAGAAAGCGTCTCGCTAAGCGTACATATCTGGAAGACATTCGGGTTATCCCACCCCTCACGTAGCGCCGAGTGCGAAAAGATGAAACGGAGGGCCACATCTGGGTCAAGAAGTCTTTCCTTATCACGCATAATCAGGTGATAAGTGTCTTCGTCGGCTGCAGTATTACCACGCGTATCCTTCGCATGACCCTGCTTGTCCTGAGAGAAGTAGCCGTTATGGACATCCGAAACGTCGAAGGGGCTGAGACCCTTGTAAATCGGTTTCGCCGTCAACTCATTAAAAGCCTCTTCGAACCAGAGGCCAATCTTGCCTAAGCTGGTGGAACCATCCTCGTTGTAAATACGATAGTTCGCCACTCGGTCAATGAAGAATAGGGACAGTACTTTGACCCCCTTGCCTCGAAGCGCACGCTCCTTCTTCAAATGCTGCTCCACAGTCTCATAAACCTGCGCTTTCATGATGTCATCGCCGAGACCACCGATCTCCTGACCAAGCTCTAAAAAGCGCCCTTGGTTAAATTCAATATATTCCGCCCCCGGCGTGCAATCGATGTTCTGTACGATGTAACCCTCCCGGTAGGTTTCACGCTCTTTCGATTTCACAAACAAATCGTCACCCTGTTTCACCGAAACCTTACTGGCTTTTGGTCCGGCTGGGCCTTCCTTGTGTATCTCCACCTGGGCCTTGATACCGTTCCGGTTATCCGTCTTCAATAGCTTAACGTAGGCATCATTAAAGCTGTCGTCAGACCGGATGGATGCAACTTCGATGCGTTTCACCAATCGTAGGTCATAGGCTTTGATTGGATCAAGCTTGTAGAGCAAATTGTAGGGATTTCGATGCGTTGCGCTGTATCGAAGCGTGGCTGCGGGATTCAGATTCCTGATAGCTCGTTGTGATTTTTGTGTTGTATCGACACTCTGGGGTTCGTCGATAATAACGATAGGATTGGCTGCCTGGATAAATTCGATCGGGCGGCGTCCTGACATACGATCATTTTCCCGATTGATGACATTGAGCTTTTTCAGCTCTTCATCTGTCATATCCGAGAGCGCCTTGTCCGCCACATCCTTCTGAAAGGACTGGATGTTAATGATCATAATCTGAATTTGATTAACACCCCCCGCGAACTGCCGGACCTTCCCCAGTCGCTTGGAATCGTAAACGAAATAATCAAAGGGGACTTTGTCGTAGAGTGTCTGGAAATGATCCTTGGTTAACTCGATGCTCTTGAGCACACCCTCCCGGATCGCTACGCTTGGAACGACAATAATGAACTTTTTAAAGCCGTAGGTTTTATTCAATTCGAAAATGGTGCGCAAATAAACATAGGTCTTGCCCGTGCCAGTTTCCATTTCAATGGAAAATTCACGGCCCTGCAACCCATCAACTTTCTCTATATCATTTGCTTCCTGTTTTTTGTGTACGTTGGCCAGGATCTCCTCATCCAACAGGGTCAGCTTGTTTCCCACACCCAACTCTGACTGGAACAGCCCAGTTTCAACCGTATGGCTCAACTCAAAGCCTGTCTGGGTAATTGGTTGCCCATGGAAAACATCCACGATGGCGCTGACGGCTTCCTGTTGATATTCAAGAGAAGGATCAAACTTGAGTTTCATGCAGTACCCCTAAACCGTCTTGAAGACGATTTCGGATTCCTCAGCTTCGGCACGGGACTTGAATGTCTGAACCGCGTTGGCTTTGAGTTGATCGTTGCCCTTGAAGGCAGCATCCAAGCAAATTACCTGTAACGGCTCGGCCTCTGCCAAAACATCAATCAATTCAGGGGAGACTTCTTTTTCTAGGCAGATGAGAAGAGCGCCATCCTCGATTGAGAAAACTTCTTTCCCCGCCAGCACACGGTGCTCCACCTTCGTCGTCAGCGAGAATCCTGCCTTTAGAAGTAGTTCGTACAGAACATCATCTGCCCCACTCTCAAGGGACAAGTGGTCAACATGCATTTCGATCTGCTTCCCGCTTTCATCGAAGACGTCCGCGTTTCCATCCCAGACCTTGAAGTTTGAACGATCTAACTTGAACACCTTAAGCCCAATATCAAACGCACTTGTGCCACCAAAATCCAACTTATCAGAATTTTCGTTTTCTATTATCTTATTTACCCGTTGGATACGCTCTATAGCTAGCGAAGAAATTGTTTTAAAAGCGAGATCTCTCTCTTCAGCACTAGTCCCTGTAGGTTCAGGCAACTGGACGGATATACAACGCCTCTTACCTCCATCCTCTGAATTGAGTCTAGCCACTGCGCCCGCTGTACTGCCCGAACCCGCAAAAAAATCTAGTACCACATCATTATCGGACGTTCGCGCCATCTCAACGAGGTGCTTAATCAATCCCGACGGCTTCGCAAAATCAAATGGGATGCCGAGTTCCTTCAATTCGGCAGAGCTTTGACGATTCTCATAATTCCCTATGTAATTGGAGGGAACCTTACCTTTTTTTTGCTGATCTTTAAGCCAGAGTTTATTGTATATATTCCACTTCGACTGTTTTTTATGTTGATCTATCAGTCCTGAGGTTGTTGTTTCCTTAAAAATAATATTTCCTAACGATAATTCTTTGGAATAAGTTTCGAAAATCCATTTCCACACTCCATCATCGTTCGCTGGAATAACTTTCTCTCCCTGCCCTAACGTATCTGGAAATTCATCCCCCGGTGGAATTACGTAGCTTCCGTCAGGACACTGTATCCAATATCGCTGATTAGGCCGCGCATCTAAGCTTGCTTTATAAAGTCGTTCTTCACCATAATGCTCACCGCTCCTTGGACCATCCACTTCTATTTTATTGTAGTATCCGTCAATCTGATTTTGGCTAATTTTTATTCTGAAGTAATCTGCAGATTCAATATTCTTCGCATATACAAGGATAAAATCGATATTTGGAGTGAAGAAGTTACCTTTTGCCCCACCTGATTTCATCATTCTTGAAATCGTGGAGATGAAATTGTCTTCCCCGAACAACTCGTCGCAGATCTTTTTCAAATTTGCATATTCATCGTCGCCAATCGAAATAAATATAACACCATTGTCTCTAAGTAAATTTCTAGCCAAATAAAGTCTCGGATACATCATATTCAGCCAACGCGAGTGAAAACGCCCGGTCGCTTCCGTATTGGTAGAAAACTTTCTTCCCTCTTCATCGGTCTGGTCCGTATAGGTAAGATAGGTGTCTAACGTTTCGGAATATTTGTCTGGATAAATAAACTCATTGCCTGTGTTGTAAGGTGGGTCGATATAGATCATCTTAATCTTGCCGAAGTACGCCTTTTGCAGAAGCTTCAGCACCTCAAGATTATCGCCCTCAATGAAGACATTCTCCGTTTCATCGAAATTAACGGATTCCTCACGAACTGGTTTCAACGTGGCAATACTCGGTTGTTGAATGATTTTCATACACTCTGCTTTACCTGGCCAGTTCAGGCCAAAGCGTTCCTTTCCAGGCTCTACCCAATTCCCCAACACACGTCGCAATTGATCGAAGTCGATGGCGTCTTCCGCAAAAATCTCCGGAAACGCACTCCCAAGGCAACGTTTCAATTCTTCGCGTTTTTCTTCGGCGATGTCCATAGACGTTAGCGCCATCTTTTTCGGTTCAGTCATTGGATAAACCCCTTCTCATCGAATCTCAAATCTTATCGTGAAAAGCTCTTCTTCAGTCACTTTTTGACCAAGGCGCTCTTCAACCTGATCCAGAAGATTATCCTTCTGGACCTCAATCTCTTTCGCCGCTGCGTCATATGCGCGCCACGCCTCGTCACGCTTTTTCTCTAGCGGGCGAATCTTTTTCTGCCGAGTAAGCTTGTCCGGCAAATTACCGATCTGGCGTATTTCCTTTTTTAGTGCCTTGATCTGATCGTCAAGCTCTTTCAAGTCGGCTTTGAGCCCAGCACGCTTGTCCTCAGCCCAGTTATCCAGCTTATCCATCTCATCGTCGAACCACATGGCCTGACGTGTGGATAGTTCGTCGAGTATGGCCTGGCGCTCACTTTCTACAACACTCTTTACTGATTCAGGTGCATCCAGCGCGGCTTGCCCGTTCGCCTTTGACGGTAGATCAAAAAGGCGCATGGCTACTTTGTGTTTCAATCGCACACCATCATCGGTGATCGCCGCTATAATAATATGGTCCTGATCGTCAGACCCTCTGATTGAGAGTTTTTGTACGGTCATGGTGCCGGACTTGCCAATGAACGGTTCCAGGCTTACCGCTTTCTGCGGCCATGCTGAGTAGTCGAAGATCAATTCTGCACCGTTGAGCTTTCGGGAACCCGCATTGGCAATGACATGTTGAGCCAATAGGTGGCCGATACGGTATCGGTGGCCATCGAGGCTCGTTTTAGACAAGTGATAACCGCCAGTGGGAGCGCTGCTACCATCCGGTTGCGAATTGAGAATGAAGGTCAGGTAGGCGTCATCAAACGTCGCATGCTCCGCCAGCTCGTGTCGCGTCACCGACCAGAGCATGCGCTCATAGCGATCGAGATATTCTTTACTCTTGCTCAGATTGACCTTCAATCGATCGTGTACTTCCGCGTCAAAATTCTCTAACAGTTTTTGCCGTGTGTCATCCATGGTTTCGTTGATTTGAGTGTCCATTTCGGTACGCAATCGATCGAACTCTTCTTCAATCTCTTCTGTCGTGCGGCAGTTTTGATAGATGGAGATGATACGCTTTTCAAATTCAACGCCAGACTCAATAACACCCAAGACTTCGTCACTGGCCCCAAATACGCCGGAAAAGAGTTTGAATTTCTCTGACAGTAGTTCATAGACGCGTTGGTCTGCAGCATTACTTCTATTTAGGAAGTTAACTACGACCACATCGTATTTTTGGCCATACCGATGGCAGCGGCCAATACGTTGCTCGATACGCTGCGGATTCCACGGCAAATCATAGTTAACGACCATCGAACAGAACTGCAGATTTATGCCTTCGGCGGCAGCTTCGGTGGCGATCATGATTGACGCCTTTTCACGAAAATTGTCCACCAACGCGGCTCGCATATCAGCGGTGCGAGAACCTGTTATTTTATCACTGCCCTTGTGCGCTTCACGCCATGTGTTGTAAATTTCTTTTGATTGCGGGTCACTATTGGAACCGTTGAATAAAACGAGCTCCTCCTCATAACCATTTTTGGATAGCAGGCGCACCAGGTAGTCCTGAGTACGGCGTGACTCGGTAAAAATAATGGTCTTTTCCGGAGCACCAAGCTCAGAAGCCTTGGCAAAACCGGCCTTCAGCGCACTGAGTAGAGACTGACCCTTCGCATTTTCTGTAATTGATACAGCGAGATCACGGAATGTTTTCAGGTCATCAATTTCACTCTTGACTGCCTCAATATCGGCTTCCGACAATAATTCAGGCTTGGGCTCTTCCTCAGACCATTCTTCCGCGACTTCATCGAATTCTTCATAGTCTTCTGCAAGCTCTTCTTCAAAGCTAGCCTTGAGGTCTTTATCGTCCTTGAGTTGCCGTTCGAGTTTTCTCGCCAGCGAGTTCAAAGCCCCGGCAATAGCAAAGGTTGATGATGCCAGCAGCTTACGCATAATGAGTGTCATCAACGTACGCTGGCTGGATGGCAGCGCCTGCAAGCTGGGACGGCGCAGGTAGTCTGACACCATGTCGTAAAGCGCTTGCTCATCCTCTGTAGGGATAAATTCCTGGGTAATGGGAATGCGGTTGGTATACTGAATATATTCGAGAACCTGCCGACGCAGTGTCCTATGACAAACCGGTGATAAGCGGCCCTTCAGTTCATTAAATAGCGACTCTCCGGTAAGGCGCGCATATTGGCGGCGAAAACTCTTGGCATCACCGAACGTAAAATCATCGATGATACTGACGAGCCCGTAAAGTTCCATCAGAGAGTTTTGCAGCGGCGTGGCCGTCAGCAGCACCTTGGGTGCGTTGGCAAGTGCGCCCTTGAGTGCCTTGCCAATTTTGTTGTCTGGACGGTAAACGTTCCGTAGACGATGGGCTTCATCGATTACCGCCAAATCCCACGGCGTGACCATGAGTTCGTTAGCATGGCGTGCGGCAAACTGAAAGGAGCAAATGACCAAAGCCTTCTGATCGAATGGACGGCGCACACCATCTTTGATCATCCTGTTATAATTCTTGGCCTCCAAGATCATCGTTGGCAGAAAGAACTTTTCCTCAATTTCCTGTAACCATTGTTGGCGCAGGCTGGCAGGCGTGATAATGAGGATTTGCCGCTTCCGCTCCGTCCACTTTTGGGCTAGGACGAGTCCGGCCTCAATCGTTTTACCCAGCCCAACCTCGTCGGCAAGGATAGCCCCCTTCGATAACGGTGACTTGAAGGCAAACAGGGCAGCTTCGACTTGATGTGGATTCAAATCAACTTGCGCATCGAATAACGTACTCGCCAGCTTTTCGTCATCCGCAACGGAATGGCGCTTGCTCAACTCATGAGCAAAGTATTTAGCGTGGTAGTCAGTAATTATTGTCACTCAGCGTTCCTTTGGCACCCGGTCTTCCGCGTCATCGGAGGTCACTTCTGTTTCATACCCCGGAGCTAACACCAGATTTTTAACTCCGTATAGCGACTGCCTGTTCCGAAGCCACAGGTGATATTCGGCCCCCTTCAAACTATGCGCTTCTGTGCAATCTACATTCCACCGTCTAAGCACATAACCAGCGACGGCCGCACGCACATTCTGCTTACGGACACCATCAACCATAGCGTAGTCCATCTCAATCGCTTCTGGGTGCACAACATTGGCAGGATGCGGCACCAATTCCATTTCGACAATGCGGTTCCATTGGATATCTGCCTCTTTGGTTTCCTGTACTTGCGGCAGATCATCGAGAAGCCTAGCTTTGCCAATGCGGGTGATAACAAAATCTATGAAGCTTTTCCGTTTTCGATCATAGGCACGTACATGCCATCGCAATCCGTTATCCACTAATACAAACGGGGCAATCTCCCGACTACTGCTACCCGACCCCAGCGAACAGTAGTCAATACGCACCACTCTATTTAGATGTATCGCACGAGTGAGAACAGCCAAGATAGGCAATTCAGGCTTGTTGAGCTTGGAAGGCATTTCACAAGGAATCATTGGCTTGTGGCTACCAACAAAATCCTCGCCAAAACCCTGTGACAGTGCGGCCAATATTTGGGGCGTTGAATAGTCAAACAGCGGTTTGAATGCTTCTGACTTCACATAAGATTTGGCTTTGGTGTCATATTCCAGATTTTTTGGTGCCAGCTCCCTATAGAGGGTGATATCACGTGTCGCGGCTGCCTCTCCAATACCAAACCGGGATAAAAGGTCGCTTCGGCCAATTCCCCCCAGGAAATATACCCGGAAATCTATATGGGATAACCGCTCTTGTTGCGCTTGGCTGATTTCTGACAGAACCACGGTAAACGCCCTCCCCCTCGTTAGGCTGTATGGCCGGTTATTCTGCCCTAAAATGACGCATTATGGTAATCTTATTTATCTTGGTGATATATTTGATTTATTGACATCATCATTTTGATGTGGTTAGAATGCCGACAGGGTAGAGACAGTCTCTGCCAAAAACATTCAATCTGAACAGGAGACAAGCATGGCCACTAATCCCCCCAAAGGTGACGGGCACCGTAATGGTGCCGTCAAACACCGCTCGCAAACCAAAACACCTTCCGGACATTGGGTCAAACGGGATGCTGATACCGGTCAATTTATGGATGTAAAAACATCCGGCAAAAGCCCTTTCAAAGGGGTAAGAAAAGAGAAGTAGTGAACGGCCCGTTGTTGCGCCACGGCGTATCCAACAATAAATACCGGAGGCTTCCCGATGATGAAGATTCAAGGCGCGGTGATTAAGGAGCAAGGCATAACCTTTGCGGTCACTGCCGTGAAAAAACATATCTTGAGTTCGCAGATGCAATGCCAAGAGACAGCGCAATCTTTCCAGCCCCTGTTCCCAGGCATTCCTATTGTGCTTATGGGGCAGGATTCTCGCGGCACTCCAACCTACTGGGGCCGAAAGGATATTGTAAATTTCATAAGTAATGTTCATCCGAGTCGCATTCCTTGGAAAGAATATACATTTAATTGAGGGTAGCGAGATGATAGATATTTCCTTTGAAATTAACGGCAAGAAGGTGTCCCCACGAAACGCGGGCAATGCACTTGAGTCCGCCATGCTTCAATCTGTACAGGATTCGATATCTAAAGCAATCAGGTCAGCGCGTTGTCCACAGCATGGCCAAAAACCCAAGATAAAAGTAAAAGGCAGGAATCTTGATTCACTAAAATTTGAGGTTTCTGGCTGCTGTGATAGCTTAATTGAACAAGTTAATAAAAAACTGAAATAATCATTACAGGAGATCACAATGAACGGGCCTACCCACAAAATTGCAGGCGCGATAGCTGCACTTGCCATTACCCAGAGCGATAATTCAGAGAAATCGTGCATTCTGCACCACCCTGTCGCAGCCATACCCATAGGCGCATTCTTAGGGAGACTGCCTGACATGATTGAACCTGCTTTCAGAAACCCAAATCATCGGCAATTCTTCCATAGCGTCACGGTTCTTGGGTTGCTGGCAACTGGAATGCATAAAGCCTACCATTGGGAACCTCAGGATGAGTTCAAGAAAATCGTCAGAGGAGTACTGTTAATTGGTGGCGCGGCCTATCTAAGTCACTTGACGCTGGATGCGCTAACCAGTAAGTCACTGCCACTTATTGGGCGACTTTGAATACCGAGAAATGCCAAGACCACCTTCTATTGGTTATACTTCTTGTGGGTTGAAATAGAGATATGGATGATCATCAATCACCTTTACTTGGACAAATGTAGGTCTGATGATCATTCAGATTGAACTTGCTGTACCGCCTGCCTGAATAACCTGGCTCAGTAAATCTGGATCAAAGCCCGGTTGGATCTCAATGCTGTATTGATCATTAATATTTAAACGCAAGGCCGATCAAATTAGGTGGGGGAAGATGTATTTCTCCGGACGCTTACTGTTCTTCCATAATTTGCTTAATTTCTTCGCAATCGACAAAAGTCTTTTTCCCAAAAAGTTGAGGCAATCTATATGCTATTGGAATGCGAAAGATGAAAAAGCAAACAACAATGAATGTTATCAGTAATGCCACCATCAGTAGACAAAAATACATTCAATATTCCGTCCCGTATATTTAGAACCCAATCACATCCACATTATCGAAACTGGCAATGAAAACAGCCTCGATTGTGTCGCTTTCTCGTGAATGATTTGACCTCCTTGCCAAAAATCAGACTTGCTATCTAGCAACAAAAAATCTGACAAGTACTTCCAATATCAGCTTTAATTGTTTCCCCTGAATTATAATCGCTCCCCTGCTTGGCAATGAACGAAAAATATTATTTCTATCATCCACTTCCATTATGCCTACGACCTCAGCCCAATGTTTTTTCTGTGACGCATTGGATACTGTGGATTTTTTATTAGCCATGAACAACACCGCTAGATTTTCACGCTGAACATCTAGCCCAGCTAGCCATTTAAACAATCGCTTTGCTACGGGTAGCTTGCTTACAAAGAGACATCCATCCTTATTATTTACCCAACATTCCATAAATAATTTGGCGTCAGCCCATGCAGACTTACTGGCTTTAACTTTATTCAAGTTTATCTCATCAACAACCAACGGCTCTAGGTATTGTCCTAGCTTTTTATAGAGCTCAACCCACTTCTGCTGAATGACCACTTTCTTAGACATTCGTAATAGCTGAACCTCCTCAGCAGATTTACGTCCCTTATATGAACAGGCTTTTTTCACCTGTTCAGGCAATGCGTGATAATTATCAGCACAACGCTTGACCGCTTGTGGTGAGAGGCTGTATTTATGAGCAACACGCTCAACCGGAACACCCTCTTTTACAACTGAATTTACTACTGCGTCGATCAACTGAAGTTTACCTTTGCCTGTAACAGGCAACTCATAGACGATTGATGACTCATCAGTTTGGATATTCTCAAAATTATCAGAACCCACCTCATTTTTATTAGTGCGTATATGGTAATCAGACAGGGCATCAAGCAAGTCCGCCATACTGAGATCACGCCAATTATTTTTGGTTATGATTCTCTCAATATGCCGTTTTGACTGACCCATTAATGCAGCCAAGACATCTTTACTTATATCCGGCGTAGATGACCGGATTGCCATACCCAGCATTAAATCCATCAAATGAATATAATGTCCCAAGGTCATGTCAGGACCGTAATGCCCTATTATGTTTGCAACCTGCCAGAACTGTCGTCTGCTAGTCGGGGTTTCTCCTAGTAATTCGCTCCGTATATGAGCAATTTTTTCTGCAGACAAGCCATCTCGTGATTCTGCATCAGGTAAAAACCAACCAGGAAGTGACTGATTGGGGTGCTCAGCAAGATAAAGTTTTAGCGTTAACCAGCTGGCAAAGCTATGGCGAAGATGGTGAAACCTTAAGGTTCTATCATGGCTGGCTCTATATAAGGCTTCTTTGATTAGATCAAAGACCGAGCTGTCCTTGGTGAGAATTTCGCCTGTAGTCTGTAGAGTAAACAAAGCTATGTCTTCAGCTTCACGTAATCCACTAGAATCGAATCGACAATGCCAATCTGAAAACCTTTTATGAATACTTGGGGGCATCAGCAAACCCAGTGGAATACGACGTATCGCATTACCGGATTTAAGCCGTGTAAGTGCATGGCGGCGAACCTGGATATGTTTTAATTTATACCCCTGTATATCAGACACCCTGAGACCAACCGCTTCAGAACGTCGTAGCGACCCATAAAACCCCAGCGCCATTAATAATACTGCGGCTTCTCTACGCTCTTCAGTCGACTGTTCGCTTTGATCAATCCATCTTATTGCACGATTTAAAACACCCTCAGAGACTATATTGGCATCAATGGCTGCTGCCCGCTTCCCGCGCATAGCAAACAGCCCACTATCAACTAAATCAGGTAAATCATACGTCTCTGATAACCAGCGGTGAAACTCCCGCAGCACCCACGTTACCGATCGTTTAAGTTGAGGTGTATCTGCATCATCAATCGCGGTTTGATATAGTTCAATCAAGTCATCTTCAGATAGCTGAGTAATATCATCAAGGCCCAGCTGCCCAATAAGGCGTTTACCAATCGTTGTGAGATGCCCATACACCGTCGATGTACCTGGCGGGTGACGACCATGCTTTGAATGTTTTAACCGTGACTCCACCCACTTAGCCAATATGGGTATGCTGCTTGGTGTTTTGTTATCAATTTCTTTATGCCAGTTTTTCAGCAAGGCGAGTGCGAGTTCATTTTTTTTCATCCCAGCACTTAAATTTACGCAACGATACAACCTACCCAACTCTGGAATACTCTCATCACCAAAAGCCTGAGCTCCCTCATCAGCCTTGATTGCATTGGAACGCACATCCTCTTCGATTGTCGTATGTTGAATATCTGGTAAGTACTCTGACGCATAGTCAAATCGCGGAGAAATCAACCTGTCCCACGATTTAGGAGGTAGAGATGTTGATACTCCCTTTTCTAATGCATAGGTAACGAAGACTGATGGAATATCAAGCCTCATTCTCATCTGAGCACATGTAATAAGTTTTGGCAAACTGCTGGGCAATTCATCCATCATTCCATTGGCTGACGAATAACGCTTAATGTTTTTCCATGCAGTTTTTTTAGATTCATTTTTTGAAAAACTGGTCGTTTTAGCAAAGCTACTCTGCTCTTCTTTAGATGATATTATTTTTTTAAGGCATACAGCCAAAAAACTGGTGACAGGCCCCAGAACAACTCTCCTTTTTTCAATATATACTGCGCTTCCGGCTCCCACTAACAAAGTGTTTTGCAAGTCGAGCCAACGAACATCATCTTTTGATTGTCGAATAGCATCAGGAATCTGTGCTAGAAATTCATAATCATAAACCGCGTCAAATAATAATGCTGACAATACAATACAACCATCAGCGTTATTTTCATTTAACGAACTAACCCCTAACCCCGCAATAAATGCTTGCCTAATATTTGCGCCTATCAACCCTTTTTCAAACTCATCTGTTGTAAAGGGTGATTTTTCCTGTGGTATTTGTGCAGACAAACCTGGGATCGGGATTTTCCAACGCTCTACCCTGTTACCCCCATCAATAACAGCGATTAAAGCTTCAGAAACCCAAAAGCGATCTTTCGCTTCAGATTCAGCCATGCACTTGTCTAACAGCGACACTGCACTTTCAAGAGGCCAACACTGTTTTCCCCCCGGTTCATGCTTATCTAATAACGGCTGAATCAGCTTGCTATATCTTTTTAGAGACAGTAGACGTGTAATGAGCTGCTCAAATTTACTGAATCTCTCCTCCTCTTCTGTGCCCTTCGCGGGTGAATGTCTACTTTCAACATCCAAACACTCATCAACGGCTGGCAAGGGTTCTAGCGCATTAGTTTTCCAGAATCTGGACAACCCCGCCCATGAATCAATGTAATCGTTTGTATTCATCTAGCGGATCAAAACCAACCTGATCAAGTAACTTACCCATGTAATGAGACATTTGTTCTCGGTAGATAGTAGGATCAAATGTTGATAATCGCTCCCATACCCCTTCACCTCTTGACCAATGGCCCATGACAGCATTGATAATGGCCTCTGGGCAGCCCAAAGCTGTCAACCCTGACCTGAAAAATCGCCGACCCGCATTATCTGTGACGTAGCCTGGACCTAAAAAGTTAGCCAAATTTCGGCCGCTAAATTCGATGGCATGACCTTCTTCATTCAAGTAAAACAACGTTTTTCTCAAATCAATTTTGCGCCATGCACCATGCCCTTTATCTCGTGTCTTGGTTGCTTTGATATTCATATACGGTGCTTTTTCTGTAGCTCTTAGCTCCGCAAGCGCTAGTAAATGCCTGAGATACCTTTCAATTAAAAGCCTAACCCCCATTGGCAACCAGACAATGCGTCCATGAGGGTTTGAACGTTGGTCTTTTTCCTGCAACACCATAAATCCTGTCACTCGATCAAAATGAGTTAAATCAAGTATTGGTGTATTCGCTGAGCGAAAACCAACCACGATAGATAATATGAGCCCCAAATAGCTCGTTAATGCATTATGAGCTTTTCGGTGAAATTGGGCGTGAGGTAAATCTTTGAAGATCCTTATATCTGATAGCGCACTCAATACAAGCTGTTCAACTGTTGTGAACGTTACAACTTCCTGCGCACCTGTATTAGAAAGAATCTTCTTTTCAGTCCATACACCTGGACTTTTAAAGAGACCGCCTATTTGATAGTCATAACCTTCTGACTCAATTTTATCCATAAATGATGACCATTCAGACACATAAATATCAGCTAATTTTTGCCTTGATATCGATGCATAAAAAAGTGCTACTTGACCAAGATAATCTGCTCGGTTTGTTAACAATTGCGGAATAATGAAACTGCCTTCCTGGCGTGATATAAGCCAGTCATAAAAAGCATTACCCATCCCATTTATTGAACACCACCTGGGAAGTAACCCAATTGATTTCAGATGATCTGCCGCCAAATTGCTATAACACCGCCCTATATTTAAAGGTTTTCTACGAAAGAACTTTTCGCCCTGATTTAAATTATATTGCTCTGCTAATCTAGCTAGATGCCTACCCACACCTGAAATATCAGGCAATACCACATGTGCGCCCCATGACTCAGTAAAAATAGAGTTTTCTGGAAGTAATGACTTAAGGGGATGGTGAAGCGCAGGCCTTACCCAAACGTTGTGGCGTGGGCTATAAGCTAACTTGTATCCTTTAGGCAAACTTTTTTTAGAATCGGCAAGTATAATCCTAACTGCAGAATTTAAATCAGAAGCGGTAACCATAATAATCCCCGCAATAATTATGGTTTCAATGGATAATATATCTGTATTCTTGCAGGCCTTTTCAAAAACCTGGTCAAGATGCAGTAACATATTCACACCTTGCCATGATTGAAAACGCCGCCATTCAGTTCTCAAACGTTGATTACTCATCGCCACATGACGAGCACAGGCACGTGCTGCGATTATGCGCGTAGCTAATGGTGGAAGCTTGCCAGGGTCAGTGGTTGCTTTCTCTTCATCAAACATAGCACCCACCGGAATAAAAACAGTATCATCAGATTCCTCCCACTCGGCACTAGGAATATCGTCTCCTTCAATTTCATAATTACTTTCACCCGGCTGCCGTCCTTGTGGAGACCAAGGTTGACTGTCTGGCCATGGTTCTTCTGGGTCAGATGAAACCAGTAAGTTCCATAGTGAATGCCCTTGTTTAATGACCGTGGAAATATTGCCACGCCCTTTTCCTCGGCCCCAGCGTTCTTCTCTATACGACTTTGAAAATGGATAAGGTGCATCATCAGGCCAAGCAAAATGGAGAAGAGCAGCAAATGCACCCGCATACTTTTCAATTGCTAACGGCTTATCCTCATCAGATTTTTTTTGATATATTTCACACAATGCTTTCCCCCACTCTCTAGGGTTATTGTTTTCAATATCGATATAATCAAGGAGAGGCATGCTTTCACCCGTTGCCACCTGCCTAAGGCAACGACTCGCATCTCTTATCCAGGCACTGCGAATCTGCTTAGGTGAACCTGAAATATTGATACGTACAAATGCAATAAACAACTGAGCCTGAAGTCTTTGAAAACTCACTTCAATATCTTTATCATCGTCGTGATGTTTAAACCAAAGAGCGCAGTAAACAGGGTGGGTGTTAGCGAGACCATGCAAAGGGGGCGTTATAAAGTTATCTTCTAGGTTTAGGTTTAGGTTTAGGTTTAGTTTTCCTTTATCGCCAAACACTGAGTCTGCTTTATGATCAGGAGAAATGCTGAGTTGTTTGATTAGCCGAACTAACTTTGTGATCTGTTGGTAGGCAACAGGGTTTTCATCATTTAAAATACTACAATGAGTCAAGATGACAGAAATATTCGAGGCAATCTGATAAAGACCACGCATTGAATCTGGCGCATTAATTAGCGCTAACGAGTGATCTAAAAAATCGTCCCCAACAGGTTCAATGCCGTGAATAAGCCGGCAAAGTTTTTCTCTGCCCGATTCAACTCTCTTTTTTTCCATTTCCAGAGTCTTTCTCTGATGGGGATGGCTTGAGCCAAGCAGAAACTCTTTTCCTGCTTACATTAAAAATTCTCGCGAAATCATCTTGTGTACTAAATCGTGAAAATACCTTGTTAAAAAAAACGCTGTTTGTCTTTTTTATTTGATTCCACTTATAGGCAACAACACCTGGGTGCCCATCTTTTCCTGTCACAAGTGGAGTTGCAAGCGCATCAACCATGGCAATTGCTTCAAATTCTGCCTCACTGCTTTTAAGCAAACACACACGAATTTTGTGGTTAGGGTCCATAAGTGCGCTTGCTGCTGCTAATCCATTCCATCCTGCCACTACTCGATATTCACCCTTTTCATGCTCAGCAACAATCACTGGATGTAAAAGCATGTATAACTGAAGCCCATCTTTCGTCAAAAGACCTGACAAAGGATAGTGGTTCTCCTGATCGCCTGCCGGCTTATTCCAGGTGAAATTTAATGTATGTTGGGGTGGCTGGAGTTGCTCAAGTTTTATTTTGATCCAGCGTATTGAACGCAGCTTCCAATTTTTTACAACAGCAGCTGATTCAGGAGTATTCCCTCCTCCGCCATCAACTGTCACATCAGTAGTGGTACTCATAATAGACAATATACGTCACACTTTAATGTGACACAAAGATATATGTATTTGAATGTTTTTGTATGGCATTAAGCGGAAAAACTTAACGTTGATTAATGTTGACTTTCAGTGGGTTATGATATGTTTCAGTGACTTGTAGAGCACTGTATACCACCATGTCAAGGTGGTGCTCTAAGCTACGCGCCTAAAAGCACGTAACTATACAGCATAAACCCGCTTACAACAAGCTTTGACAGAGCTCTTAAGTCATAGATTTATCTAGAAAATTCACTCTGCATAAAGCCCGACACTACAGCCCTAAACCATGCTGTCGCACCTGATGAATCTGATCCCTGACTGCAGCCGCCTGCTCGAACTCCAAGTCTCGCGCATGTTGATACATCTGCTTTTCAAGTTGCTCAATTTTTTTGGCTAATTGGCGGGCTGTCATTGAACCGTATTCAATGGCCTGCTCAGCGACACGTTTATATTCTTTAGCTGGCAATGGGCTTCCTGGTGTAATGGCACTGAGAATATCAGTTACGGCCTTGCGGACACCTTTTGGTGTAATACCATGCTTTTTGTTATGGGCAAGTTGTTTATTTCGACGACGTGTAGTTTCGTCGATAGCACGCTGCATTGAACCTGTCATTTTATCTGCGTATAAAATCGCACGGCCATTCAGATTACGCGCGGCTCGGCCTATAGTCTGAATCAGAGAACGCTCCGAACGTAGAAACCCTTCTTTATCTGCATCAAGAATCGCCACCAGTGATACTTCGGGAATATCAAGACCTTCTCGCAACAGGTTAATACCGACCAACACATCAAATTCACCTAATCGCAAATCACGAAGAATTTCGATACGCTCAACCGTATCAATATCAGAATGAAGATATCGAACTCGTACGCCATGATCTGCCAGGTATTCCGTCAAATTCTCTGCCATTTTTTTGGTCAACGTTGTCACCAATACTCGCTCACCCACTTCTGTGCGCTTAACTATCTCTGACAGCAAATCATCCACCTGCGTTGTTGCAGGACGAATTTCAATTTCAGGATCTACCAGTCCTGTTGGCCTGACAAGTTGCTCACTAACAGCATCGGCATTTTCCTGTTCATATGGCCCTGGGGTTGCAGAAATATAAACTGCCTGCGGTGCTATGGATTCAAACTCATCAAATCGCATCGGTCTGTTATCCAGCGCAGACGGTAAGCGAAAACCGTACTCAACCAACGTCGTTTTTCGCGAACGATCGCCCTTATACATTGCACCCAACTGCGGAATTGTTACATGACTCTCATCAATAAATAACAATGCATTATCTGGCAAATAATCAAACAGTGTCGGAGGGGCTTCTCCTGCCTCACGCCCGGAAAGATAACGTGAATAATTTTCGATACCAGAGCAGTAGCCAAGCTCCAGAATCATCTCCATATCAAAACGAGTACGCTGTTCAAGACGCTGAGCTTCAACAAGTTTATTCGCACTATAAAGATGCTCCAGGCGGATACGTAATTCTTCTCGAATCTGATCAATCGCAGCCAACAAGATATCGCGTGGCGCGGCATAATGGGTTTTAGGGTAAATAGTTAAGCGTGACACTCTCCGCTTAACTTCGCCCGTTAACGGATCAAAATAACTCAGCGCTTCCACTTCATCATCAAACAGTTCAACACGTACCGCTTCATTTTCAGAATCCGCCGGAAAGATATCAATCACATCCCCTTTTACGCGATAGGTGCCGCGGTGCAATTCAACATCATTACGTTTATATTGCAATTCTGCCAAACGATGCAGCAACGCACGCTGATCAATAACTTCTCCGCGAACAATATGCATCACCATTTTCAAATAGGCACGTGGATCGCCAAGCCCGTATATTGCAGAGACCGATGCGACAATAATCGCATCGGGTCGCTCCAGCAAAGCCTTGGTGGCCGATAGCCGCATTTGCTCTATATGTTCATTGATCGACGAATCTTTTTCTATAAAGACATCTGTCGAAGGCACGTAGGCTTCAGGCTGATAATAGTCATAGTAGGAAACAAAATATTCTACGGAGTTTTGCGGAAAAAATTCCTTCATTTCCCCATACAGCTGTGCAGCTAATATTTTATTGGGTGCCAATATAATTGCAGGACGCTGCAGCTTTTGAATGACATTGGCCACGGTAAATGTTTTACCCGATCCGGTCACACCAAGCAGGGTTTGCCTGGCCAGGCCATCATTTAGCCCCTCTACTAACGATGCAATAGCGGTCGGTTGATCACCGGCAGGCTCAAATTCAGACTCAATTTCAAACTCTTTATTCATAATTTACTTGGGGGAGACAAGATACCGTGGCATTATTGGTGTCACTGCTTACAATCAAAAAAAGATCGATCATTATACGTGAAATGAAAAAATTTAGAGCGCTAACAAACATCTCGGCAGTAATGCGCACTAAGCCGCTGAAAATTGATTTAAGACCTGCCTCAGGTAAACTAAAAAATACAACGACAATAAATTGATACAACTATAGGACGAGAGATCACGTGGAACTTTCAGAACGCGTTAAACGCATAAAACCATCTCCCACATTAGCCATCACAGCGCGCGCCGCACAGCTGCGCGCTGAAGGCAAAGATATTATTGGCTTCGGCGCGGGCGAGCCTGATTTTGATACCCCAGAGCATGTTAAAAAAGCGGCCATTGCAGCCATTAATTCTGGTTTCACAAAATACACCGCTGTGGCCGGCACCGCCGAGCTCAAGCAAGCGGTAATTAACAAATTTTCACGCGACAACGGCTTTGATTACAAACCCGATCAAATACTCGTTTCTGTGGGTGGAAAGCAAAGTTTCTATAACCTTGCTCAGGCACTACTCAGCAACGGTGATGAAGTCATCATTCCAGCACCCTACTGGGTCTCTTATCCCGACATGGTGCTGCTTGCCGATGCTACACCAGTCATCATCAGCAGCGGCATCGAGCAGAACTTTAAAATCTCACCCGCGCAGCTTGAAGCAGCCATTACAGCAAAAACTCGGTTAGTGGTTATCAATAGCCCTTCAAACCCGACGGGAGCCAGTTACGGCCGCGATGAACTTATTGCATTGGGTGCCATCATAAAAAAACATCCGCGCATCATTGTCGCCTGTGATGATATTTATGAACACATCCTTCGCGAGGGAGAGACCTTCTGTAATATTCTGATGGCCTGCCCTGATCTTTATGATCAAGCCATTATTCTCAACGGGGTTTCAAAAGCCTATTCGATGACCGGCTGGCGTATCGGTTATGCCGGTGGGCCAGAAACACTCATCACAGCGATGAAGAATATCCAGTCACAAAGCACCTCTAATCCTACATCTATTTCGCAGGTCGCTGCACAGGCAGCGCTAGAAGGCGACCAAAGCTTCATCGACACAATGAATAGCGCCTTTAATGAGCGACATGATTTTGTCTTAGAAACATTGAATGGCTTTCCCGGAGTCAAATGCTTGCCTTCACCGGGTGCGTTTTATGCTTTTCCTGAAATGTCAGCAGCCATTGAAGCGACGCCTGGCGTTAACAATGATGTCGAGTTTGGTGAATACCTGATCAATCAAGCCGGTGTTGCACTAGTGCCCGGATCCGCCTTTGGTGCACCCGGATATATGCGGCTATCCTTCGCAACCAGCATGAAAAACCTGCGTGAAGGTTTACAGCGCATCCAAAAAACATTGCGCAACTAATACAGTGCGAGCATTGTTGGCTCGCTAGGATTCAGAATCATACCCCAGGCTAGGCGCCAACCAGCGCTCAGCTTGAGCAACACTAACCCCCTTACGCTGAGCATAATCTTCAACCTGGTCTTTATTAATCCTGCCAACTCCGAAATAACG
>Ga0316209_1001394_pt1 | contig 25552 bp, 27 predicted proteins | sample 6monopyrite_MG_FD_204945 | JGI IMG/M metagenome (GOLD analysis project Ga0316209, IMG submission 204945) | Microbial mat bacterial communities from mineral coupon in-situ incubated in ocean water Damariscotta River, Maine, United States -... | ecosystem: Environmental > Aquatic > Marine >...
GTAGTGCATTATCATAACGAGTATTCGTATGAAGAAAATTAACATAATCATCAAAGCTGTCAGCATAAGAATCATAGGCGCGAAAAGATGCTTTTTCATACTTTGCCAAACCATTGCTATACTCCAGAGTTGATTTACTGACGCGTTCACCATCCCAGCGCTTATCAGCTTTAATATTAAAAAGATTAAAACTACTGTTTCCATCTTTATGACGAATAACGGCTTTGCCCCAGCCCGTTTCTAACGCTGCCTGTGAGACAAGCAATAAGGGTGAAACACCTAATTTATTCGCCGCTTCTTCTGCATACGGTAAAATATGCTCAACAAATTCTTCCGGGGAATTAAAAACAATATCTTCAGATTTAGCTGCGCTTATCTCATAATCTGAATTTTGTTGCTGCAACGCGGACTGTTTTCTTTCAACGACTGAAAGTGGCAAAGTCTTTCCGCTTGCAGGTGATGAAATGCGTGTTTTACCGTCATATGCAAACTCAGCAGGATTGCTTTTAACTGGTGTATTTCTACTTAGCTGACGCACCAATGCTTCTGCAATACCGATACCTTTGCTATTTGCCATATCGAGTGAAACCTGTTTATCAAACATATCCCGATAAACTTTTGACTGGTCACTATCAAATATGTCATCTCCCAGGCTTGCATCCCGCATACTCTTTAACATCATTTGAATAAATATCCCTTCAAACTGTTTAGCAACTTGTTTTAACGATGCTTCAGGATCAACCCGTGCCTGTGCACGCATTGCATTTATACCGTTAAAATCTGTATATGTAGGCGTAAGTGTTGAGCTTTGCATTGAGCGACCTATTTAATTCAATATCTTCAATAAGTACTATGCAGAAAGTGTGCCGTTTTTATAATAGGGACATACTGTCCAATAATGAGGAGTAAATTTAGATAACAATTAGCTCTGCTTGCAATGCACCAGCCTCTTTAAGCGCTTCGAGTATTGCAACTAAATCGCCCGGAGCCGCACCAACTTCATTAACGGCCTTAACGATTTGGTCGAGTGAAATACCAGGGTCTAGCTTAAACATACGATTATTTTCCTGTCGTAACTGTATATCAGTATTAGGCACGACAACGGTTTGTCCTTCGGACAACCCCGCTGGTTGACTGACCTGAGCATTTGGCGTAATAGTAACGATCAAATTACCATGAGAAACAGCCGCGGGCAGTACTTGTACATGTTTTCCAATTACAATCGTGCCGGTACGTGAATTAATAATAATTCTGGCAGGTGCTTCTGCTGCTTTAAGGGTCAGGTTTTCAAGTAAGGAAATAAACGCTACGCGTTGCGAGGTATCTTCCGGAGAGTTAACTACAACGGAACCCGCATCTTTAGCATAAGCCGTTCCTGAACCCACGGTGTTATTGATCACCTTAACTAAACGATTTGCTGTCGTAAAATCAGGCTGGTTTAAATTCAATACAACCTCTTTGTTTAAGCCAAAGGGTGTAAAAATATTTTTTTCAACCGTTGCACCGTTTAATATCCGTCCAACACTTGGCACATTCACGGTAATCCTGGATCCATCACCACCTTCAGCACCAAAACCACTGACAACAACATTACCCTGTGCAATTGCATAAATATTATTATCTGCACCACGCAAAGGTGTCATTAACAAACTTCCTCCTCTTAAGCTTTTAGAACTACCTATAGAGGATAATGTAATATCAATTTTCATTCCCGCTCTGGCAAAAGCAGGAAGCTCTGCATGTATCGCAACAACTGCAACATTTTTTGCCTGTAGAGTAACGTCTGCAGGAATATTTACACCCAGCTTTGAAAGCATGTTTTTAAGGCTTTGTATTGTTGCTTCACCTGAACCATCACCAGTACCATTCAAACCTACCACGAGGCCATAACCAACCAGTTGGTTACTTCTGACTCCGGCAATTTTAGTTAAATCTTTAACCCGCTCAGCATTTGCAGTAGTAAAACTCAAACTAAAGAACAGTAATATACCGGCAATGATGGTAAACGTTAAATCTTTTCCTGATAACATTTTTATATCCTCTGTAACGTTTAACTGCTCTTAATAAGGCCAGGCCTGACTTTGAAAGAAGCGTCCAAGTGCTCCCAGTTTATTTGCTGAGGCCAGATCACCTTTACCACTATATGCCATATGTGCATTTGCTATGCGGTTTGATTTAACAACATTATCCTGTGTAATGTCCTGCGGCCTGACAACACCGATAAAACGAATATATTCATCAGAGCGATTTAACAGCATGAGTTTTTCACCCTGGACGACTAAATTATTATTCGCTAACACCTTCGTAACAGTAACTGCAATTTTTCCATTAAAGCTACTATTCATAGCACTTGTGCCCTGTCCATTAAATTCCCGTTCACCATTAAAATTATTTTTTAAAATTTCCGTACCATTTTTTTTCACTGGCTGCCCGGCTAATGTTGGCCCTGGTAAATCAACCTTATTATCTTTAGAGCTATTGGTATTTGAGGTTGCGCTTGAATTTGTACTTTCAATTAAATCAACCAATAAAATATCACCAACATAACGCGCAGTTGTATCACCAAACAACCCAACACGCATACCTTCCTGATATATTGAACCATTATCTTTATATGAGATTTTTACCGGAACCTGTTGGATCGGCTTAAAGCTATTCAATCCATTTTTAGTATCACGCAACTTTAAACAGCCTGATAAAAAAACAGGTATCATTAATAAGACGATAATATTTCTAAATTTCATGCGTAATTTTCCAATATTAAAGATTATTGTTTACGTATTGCAGCATTTGATCCGCGGTTGATATTGCTTTTGAATTCATTTCATAAGCTCGCTGGGTTTCAATCATATTCACCAGCTCTTCAACCACATTAACATTTGAACCTTCAACTGAACCTTGTATTAAGTTACCTAAATTATTACTATCCGGGTTACCAACAACAGGGGCACCACTTGCTCCCGTTTCTAAATACAGGTTGCCACCAATTGACTGTAAACCCGACGGGTTGACAAAATTGGCTATTTGTATTGTTCCTACCTGAGCAGGAGCAGGATTACCTGGCTGAGTAACAGAAACAATGCCATCAGTACCAATTGTGACACTCAACGAATTTTCTGGAATAATAATATCTGGCTGAACCCTATAGCCCGACGAGTTAACAAGTTGTCCTGCTGAGTTCACCTGAAATTCACCATTACGTGAATAGCCCATATCTCCATTTGGTTTTAATATTTGAAAAAATCCTTTTCCTTGTATGGCTAGGTCAAAAGTATTGTTTGTTTGCGTGAAATTTCCCTGAGTATGCAGTTTTTGTGTTGCAACGGTACGTACGCCTGTACCTAGCGATAGCCCGGAAGGTAACTCTGTATCCTCACTGGTTTGACCACCCGCTTGTCGTAAATTTTGATATAACAAATCTTCAAATACTGCACGAGATCTTTTATACCCGGTGGTATTAACATTCGCCAGGTTATTACTCACAACAGCCAATCTATTCTGTTGTCCTTCTAAACCTGTTTTAGCGATCCACAGCGCCTGACTCATTTATTTTCTCCAAAAAACATCACTAACTCGTTGTATATACAATACAATTAAGCTTAATCATTAACCTAATCGCATCAATTGCGATGACTGTTCATTATTTTTTTCTGCCGTTTTTAACATTTTAATTTGCATTTCAAACTGACGGGCTAATTCAATCATATTGACTAACGCTGATGCGGCATTCACATTACTGGTTTCAAGTGTGCCCGAAACAACAGAAACAGTATTATCAAACTCAGCCTCTTCACCATTTTTTAGCTCGAATAAGCCATATTCATTTCTTTTTAATTCTTTAATATCCGGATTAACTAATTTTAGTTTTGCAATGATTGTTGAACCTGCTGCTTGTCCCGGTGCAATAATACTTACCGTACCATCTTTGCCAATATCAACCTTAGCAGCTTCAGGTACAACAACAGGGCCACCGTCACCTATAACGGCATAACCTGTTCCGGTTCTTAACACACCGGCATTATCAACATTTAAATTTCCCGCCCGTGTATATGCTTCATTTTCTTCCGGCGTTTCCACAGCCAGAAAACCGTCACCTGCAATTGCGATATCAAGATCACGCCCGGTTGTATTCATAGAACCAGGATTAAAATTAATCCCCGGCTTTTCGGCCATAGAATAAACGCGTGTTGGATGACCTGAGCCACCAAACAAAGGCATACTTCTCGCAGCAGCATAGTCTGAGCGAAAACCCGTAGTACTGATATTGGCTAAATTGTTTGCATTCACCGCTTGTGCCAACATATTTTGTTTAGCACCCGACATTGCAACATACATCATTCGATCCATTTTCTTATCCTATGGCTTTTAATCTTGATTAACGAATATTGATAACGGTCTGAGTTACATCATCTGCGGTTGAAATAACCTGCGCATTGGCCTGGAAATTTCGTTGTGCGGTGATCATATTGACAAGTTGCCCGGTTAAATCAACATTGGAACCTTCTAATGCGCCTGATTGAATTAAACCTAAACTACCTGAACCAGGATTACCGACAAGTGCCGGACCAGAATCAAAACTCTCTGCCCAATTGGTATCACCAAGTTGTCGCATACCATTTGGATTAGAAAAATTTGCTAATGCGACTTGCCCTAATGTTCTATTTTGTCCATTGGTAAATCGAGCACGAACAATACCGGTATCATCAATATCAACACCGGTTAAACGGCCAGAGGTATAGCCGTTTTGTTTAATACCATTGACAGTAAAACTACCGCCAAACTGTGTAATCGGAACAGCACCCTGAACATCAATGGTTAATGCAACAGGCTCTGCGCCTGAACCCGTATCCATTGCAGGGAAGTTTATTTTTCCGGGAGGAACAGCGATGCCATTGATTTGAGAAAGCGCACCTTCACCATCAAACATCAGTTTATCCGGAATGCCAACCGTTTCACCTTCTGCAGCACGCACATTTTTACCATCAATATAGGTATGTAACTCCCATTCATTAGGTACCGCTGTCTTCACGTAATACATACTTGTTAAATGAGGTGAGCCCAAAGAATCATATACCGTTAGTGAAGTTGAATGTGTAAACGATGAAGGACGAGCCGGGTCAAAAGGAAATGTTGTGGGTGGCGTTTCTGCACTATCTAAGTTAACAGCAACTTCAATAAGATTAGTTGCTCTGGGTGGAATATTTGATGAGTCTAATCTTAATGGGCCAGCCGATCCTGAAATAGCGCCGTTTTCATCTGCGGTATTAATAATCACTTTTTGATCATTACTATTCACGATAAAGCCATCTCGGTCAGCCTGAAATTGGCCTTGACGTGAATAAACACGTGAGCCATTGTCTTCAAGAATAAAAAAACCTTCTCCATTAATCGCTAAATCAAGTTTATTATCCGTAAAACCGACATTACCTTGTGAAAATAGCTGATCAACCGAAGCTAAACGTACACCTGCTCCAATTGCATTTGATGTTGCACCTGAACTCGAAGCGGCATAAACATCAGCAAAGTTGGCACGTGACTGTTTAAAACCTGTGGTACTTGCGTTTGCCACATTGTTACCAATAATGCGTAATTCTTGTGCGGCGGCGTTAATACCACTTAGCGCGGAACGGAATGGCATAATAATTCTCCTCTATTACAAAATTTCTTTCACATCAGCTAAACTTGCTGAACCTGCATTGGCCAGGGAGAGTGATACCCCTTTGCCACCTAAACCGAGAGATACGCTTTGTACCCTGTCAGTAATTAATGTACCTAATGATTCTGAGCGACCCTCAACATTAGCAATCGCATTAATAGAATAACTTCCCGGGCTTGCTTTTTGATCATTTGCAAGCATGCCATCCCACGAGAAATGGGCGACCCCAGCGGGTTTATTACCTAAATCAATTTCTTTCATTAAACGTCCAGCGTTATCCATAATGTTGACTTTTAAATCAGAAACATTGCTTGCAAGTTCAACAGCACCTCTCATCGGGGTCCCTTCATATAAAGAACTCATAGAACCGGGAACTAAAACATCCCTCCCCACCATACTTGATGCCTGTAAAGCCTGGCTGGATTTCAACGAAGTTGCCAAACTATTAAATGAATCTTTTATTTCCTTTAAACCCGAAACAGTACTGAACTGCGCCATATCACTGAGGAAGTCACCATTTTCCATTGGCTTCATGGGATCCTGATGATTCATCTGCGTGGTCATCAATTTTATAAAATCAGATTGTCCTAATTTTTGCTCTTTTAAAGCTTCTTTAGGTTTTGCTAATCCCAGATTTTCTAAAACGGGTGCACCGGGTTTGTTTACACTGTCCATTTTTCAAACTCCTGATTACTTACTCTATTCATTATATTTAACCTGTTACTGACCGAGTGATAATGTACGCATTAACATTTGCTTGGCAGTATTCATCACCTCAACATTTGTTTGATAAGAACGTGATGCTGAAATCATATTTGCCATTTCTTCAATGACATTCACATTAGGCATATAGACATAGCCCTCTTCATCAGAGAGCGGATGGCCAGGGTTATACTCCGCACGTGCAGGATCCTGTTTTTCAACGATACCTAATACCTGCACACCAACGCTGCCATTCTCATCATCAAACTCATTACTTAACATGGTGGCAAAAACAGGTTGTCGTGCACGATAAGTTTCACCCGTACTGCTGCTGGCACTATTGGCATTGGCCAGGTTGCTGGATGTGGTATTCAGCCTCAGTGTTTGCGCAGATAATGCAGTACCAGCAACATCAAAAATATTAAATAGAGACATTTTTATTCACCTTTTATTGCTGATAACATTTTATTGATTTTTCCTGACATTATTCTCAAGGTCATTAAATAACGCATTGAGTTATCAGTGAATTCACTCATTTCGATATGAGGTTCAACTGTATTGCCATCCAGAGAAGACTGTAGTGGTTGCCGATAAAGTTTTTCCGCCCCCATAAAAATACTTTTAGGCTGAATATGACCAGCTTGTGTTGCATTTAGTGCTACACTCATTCTTCCATTTGTTGCAGACTGAAGTGCGGCTTTGAAATCAATATCCTTCGCTTTGTAACCAGGCGTGTCGGAATTCGCGAGATTTTGTGAAAGCAGCTGCGCTCTGCGACTCTGCAAGTGCATTGCGTTTTCATGAATCCCGAATAAATTATTGATACTGTTTAACATGGTTACTGCTCCTCGTTTGTCTAATGAGGTAACTGCAACTGCCGTGCCAATCAACTTAAACAAAGAAGATCAAGCACTTACTACATATCAACTGGCCGATATTGTAAAAACAAGCGGCAAAGATAAGCCCTCACGGCAAAAATATTAGCCGCAATGTTTAAAAGTGAAGGAAGGTAAAGATGAAAAAGAGGTTTTAAATTTTAAGAATCATGTAAACGGTAAACAACACCATCACCATAACGTACCATAGCAAATGCCTTAGTATAGCCCGTTGGAGATTCTGAACCGCCAAGTATCAGTGTACCACCGGGTTTTAATGTTTTTGCCATGCGTTCAAGAATGTCTTTTTTCATTTCTGAGGAGAAATAAATTAAAACGTTTCGACAAAAAATAATATCAAACTGCCCCAACAAGGTATAATTACTTAATAAATTTAACTCGGTAAAACGCGCCCGCATCATAATTTCCTGCTGCAGTTGCCAGCTATCGTCTTTTTTTGTAAAAAATTTATCTCGTCTTTCTGTTGATAGTCCACGAATAACACTCAACTCATCATAACAGCCTGATTTCGCCTGGTTCACGACAGTTTGAGAAATATCTGTACCAACGATTTCGACTTTAGAGGATAACTTACCCGGATTAGATTTCTGAAACTCGCTAACACTCATACTAATAGAATAGGCTTCCTGCCCTGTTGAGCTTGCCGCTGACCAGATTCGGACAGGGGCATTGTTTTTTGCCAGTTCAGGGAGGAGATCTTTTTTCAGAATTTCAAACGGATAAACATCTCTAAACCACATCGTTTCATTCGTGGTCATTGCATCAATGACCGTTTCACGTAATTTTTTGTCATTACCTTTAACTAATGTCGACATCATCTCGGACAATGACGTAAAAGAAAAATCTTCAGCAACGCGTTTTAGCCGGCTGGTAACAAGATAATGTTTGTTTTCACCTAAAACAATGCCACAGGCATCTTCAAGATAATGTCTAAAGGTATCGTATTCATGTACTGCTATAGGAGAATTTTCCACGGTATTCCTTAACTAAATAATCTGGTGTGTACAAAAAAAATTATAACTTGCCTTTTTCTAGTAATAGGGACTTAACAGCATCAACCAATTCATCAGCTTTGAATTTTGGAATAAATTTATCTGCGCCCACTTTTTTTGTCATACTTTCATTAAAGTTTCCACTTAACGATGAATGAAGCATTATAGTCAAATCTTTCAGCCGTGGATCTGAGCGCACTTCTGTGGTCAGTGTATAACCATCCATTTCTGGCATTTCAATATCAGATATTAAAAGAGAAAATTCGTTTGGTACATCATTACCTTTATCCGCGCTCGCTTTTAAAACTTGCAGAGCCTCTTTTCCGGTGGTCGTTATGACTGCATCTATCCCTACTTTTTCAAGTGTGCGCTGAACCTGATTACGTGCGACATAAGAATCATCCGCAACTAAAAACTTCATTCTATTACCGTCTTTATCTAAAATGGTTGCCTCATCTTCAAGATGCATATCCTCCCCAATAATTTCTGAGAGTATTTTTTCAACATCAATGATTTCAACAAGTTTTTTATCAATTTCTGTTACCGCCGTCATGTAGTTATTTTTGCCTACACCCTTTGGCGGCGCCTTTATATCAGCCCAGTTCATATTGACAATACGCTCCACGGCTTTAACTAAAAAGGCCTGCACGGTACCGTTATACTCTGTAATGATAATAAGGTTATCAGTGACCTTTTCTAATTGAGGTTGACCAATGGCAGACGCTAAATCAATAACTGGAATCGTTTTTTTGCGGATAGTCGCTAAACCTCTTGTCGAGCGATGGGAATGAGGTAATTGAGTTAGTTTTGGACAAGATAAAACTTCCTGAACTTTAAAGACATTAATTCCAAATAGCTGTGGCCCGTTTAAGCGAAACAGTAAGACCTCAAGTCGGTTTTCACCAACAAGATTGGTCCGTTTATCCACATCATCTAATATACTTGCCACAACAACGCTCCTATTTCTATTAACACTGAATTTATCGGCGCCAAAGCGGCATTACTTTAATCTCAAATAGAAAATAGATAATAAAATTTAATGGCACATAGCTTGCATATTTTATTGAGAAAATGAAACAAGGTAAGCATATTTCAGATGAAAGCAGGATCGTACAGCATGGCAAAGTACATAAACGTCATATTATTGACCTTTTGTGTGCCATTTAGCGCCCAGGCAAGCGTGCTACAAAGTCACTTGTCGATAAAAGAGGCCATTAAGGAGTTTGTAACACAACAAGATGTGCCCCTGGACAATATCATAGTCCGCCTGACTTCTGCCAAAAAACGCCTTAATGTCCCTCAATGCACCATACCGCTGGATGTCGCTATGGCGCCTGGCGCCAAACAAATCGGCCGGACAACTGTTTCGGTTAGTTGTCTGTCCCCTCAACCCTGGAAAGTGAATATTGCAGTACATATTGATGGAAAAATTGATGTATTGGTTGCTCGCCACCCTATAGCACATAGAAGTTTTATTCAGGAAAGCGACCTTGAGTTTGCCCCACGATTATACTCTCAATTAAATAGGGGATATTACATCTCAATGGATAGGCTGCAAAATATGGAAGCAAGGCGAAATATTCGACCGGGACAGGCCATAAATGCCAATTTAATCAAAGCACAAAAGCTGGTTAATCGAGGTCAATATATCACCATTATTGCGCAAAATGGCAGCCTCAACTTACGCGTAAAAGGCAAAGCATTAATGGATGGTTTACAGGGTCAAACCATAAAAGTTAAAAATTTAAGCAGTAAAAAGTTGATTTTTGCCGAAGTTATTTCGGCTGGCACTGTAAAAGTGCATTTTTGAGACATAGGTAGCGACAAAACAGACATACCTATATGATACTAACCCGGAAATTAAAGTTTTTCAGCGAAAGGACGCTATTAAGGATGAAAGACGGTGTAGGAGTAACTCATGGCAAATGACATAACGAGTATAAATTCGAATCGCTCACAACTCAGTTCTAATGCGAGCAATACGGTTAAAATACGGGATGGTGCTGGTTCAAACGGCAGTAGCGACAACGCTGCTGCTGGCGATCGCGTAACATTAACGAATACTGCGTCACGTTTGCAAAACTTAGAACAGAAATTAAGCGGTGCATCCCCTATTGATGCGGAACGTGTTGCCGCTGTACAAAAAGCCATTTCAAGTGGAGAGTACTCTGTCGACGCAGATCGCGTAGCGGATAAAATGCTCGCATTCGAAGAAAATATGATCAGATAAAATGAAAAATTCGATTTCATCTCTTGAAAGTATTTTGAGCAGCAGCCTCGATAAAATACAACAGCTGCTCAACATTCTCCAACAAGAAACAGAATTGTTAAAAGAAAAGAATATTGCTGAGTTAGAAAACCTCACTTTAAAAAAAACACAACTCACGGAACAAATAGAGCACAACGAAAAGCAGCGCATTAACTTTTTAACTGAAAATTTATTGAATCCAAATCAACCTGAACAATGGTTAAAGACACCCCAATTAAAAGCAATTTGGGCCAACATCCAGAATTATGCCGAACAATCAAAAAAACAGAACCAAATTAATGGTCTGGTGATTAATGGCAACCGAAATAGAATTAAAACTCAAATTGAAATTTTAAGTCGCTCTTCCCTGCCACCTGCAGACCTGGTTTACTCTGCATCTGGTGAAGGCATTAAACAAAGAAGTAACAAAACACTCGCTCGCGCTTAACTAAACATTATCTAATCATGCCGAACCAGGAAAACTATCTTATAAAGGACAAACTGGAAGTTTTTAACCTTATAAAAAGCATACAAAAATCTCGCCAACTTATTTCCATTTCTTTTGATGCACTACCAAAATACTGTTTAACCTTATTACTTGACATTCATAAAAATGCTGGCATTTTAGTCTTTGATGAATCCAACCCTAAAGTCACCACTAAACTCATTGAAAATAAAAATGAAGCGGAGTTTTCTTTAAAACTAGATCAGCTCCCTGTCATATTTAAAAGCGAGCTTATTGTTAATAACAATAAACCCAACCTGCTTTATGCACATTTCCCAAAGGAAATATATTACCCTCAAAACCGGCGTGATTACCGCTACCGCACCGAGTTTATGGACAACATCCAGACCACAATTTTTCTCTCAGCGCAAAAAAAACTAAGCTGTGTTTTAATCAATATATCTCTTGGCGGCCTATGTTTACGCTTTCCTTACAGCATGGCAAATAAGTTCCACCTTAACCAGCTAATTGATGACATTCAGATTAAATTCCCGGATGTAAAAGGATTTTCAGTTTCAGCTAAAATACAATTCAAACACTATGACCATAGCAATGCAAATGTAGCGCTTGGTCTGCAAATAAATCATAAAAATTCCTCAACCGAAAAAGCAATCCAACAATTTATTTACCATTCCTAAAGGTATCCTTTTACAATACTTAATTACCAACGATTTATTGGCATACCCTTACATAAAGATTAAGACACACTTCTGAGGCAGTGCCCACATAAACTAACTAAGAATTGAATGGCGTCCTCGACAGGAATCGAACCTGTAATCTGTTCCTTAGGAGGGAACTGCAATATCCATTATGCCACGAGGACTTACTGTTAAGATTGTACCACCGTTATAACATTAACGCTGATAGCTATTAAGGCTTTTGCCGCTTAAAAACAGGAAAAATCTATTGCCTATTATCCATATGACTATATGATTTTATTGTAAATATTGGATTTACACATATGGTTCGCCGCATTTTTTGACTAAAACTGGAAGTTCGTCTATTATCTGCACATGAATCGCCTTTCAATATTTTTTATTATTAGTGTCTTGTTCTCGCATTCTGCCTGGGCATTTCATGATATTGAAATTGATCACACCCATGACAAGACCTATACACAAACGGCAGGTCAAAATGCTGATGGGGATAACTCATATGACCATTGTGGACATGCCAGTTCACATTTGCTTGCTCTACATTCGGTATCAAAATTAATTGTAAATATTGAAGCAAATGAAGATATAGTTTTTGAAAAAAATAGCACTTCATCAATTAACTACCAACCCCCAGTCCCCCCTCCAATCTCATAAACCTTTAACGTTATTACAAAATTATTAGCACAGATCCGCTTAAATTGTGCTGATACCTTAACGATCATGTTCATTATGAAGGTTTTACAACAATGTTATTTATTAAAAGGTTCTACAAACAGAGTCTGTTTGCTGGTCTGTGCGTGTTTTATACTTATTTACCAGTCAGTTATGCACAAACAACCGGTAAAATAAGTATTATTCCTGCAGAAGTTGAGTTAAATCAGCTTATCCGAAAAGTACTACCAACACATCCACGCTTTATTGCAGCGCAAGCTGAGTTACAAGCAGCAAGAGCACTCTATAGCGCATCAACAAATGCAATATATAACCCTGAACTGGAATTAGATACAGAAGAGACCAATATTCGCACATCAACTATTGGTTTAAGCCAAACTATTGACTGGGGCGATCAACAAGGTGCAAACACTCAAATTGCCAAGTTTCAGTTTAATGCGGCAAAAGAAAACTTTAAGCAAGAACGGCATAGGCTCATCAGTGATTTATTAATCATCGCGGGTGATTATAAAAATAAAGCACGATTAGCTGCGCTTTCAAATCAACGTTTAACATTGATGAAAGACTTTTATTCTCTGGCTAAACAAAAACACAGCGCAGGCGATCTGAACCAAGTTGAACTTGATTTAGCTCAACTCGCCTATAGTGAATCTATTTTTGATAATGCACGGGTTCTTTCTGAATATACTCAAGAAAAGCAAAATTTTTATGCCATGTTTGCTGCTGTCGCAGAAACAACGCTGCCTGAAATACCACGTGACTTTCAAAAAGTATCGCTTCCTGCTGAACTGGATTCTTTTTTAATGACTTTACCGAAAGTACAAAAAATGCGAGCGACTGTTGCAGCCAATAAAAATATTATCGCGTTGCGACAGGCTGAAAGCAGCGCTGATCCCAGTGTTGCCATTCGCGGAGGTAAAGAAGATAAAGAATCGCTTGTTGGCGTAACCCTGACAATTCCCATTAATATTCGTAACAACTTTACCGCTGAGATAAAAGCCGCAGAACAAAATTACTTACAGTCCGAACAGCTTGCACAACAAGCATGGAGAAATTTACGTCGCGATATTATTAGCCAGACTCGCCACTATGAATTGACCCGCAATGCATGGCAGCAGTGGCGTTTAAATGGTCAAGCAAGTATTCAGCGTCAGTTAAGCCTTCTTAAACAACTATGGCGTACAGGAGATCTGAGTACCACTGATTATCTGGTACAAATAAAACAAAACCTGGATACACAATCAGCCAGTATTGAACTGCATACAACACTCTGGAGGAGCTGGTTAATGTGGCTAGACTCTACTGCTCAAATTGAAACATGGCTACAACTAAACTTTACAAGGAATCAATAAAATGATCCGTTTACTCTTAATATCCCTAATTTCAGTTTCTTTAGTTTCTTTGGCAGCCGGCAATGACAACAAAGAAAACCCAGCACATAGCACAAAAAGCCATAAAGAAAACAAAACACATCAGGATGATGAGCATCATGGCGCAAAAAAAGAAAAAGCCCATAATGATCATGATGACCATAGTGATGATGAACATCATGATAAAAAAGAAAGTGGCCATAATGAAGAAGCAGGAACTATTCATCTGAACCCCGAACAAATGAAAATGGCAAATATTGTCGTTAGCACTTTACAGCAAAGTGAAGCGATAATAACTACACGTGCCCCCGGCGAAGTTATATTAAATGATTACCGTACGATTAAAATTTCTCCACGAATAAACTCACAAATTATAAAACGTCATGCCAAGCTGGGTGATGAAGTAGTGGAAGGCCAAATTTTAGTAACATTATCAAGCGTGGAAGTAGCGGAAGCTCAGGGAAAACTTTTATTAGCAGACAAAGAATGGAAGCGTGTAAAAAAACTAGGCCTCAAAGTTGTCTCAGCCCGTCGCTACCTTACCGCAAAAATTGAATATGAAAAGTCTTATGCAAGCGCAAAAGCATTTGGTATGAATAATAAAGAAATAAATGAATTACTTGTTCAAAAACGCAGTGCAGATGGTTCATTTAATCTTTTTGCAAAACAAGCGGGACGTATTTTACATGATAAATTTATAGTCGGTCAGTATGTAGAAGCGGGCTATGAACTTATGCTCATTTCTGATGAATCAACAATGTGGATAGAAGCACGCATTACTCCTGAAACAGCAGGAAAAATAAAAGTTGGAAACAGTGCTGTAATAATGACAGATAATTTACGTTTATCGGCAAAAGTAAGTCAGTTGCATCATACTCTTGATGAAACAACGCGTACTTCAGCTGTTCGTATTGAGGTTGATAATAAAGATGATCTGTTACATGCCGGCATGTTTGTCTCAACCATAATCGAAACCAATAATAAATACACAGCTTTACAATTACCCGAGGCAGCGGTATTACGCAGCAGTGATGGTGACTGGCAGATTTTTGTCGAGCAGGACGAAGCTGGTGAGTTTAAAGCAGTTGAAGTTGATGTAAAGCATTTTAGTAATGGTAGCGCGATTATAGAAGGTATTAAACCTGGTACACGTGTTGTTACTCAAGGTGCTTTTTTCGTTCAGTCTGAGCTTGCTAAAGGCGGCTTTGAAATTCATAACCACTGAGGCTGAGGATAATGTTAAATAAATTAATTGATATGGCGATAGGCAGTCGCCTTCTCGTGATTATTGCTCTGTTAGCAATGATGGTTGGGGCAACAATGACGCTGCCTAAACTCAATCTTGATGCCTTCCCGGATGTCACCAATGTGCAAGTACAGGTAAATACTGTCGCGCGGGGACTAGCGGCAGAAGAAGTCGAACAACTTATTACTTTTCCTATCGAAGCGGTTATGTACAGTTTGCCAGATGTAGAAGAAGTACGTTCAATTTCTAAAACGGGTTTATCGGTGATTACTGTAGTATTCAAAGAAGGCACTGATATTTATTTTGCCCGGCAACTGGTCTTTGAACGACTGCAAACAGCGAAAGAGGAAATTCCCGATGGGATAGGTACTCCGGGCATAGGACCGAATACATCGGGTTTAGGTCAGGTTTACCAATATATTTTACGTTCCGATGACCCAGTTAAATACAATGCGACTACCTTGCGCAGTTATAATGACTGGATAGTAAAACTGCTGCTCATGCCAGTCGGTGGTGTAACCGAAGTTTTATCATTTGGTGGAGAAGTTCGGCAATACCAGGTTCAACTCATTCCAAAACGTTTATTAGCACATAAACTGACCGGTGAAGATGTTGCAAAAGCTATTGAAGATAATAATCGTAACGCCGGCGGTTGGTACATGGATAGAGGTGAGGAGCAGTTGATCATACGTGGTGTCGGCTGGGTACGCAGCGGAGAAAGTGGACTGCGCGATATTGGTAATGTCCCGCTTAAAATTGTTGATGGGATTGCTGTCAAGGTAAAAGATGTTGCGAAGGTAAACTTTGGTGCTGAAATTCGTCAGGGCGCGGTATCTATTACAAGACGGGATGCCAATGGTAATCCTGAAGCACTTGGTGAAGTCGTGGCAGGCGTGATACTTAAACGCTTAGGTGCTAACACAAAAGCAACTATCGATGGCATTGAATCCCGAATAGCTGCAATCCAGACTGCACTACCAGAAGGTGTTTACTTTGAGCCCTTTTATAATCAAGCCAGTCTTGTTGATCAAGCAGTTGATACTGTTATCACAGCATTACTGCAAGCTTTTATATTAATTATCATCGTTCTGTTGTTATTTATGATGAATATTCGTGCGACCTTACTCGTTCTGATATCCATTCCTATTTCCATTGGCTTGGCCCTGATGGCAATGGCTTACTGGAATATATCAGCAAATTTAATGTCGCTCGGCGGCCTGGCTATTGCAATAGGCATGCTGGTAGATGGATCCGTTGTTATGATGGAACACATATTTGCCCACCTGAGTCGTCCCGATAAAGAACATGAAGCTCAAATCAAGCATAGTGTCGCGGTCAATGATACAGATCCTTTTGATGTTTCAAATGATCGTCACGGTATGATTATACGTATTCAACAAGCCGCCAAAGAAGTTGCTCGACCTGTATTTTTTGCGGTTATGATTGTCACCATCGTATTTGCGCCTCTATTCGCACTGGAAGGAGTAGAAGGTAAAATGTTCCAGCCTATGGCCATTTCAATTTTGTTAGCCATGTTCGGTTCACTGATAGTTGCATTAATGGTGATCCCTGCTCTGGCAACATACCTGTTTAAAAAAGGTGTAGTTGAAAAGAACAGCCCGGTATTACGCCCCATTGATAAAATGTATCGTATCCGTTTAAAACAAGCACTGGTAAACAAGCGCTTTGTCGTTATCAGTTCTGTATTATTGTTTTTTAGTTCATTGATACTCGTGCCTTTTTTAGGTACCGAGTTCGTTCCTGAACTGGAAGAAGGTACATTAAATATCAGAACAACCTTAGCACCCTCCTCTAGTCTGGATACCTCGCTAAAGGTTGCCGCAAAGTTAGAAGCAATATTATTAACTTTTCCTGAAGTCATTTATGCCACGAGTCGAGTCGGTCGGGCAGAAATTGGTGGCGATCCTGAGCCCGTTTCAAATGTTGAAACCTTTGTCGGTTTAAAAGCTGTCAGTGAATGGACAAGTGCCAGTAATAGAAAAGCATTACAGGCATTAATGGAAGAAAAAATGTCTGCCCATCCTGGATTGCTGTTTTCTTTTTCACAACCCATTGCTACTCGTGTTGATGAGCTGCTATCCGGTGTACGGGCTCAACTGGCCATTAAGTTATTTGGCCCCGATCTCGATCAACTCGGAAAAATAGGTAGTGAAATTGAGGCACTCGTTAAAACGGTGGATGGTACGCGGGGTGTTGCGATGGAACAGATTGGCGGAGAAGCACAATTATCAATTCGCCCCGATCGCGATACTTTAGCTCGCTATGGTATACCTGTGTCTCAAGTGATGAACCTGGTCGCTGATGCCATCGGTGGTCGCAGTGCAGGTCAGGTCATAAAAGGCAATGAACGCTATGATATTTACGTTCGCCTTAGCAAGCAATATCGGAATAACATTGAAGCTATTCGTGACCTCATATTACAAGCACCGAGTGGTGCATGGGTGAAATTAGGCGACATCGCCCGGGTCAAAATTGAAACGGGGCCTCCACAAATTCGTCGTGATGATGTACAGCGACGTGTTGTGATTCAAAGCAATGTAGAAAGTCGCGATATGGGTGGACTCGTTGCTGAATTACAGCAACGTATCAATAGCGAAATTGATATGCCACCCGGTTATACCGTGGTCTTTGGTGGTCAGTTTGAGAACCAGCAACGCGCACAAGCACGCTTAATGATCGTGGTTCCCATTTCTTTAGGCTTAATCTTCTTACTGCTTTATTTTGCCTTTAACTCTGTCGGCCAGGCCTTGCTCATTATGCTTAATGTACCACTTGCCTTAATCGGCGGCATTGCCGGTTTATTTATATCTGGTTTGTATTTATCTGTACCTGGCTCAATCGGTTTTATTACCCTACTCGGAGTTGCGGTACTCAATGGTGTCGTCATGGTCAGTTCCATTAATCAGCGTGTTGAAGGTGGACTTGCCATTAAAGACAGTGTTTTTGAAGGTGCATTATCCCGCTTACGCCCCGTATTAATGACAGCGATTACCTCTGCCCTTGGTTTAATACCGTTGCTACTCTCCAATGGTATTGGTTCAGAAATTCAAAAACCGCTTGCAACCGTGGTTGTCGGTGGATTGTTTTCTTCAACTTTGTTGACGTTATTTGTAATACCTGTTTTATATGAGCAGTTTTCAAAACGAAAATATACAAGTGAAGAATAACTAAAAATGGAACCACATAACCATCATCATGCAGAAGATATGGGTGACCGCCGGTTACTTATCGCAATCATCATTAATATGCTTCTGACTCTGGCTCAGGTTATCGGCGGTATTGTCTCCGGTAGCCTGTCTTTAATTGCAGATGCCTTACATAATTTTAGTGATGCGGCTTCACTTCTCATTGCGTGGGTAGCGCGAAAAATAGGTCGACAACCCGCTGACCATTTTCGAACCTTCGGCTATAAACGTGCAGAAGTGATCGCCACGCTCATTAATCTCGTTTCACTGGTCATTATCGGCATTTACCTCATCTATGAAGCTATATGGCGGACCTTTGAACCACAAGTTATCGAAGGCTGGACGGTTGTTATTGTCGCTAGTGTCGCACTGGTTATTGATATTGCCACTGCAATTTTAACCTTTACCATGTCAAAAAACAGTATGAACATTAAAGCCGCTTTTTTGCATAATGTCTCTGATGCTTTGGCTTCTGTAGGAGTCATTATTGCAGGTTCACTCATTTTGCTTTATCAATGGTACTGGAGCGATACTTTACTCACCTTAGTGATTGCTGCATATGTACTCTATCAAGCAGCAACAATGTTACCTCAAACCATTCATATACTTATGGAAGGTACGCCAGATAATATTTATATTGATGAAGTTATATCTACAATGGAAAGCATTTCTTGCGTTACTAATGTACATCACGTCCATATATGGCAACTTGATGAACACCGCAATGCATTAGAAGCCCATGTTGTTATTACCAATTACAATAAAATAGAAAAAATTAAAACTGAATTAAAAGAAGTATTATTACAGCAATTTTCAATTGAGCATTCAACGCTTGAATTTGAAATTCAAAACTGCGAAAAATAGACATCAATACAGAATAGACAAAATAGAATAATGATAGCATCGCTAACATGGGTGTAATTATCCGTTACGCATATCTGCTGGTTAGATAGCGTTTCAGACATCGTCATTGCTACGGTCATATCTGTTGTCATTTTTTGAAGGACTCGATTAATTCTGCAAGATGCAAGAAAAGTCACCTTATAGATTTATATACAAATAGAACAGATTTGGAACACTGATCGTGAGATATTGTGTAATTCAACTTTATTTAGGTTTATATTGCACTGTTGATATTATTATGTTTTTTTTCTAATCTGTTGATTACTCAATGATTTAAGTCAGTCTCCAAGGGCATAGATTCGACTCCTGAAGGAGAATACCATTCCTCATTAAAAAAGCCACCAAAGGTGGCTTACAAAACGATGTTCAAACTGATATTAGGCTAAGAATTGTTCAATTTTACCTAAAAGACGTTCTAAGTCGATAGGTTTGGTGTCATAGTCATTACAACCCGCAGCAATGGCCTTCTCCTTATCACCAGACATTGCATGTGCAGTCAATGCGATAACAGGAATATTTGCTGTAGCAGGGTCGCTTTTTAAAATTCTTGTCGCTTCCCATCCGTCTATAACAGGCAAACTCATGTCCATCAAAATAACATCATAGGGAGCTGCTCTCGCTTTATCCACCCCCTCTTGTCCATCAATTGCTATCGTTATAGTAAAACCTTTGCGCTCTAAACGACGTGACAACATATCACGATTATCTTCGTTATCTTCAACAAGTAAAATAGTGGTCATACCTCATCCTAGCATATATTTTAAAAAATTTAATTTACAATAAGTTTATATAGACATTTCGATTAAAATCACTAAATTCTTTTAGAGTATCGAATTTTTGCATTAAATTTATCTGTTGGTAAGACCCCCACCGCCCTAGTATAAATACTATCATTCAAATATTTCATTTCTTCTTCAAGCTCTGCTTCAGGTAAATCTTTATACCACGCTTTACGTTTACCATTTTCACCTGGAGACCAGCGATAGCCCCGTTTTTTTAATACATCTTTCCGATCAAAAGGTGCACCTTCTGCCCACAAACGTATATCTGTACGGCGTGCATTTTTTAAAAGTTGATGTAAAACTCGTTCACCGCTTTGGGGGAATTTTCGGCTTAAAATTTCGATACCCGCCTGGCAATCTATCGTGGCCCGGTGCCCTTCATAAAAAAAACCATACTTATACGCCAGAAACTCCAGCTTTACGCCTTCGAAACCTTCTTTATTCCAGTCAATATCGGCAATAGAACAGGCCCAGGCAATATCACTAAAGTCGCTCAATAGATTTTCAACAAAGGGCCGGTCAAAACGCGCATTATGCGCAATCACAATAACCGCTTGCGCCAGCATTTTTGACACTTGCCCCAGATCAATAGACTCACCTTTCACCATTTCATCGGTAATGCCCGTAATTTGCGTAATGAATTCAGGAATTGGGATACCGGGATCCTGGAAAGCATTATAGGCCGGTAACAAACGATAAATATTACCCTTTTTATCGAACTCAAATGGGACCAAAGCGAGCTCAATAATACAGTCTTCATCCGCATCCATGCCTGTTGTTTCAGTATCGAGGTAAATACCAATCTTAATATCATCTGCTGAATCAGAGGCCTGATTATAAAACTCTACCGGCTGAAAACGTTTTATAACTTTATAGTCACCGCTATCGGCAAGTTCTTTTGCTATTTTTTCGTAGTAATTCGTATCCATCAAATTCTTCTTATGCTTATTAGCGATCCAAAATATTAAGTCCCCCCAGAGTATACCCTGACCGTAGAAAAAGTTAACTAAATCTGGGAGATTCGCCCTTTATTGCCGTAACAGATTATTAGATAATCCCCTCTCTAATGCATTAGGAGATGAATACGTGAATAAAAGTTTTATAACCAACGGTGTTGCAGTACTCGTTGTTGTTGCCGGCCTTATATTGAAAAATGAGCTTATTTTAAGCATTGGCTTATTTGCCTTATCAGGTGCAGTAACAAACTGGTTAGCCATTCATATGTTATTTGAGAAAGTGCCCGGTTTATACGGTTCAGGTGTCATCCCGGCACGTTTTGAAGACTTTAAACTCGCCATTCGTCAGCTGATGATGGAACAGTTTTTTACCGAAGACAATATTGACCGGTTTTTACGTGTTTCAGATGGCATAAAACCAGACCTTCATTTGTCTCCCGTTATCGCCAAAATTGACTTAAGTCCCTCTTTCGACTCATTAGTCAAAGTCATCATGGAGTCTTCATTTGGCGGCATGCTCGGCATGTTTGGTGGCCAGGACGCATTAACCCCGCTCAAAGAACCCTTTATCAAAAACATGAAAGAATCACTTATCGATATGACTCAATCAGAGTCCTTTCTTGAAATTTTACGTGATGAATTAGAGCAACCCGATGTCATGCACGATATTCGACAGAAAGTTGAGCAGATTATAGAACAACGCTTAGAAGAATTAACCCCCAGGTTAGTTAAAGAAATTATTCAGGCCATGATCAAGCAACATCTTGGCTGGTTAGTTGTTTGGGGCGGCGTTTTTGGTGGCATAATTGGATTAATCGCTGCAATGATAAACGTTTAAGAACTTAAAGTGCTGTCAGATTTTTCCCTGCTTGAGTTAGTCTTAATTTTCCTTATTTTTATTTGGACGGGCTTTGTTCGCAGTGGCTTAGGTTTTGGCGGTGCAGCATTAGGCTTACCTTTAATGCTGTTCGTTTATGATCAGGCCATTTTCTGGCTCCCGATAATAGGCTTACATTTACTTTTTTTCACTTCATTAACGCTACGCACACGCATCAAAAATGTTGACTGGCGTTATCTGAAAGACGCCAGTTTATATATTATCCCACCGACACTGATAGGTGTATTTGGATTAATCTCTCTGCCTAACGACTGGTTAATTATATTCATTTATTCTGTAACACTTTTTTATGCACTGTTATGGATGCTAAACATAAAGATAAAAAGTAATAGCAAGTGGGTAGACAGACTACTCTTATTTTTAGGGGGTTACGTTGCCGGCACCTCACTCACCGGTGCCCCCTTAATGGTTGCGGTATTCATGCGACATGTCATAGCAGAGCAATTACGAAACACGCTGTTTGTTTTATGGTTTATTCTGGTTAGCATAAAAATGAGCACATTCATTGCACTTGGAATTGATATACAGTTACTAACAGCTTTAGCGTTACTTCCCGCAGGGGCAATCGGACACATTATCGGACTTAAACTACACGACCATATATTAAAAAATGATCAACGCTTTAAGCGAATTATTGGCGGCGTACTGTTATTGATCAGTAGTCTCGGTTTACTGGACGTTTTCAATATCATCTAAACACGGTTGATATTTTTTCTCTAATAGATATTCTTTTTCTTTTCCATCTACAGGGCTAACAAAAGATAATTTATATGCAGTTAATTGTAAATCTAATTTGCTATCCTTATCTGAAAACAACCTGTCACCGACGATAGGGAAACCTGCCTTTGACAGGTGATAACGAATTTGATGCTTGCGCCCTGTTTCAATATCAAGCTGAACTAATGATGTATCACTTTTCTGCTCATACTTTAATAAAGAGGCATGAGTAACCGCATGTTTACCTTCTACTTCATCTCTAAAGGTTATTTTCGCCTGAGGAAAGGTGCCATGAACAAGCGCCTTGTATTGTTTGTTAATCTTTTTTTGCTGAAATAAAGCTGAAAGCATTGTTGCCATTTTTTTCGTATGCGCAATTAAAATTAAACCACTGGCAAAACGGTCTAAACGATGAACGATAAAAGCAGGACGTTGAGGTTCCAGGTTTCTTTCTACCCAGCGATTAATCGCAATGTAATCCCCCCATTTACTGCCCTGAGAGACCATACCCCTTGGTTTATACCAAACGCTATACTCAGTTTCATCACAAATCAGTTTTGCATCAGCTACTTCCTCATTGAAAATCCGGGAATCAAAATAAAAATGTAACGTATTACCAACAGCTAACTTTTTACTATGGCGACGTAAACGCTGCGTCCCCCTTTCATCCGTTAACCAGACAGCCCCTTTTTTCATGGCTAGTTTTATTTTCTGTTTTGAAAAACCCGTTTTAACTGAAAGAAGATCAGCGGCATTACTATTATCAAGTAACACTTCACAATGAAATTCTTCACGCGAGTCAGTCATTAACTAACTGACACTACAACGTAAAGCCACATCGTAATCAACATAACGCAGGACATAAAAAACACAAAAAGCCGGTGCAAGACATGATTGTATGTTATATGAATAAATGAATGCATATATCTAAATACAACGTACAACCAGGCATAAAGTGAAAAGTATTCAATATTAAGTTTAAGAGTAATAACCATCAAACAAATAATATAAAACAATAAAGGAAGCTCTAATAAATTATTGTAATTCTGACTCAATGCTTCTAAATGATCCGGTAGCTCTGCACCTTTATTTAATTTAAAATAGCGCGGTGAAACTTTTCGCGTACGCACAGCCTTAACGCGATAAAACAACATCATGAACATAACGAATATATTTAATAAAAATAGTGTTGCCATTGGATAAATAACTGCATATGGCTGCATTTGTTACGCCCTGTAATTTTAGAAAAAGACATTAATCGGTAAAACGGATTTAATCAACTCTGCAATGTTGTAATACGTTTCTTCCCGATAGCTGTTTTTACGATACAGCATACCAATACGACGGTTCGGCTTGGGATCACTAAACTCGATATATTGAGTCGCATCTGATTTTTTTGTTTTCACAGGCACCGCGAGTTCGGGGATTAATGTCATTCCTATACCCTCTGCCACCATGTGACGCAAAGTTTCTAAACTGGTCGCATGGTATTGCCCCTGTTCTTTTACACCAGCAAGTAAACAAACATCCAATATATGCTCTCGTAAACAATGCCCCTCTTCTAATAACAATAATTCTTCCTGAACAATATCGCCTATATTGACTTGTTTGTGTTTTGTCAAGATGTGCTTTTTTTCTACTGCGAGTCGAAAAGGTTCTCTGAATAAATCCAACTCTACAAACTCATGTTTTTCGATGGGCAATGCTAATATTAAAAAATCTAATTCTGCATGTTGAAGTTTCTCTAACAAGACATGAGTTTGATACTCATATAACCAAATTTTCAAATTAGAAAATTGCGCACTCAACGAAGGCATAATATGCGGTAATAAATAGGGTGCAATAGTTGGTATAATGCCAACCCGCACATCACCTACCATAGGATCCTGATAATAATTTGCAATATCCTTTATGCCATTAACCTCAGCGAGTATAGTGCGGGCACACTGTACAACCGCAAGCCCGACTTCGGTCATCGATACTTGCCGGTTATTTCTTTCAACCAGCAAAACGCCTAACTCTTGTTCCAACTTTTTTAGCTGGCCGCTTAGGGTAGGCTGGCTGACAAAGCAACGCTCTGCAGCCTTATGAAAGTGCCTTTCCTCATCAACTGCAATAAGGTACTCTAGCTCTCTTAAATTCATCATCTTTACCAATAATAGACAAGAGCTATCATTATAGTAGAAATAAACGATTGTATCTATTAATAAAAAATCCCGATAATACTCCCGTGTTCAAGGCAAGCGCTTCAATAAAGCCTGTACAACTAACTTATTCAAATTTAGAGGAAAATAATATGGAAAACCGTCAAGGCCAAAATGTTCCACAGGTGACTTTTCATACACGTGATAACCACCAGTGGGTAGATGTATCAAGCGATGATATATTCAAAGATAAAACTGTTGTCGTATTTTCACTACCGGGCGCATTTACCCCTACATGCTCATCAACGCATGTTCCACGTTATAATCAGTTAACGCCAACTTTCAAAGAAAATGGTGTTGATGATGTCATTTGTGTCTCTGTTAATGATGCTTTTGTCATGAATGAATGGAAAAAAGGTCAAAATGCAGACAATGTAACCTTCATTCCTGATGGAAATGGTGAATTTACAGACGGAATGGGTATGCTGGTCGACAAAGATGATCTAGGTTTTGGCAAGCGTTCATGGCGTTATTCTATGCTGGTAAAAAATGGCGTAGTTGAAAAAATGTTTATCGAAGAGAATGTTCCTGGCGACCCATTTGATGTTTCAGATGCCGATACCATGCTGGAATATATTGCACCAAACGCAAAGAAACCCAGTGATGTCACAATTTTCACCCGCCCGGATTGTGAATTCTGTGTTCGTGCGAAAGGTATGCTGGCTGATGCAGGTCTGCAATATGAAGAGTTGGTACTAAACCGTGATTATACTGAAGCAACGTTACGTGCTGTTACCGCAACGTCCAGTGTGCCACAAATCTTCATCGATGGTGATTACATCGGTGGTTCAGAAAGTTTAGCTGAGTATCTTTCAGCTGAAGCAGTAGCATAACAAAAAAGGGGCATATTTCATGCCCCTTTTTTTTCATATAAAGTAACTAAAGATACAGATCAATGTGACAAAATAATTATACTGAAAATGTCAATTTTTTGCGGAAGCCA
>Ga0316209_1001396_pt1 | contig 25482 bp, 24 predicted proteins | sample 6monopyrite_MG_FD_204945 | JGI IMG/M metagenome (GOLD analysis project Ga0316209, IMG submission 204945) | Microbial mat bacterial communities from mineral coupon in-situ incubated in ocean water Damariscotta River, Maine, United States -... | ecosystem: Environmental > Aquatic > Marine >...
AAGATGTCGCAGCCTACATGAGGTATTACAACCTGGAAAGGCTGCATTCGAGCAACGGTGATTTATCACCAATTAACTATGAAAATTCTCTAAGAAAAGTGTCCGGTTGGACTTGACCAGTACAACCGTCGCTGCAGCAGTATTCTGGGCAAAAAGCCACTTCAGGTGATCAGAGAGTTCAGAGTTGGACAGGCAAAACAAAGGATCGAAGACGGCGACAAATTAATCAGTGTCGCTCATGCCTGTGGTTTTTTTGATCAGGCACATTTGTCGCGTGTGTTTAAAGCTGAAACAGGATGTTCGCCTAGTCAATGGCTGGCCAAAGTCCAACCAATCAGCTAAATTTCAAGGACTTAAAGTTGCCCTTCCCTGCCACCAAAAAACAGGTAGCAAAAGCTAACCGCCAACATGATCACTATCAGCGGCAGCGCGTACAAAATCAATATCGACCAGCCTTGGCTGAACAGGATAATGCCGGCTAGTAAAGATGCTAACGCCTGCACAAAAAAAATGGTGAAATCGTTAAGCGCCTGTACTTTAAATCGTTCGTGAGTCTGGTAGGACTCCGGCAGCAGCAAGGTGCCGCCAGTAAATAAAAAATTCCAGCCGACCCCCAGTAACACCATCGCCCACCAGTAATGCATCACCTGCTCTCCGCTAAGCGCTATCCAGACTACCAGCACGTAGGTTATCGCGCCGCAGAGTAAAAGCCTGGCGATACCTATGTAGCGGATTAATAACGCTGAAATAAGCGAGGGCAAATACATCGCGACTATGTGGCTCTGGATAACCCACTTGGTATGCTCAAGATCGTGGCCTTGTAATTCGTGCATGCTTAACGGTGTTGCCGTCATAATATAACTCATCACCACATAAGCGATGACACCCGAACTGAGCGCGATTAAAAATATTGGCTGCCTGACAATTTGAGCTAGAGGCCGCGCTTTGCTATACGCTTTGGTTTGCATCACTTTGATTGGCGCTAAAAAACCCAATAAGAAAATAGCAAGCGCGATCATAATCGCCAACACCAGAAAGGAGCCGGCAAAGCCAAAGGGCGATGCGATCCAGTCTCTTGCAACGACGGCAACTTCAGGCCCGAGAACTGCGGCAAAAATGCCACCGACCATCAGTACAGAAACAGCTTTGGCGGAATCGCTAATGTCGTCCAGACTCTCCATCGCGGCAAATCGCATTTGAGCGACAAACGCCAGACTGGCGCCCAGCAGTGTCGCCCCAATAAGAAGCAATCCAAAAGCACTCTTTGTCGCTGCAAACATGCAAAAGATTGCGCCAAAAATGGCCAATAATAATCCGGACATTGTGCCTTTTTTACGACCGAGCTTTTTCATTAATAATGACGCAGGGATCACGCCGGCTGCGGTCCCCAAAATCATCAGCGTGAGCGGCAAGGTTGCCAATTCAGGCGTCGGCGCTATTTTAATCGCAAGTAAACCGCCTGCCAGAACGACCATCGAAGAAGATGCCATTGCCAAAGGCTGAGCAAGAAAAAGTAGCCAGACATTATTGGGTAGCCGCAGAAATTTTCGTCCGAGAATAGCTGTGGCAACTAACGCAAACAGGGTAAGCAATAGCGTTATTGACATTGGCTATCTGGCCTCGCAAGTGGGTTATGGAGCTATTGCCTGTGGCCAACCCGACAAATGATTTCGAGCAGTTTCCGATAGCATCAGTTTAATTAAGGTTACCCTGGTTTTTTTAACGCGGGTCCTGCTCCTCAAGAGACATCCCGCCAAGACCTGCAGAAAACGCTGCTTCATTGTTTTCTGAGGAATCCAGCTTAATCATCAGGCGCAAATCGTTGGGCGAGTCGGCGTGATGAAGGGCGTCCTCGTAAGTGACTTCGCCGGTTTTGAAAAGACGAAACAGACTTTGATCGAAAGTCTGCATTCCTTGCTCGTTTGATTTACCCATCAGATCTTTGAGTAAATGCAGTTCCCCTTTACGAATATGGTCGGAAATCAGCGGCGTGTTGATCAATATTTCAATCGCCGGACGGCGACCTTTACCGTCGGGTGTCGGGATCAACTGTTGCGCGACAATGGCACGCAGGTTCAGGGACAAATCCATCAATACCTGATTGTGCTTTTCTTTGGGAAAGAAATGTAAAATTCGATCCAGCGCCTGGTTGGCATTGTTGGCGTGCAGAGTACACATACACAGATGACCTGTTTCGGCAAAAGCGACTGCGTAATCCATGGTTTCTGCGGTTCTCACCTCACCGATTAAAATAACGTCCGGCGCCTGGCGCAAAGTATTTTTTAGCGCAATGTCAAATGACTCAGTATCGATACCTACTTCGCGCTGGGTAATGATGCACTTGTCATGGTTGTGTACAAATTCAATTGGGTCTTCGATTGAAATGATATGGCCTGTTGTTGAATGATTACGATAACCGATCATCGATGCCAGCGAAGTCGACTTACCGGTTCCGGTCGCGCCGACAAAAATGACCAGGCCTCGCTTGGTTAAAGACAGTTTTTTCAATGTATTTGGCAAGCGTAACTCTTCAATCGTTGGAATTTGAGTTTCGATCCGTCGCAGAACCATTCCCACATGGTTACGTTGCTGGAAAGCGCTGACACGAAAACGGCCGATACCTGCGGCGCTGATAGCAAAATTACATTCTCGTATGCGGGCAAAATCACGCCTTTGTTCTTCGTTCATCACGCTGAGTACAACTTCACGCGCTTTTTCCGGGTCAAGTGCTCGCTGGGTTACCGGCATTACTTTTCCGTGAATTTTGATGCTTGGTGGAACACCCGCCGTAATAAAAAGATCTGATGCCTTTTTGGTGACCATTAATTTTAACAGACCTTCAAAATCCATTACCTTGACTCCGCGTTAGCTGTCTTTTTAAATTTAAAATAAAATATTTTTTAGCACTTCTTAATTTTCTATACCGCTATATCAATTCAGTTTTAATTAATGAGTTAGCTCGGCACTCTTAACTTCTAGAACTCTTCTTTGCTCTTAGCTTTATCGCGGGCGTCCTGACGACTAATCAAGCCTTTGGCCAACAGATCCTTAAGGCACTGATCCAGCGTTTGCATGCCAACCCCCAATCCCGTCTGGATGGCGCTGTACATTTGCGCGACTTTATCTTCCCGGATTAAGTTTCTGATGGCAGGAGTTCCTACCATGATTTCATGCGCCGCCACCCGGCCACCACCGTTTTTCTTTAACAGGGTTTGTGAAATAACCGCCTGTAGCGACTCAGATAGCATAGAACGAGTCATGTCTTTTTCTGCGGCGGGGAACACATCGACAATTCGGTCGATTGTCTTGGCAGCGGATGAGGTATGCAGAGTGCCAAATACCAGATGGCCGGTTTCTGCCGCGGTTAATGCCAGCCGAATAGTTTCCAGATCACGCATTTCGCCCACCAGAACAATATCCGGGTCTTCCCGCAGCGCCGAGCGTAACGCTTCACTAAAACCTAACGTATCGCGATGTACTTCGCGCTGATTAATCAAACACTTTTTACTTTCATGGACAAATTCGATAGGGTCTTCGATGGTCAGTACGTGACCGTAGTGATTATCATTAATGTAATCGATCATCGCCGCCAGCGTAGTACTTTTACCCGAGCCGGTTGGCCCGGTTACCAACACCAGTCCTCGCGGATGCATACACATTTCTTTAAAAACCTGCGGTGCGCCTAACTCTTCCAGGGTGAGCACCTGAGACGGGATGGTTCTGAAAACGGCGGCGGCGCCACGATTCTGGTTAAACGCGTTAACACGGAAACGGGCAATTCCGGGCAAAGCAAAGGAGAAGTCGGTTTCGTAGAATTCTTCAAAATCCTTGCGCTGCTTATCGTTCATTATGTCGTACACCAGACTGTGCACCATTTTATGGTCCATAGGCGGCACATTTATACGGCGTACATCGCCGTCCACCCGGATCATGGGCGGTAATCCAGCGGACAAGTGAAGGTCAGATGCTTTATTTTTTACGCTAAATGCGAGTAATTCAGTTATATCCATCAGGAGATTACCCCAAATTTATTTTTTTCGATGCTAAAATACTAGCGGATCTTTTATTTGATTGATACTTTTACGTTTTTTCGAGTTTGCTTTAGAGGGCGAGCTTAAAATCTGGCTCTGGATAACCTCGCCCAAGGGTGAGCAATTTCAGCGAAAGCAACGGATTAAACAACCTATATGACTATAGCAGATCAAATTCGTCAGGTGAGCGAAAATATCCAGCAATATTGCATCGCGGCCGGGCGTCCGGAGGATTCAGTCAGGCTGCTGGCCGTGAGTAAAACACATCCTGTCGAGGCAATAAAGGAAGCGTATCACAGCGGCCTCAGGGAATTTGGCGAAAGTTATGTGCAGGAAGCGCTGGAAAAAATCAGCCATTGCGAGCTGGACGATATTGTGTGGCATTTTATCGGACCGCTACAAAGCAATAAGACGCGTGCCGTTGCCGAAAATTTTGACTGGGTTCAAAGCGTTGACCGAACAAAAATTCTGCAACGCCTGAGCGATCGGCGGCCCTCAGGCAAACCGCCACTACAAATTTGCATCCAGGCTAATCTGTTTGATGAGCCTCAAAAAAAAGGTGCTCTGCCCGATCAACTACCACAACTGCTTGATTTAGCGGAAGAGCTCCCCAATATAACATTACGCGGACTGATGGTGATCCCGCCCAGACAGGAAGATTACCGGCCGCAACTTGAGCAATGTGCACGCGTTGCCGAATTATTCAAACAATTTCAACGACGCCACCCGGACATGGACACACTATCGATGGGTATGAGCGCCGACCTGCGTGCAGCTATCGACAGCGGTAGTAACCTGGTCAGAATTGGCACTGCCCTGTTTGGCCCCAGAGGACACAACCACAAATGACGACCGAGTTTAACGATAAGAATACGACAAACATCGCGTTTATTGGCTGCGGTAATATGAGCACGGCCATTATCAACGGACTGGTCGCTGCCGGATGGCCCGCGAGCAAAATTATTGCCGCTAACCCCTCGCAGGCAAAACTGGACAAACTAAAACAGTCCCTGACTATTAAAACTACCGCGGACAACCTGGCGGCGATCGATGCTGCAGAAATTGTTGTGCTCGCGGTAAAACCTCAAAAGCTGCCAACGGTGTGCCTGCAAGCCTCTGACGCTGAATTAAGCGACAAGCTGATTATCTCGGTCGCAGCCGGTTTTCAAACCGCGCAACTGTCCAAACATCTACAACAAAAAACGGCGATAGTGCGCGCGATGCCCAACACCCCCGCGACAATCGGCATGGGAGCCACGGGACTTTTTGCCACTGGGGAAGTCACTAAGGCGCAAAAAGACTGGGCAGAAGCGATTTTTGCCGCCGTTGGCATCAGCCGCTGGGTGACAGACGAAAAGCTGATGGACGTTGTTACCGCCGTTGCCGGAAGCTCACCCGCGTACATTTTTATGATGATGCGTGCTATGGTGGAACAGGCTGTGGTTAGCGGCCTGAGCGAAGAAGACGCTGTTGCGCTGATCACTCAGGCGGTTTCAGGCGCCGCCCAACTGGCCCGGGCAAATCCAGATAAGCCACTGGCTGATTTGCAAAAAGAAGTCACTTCGCCGGGCGGCACCACCGAAGCCGCGATTGACAGTTTCACGCGAGATCAATTTGAAATTATCGTTAAAAACGCGGTTAACGCTTCTATCACTCGTGGCCGTGAACTCGGCCAACCAATAAAACCGTAATTTAATACCGGTTTAACCGCCCCAAACAAAAAATACAGGATCAGATTTCATGAACCCATTTGCCGAGCTAATTTCAATCATTATTGGCATTTACGTGAACATTGTACTGCTCAGATTTTTTCTGCAATATTTTCGCGCGGATTTTTACAATCCCCTGTCTCAGTTTGTGGTGAAAGCAACCGACCCGTTTATCAAGCCGCTCAGAAAGGTCATTCCGGGAATTGGCGGTCTCGATTTTTCGTCACTGGTACTCGCCTGGCTGGTCTCGCTGGTCAATGTTGTGCTGCTTTCTCTTTTCGATGGTTCATTTGCCAATGCCAAAGTGGCGCTGCTCCTGATAATTCCTTTATTTCGCGTGATCAGCGGCGCATTTGAGTTGTTTATGATCTTAATTTTTGTTCGCGCTATCCTCAGCTGGTTTGCCACCGCCGCTCACAATCCATTGACTCTGGTAATAGCCCAGCTGACCGAACCTTTACTGGCGCGGTGCAGAAAGTTGCTACCAGCCACCGGCGGCTTCGACTTTTCACCGATCATTGCGTTGCTTGGACTTTTATTTGTCAGCCGTCTGATTGAATATTACCTCTACCCGTTGCTCGGCGCTTTAGCCGCATAAAGCGAGCCCTGACAAGCTGTTCAAGATCAGCTAAATGGTGGCATAAACTGCTGAAACAAAATGATAATTGCCAAAATGCAGCACCTGCCCTATGCTAGAGAAGTGATTTGCAAAAAGAACGCCAGGGCAAGACGAGCAAAAGGTGAAGCGTGACGGTAATTGAATGGTCAGATGAATACAGTGTCGGGATCGCCAGTATTGACGATCAGCATAAGAAGCTTGTTGCCCTGATCAATCAACTTAACACCGCCATGGCCGCAGGTGAAGCGGCCTCTAAACTTGCCGAAATATTCCGCGGGCTGGCTGAGTACACTCAAGTTCATTTCGCTTACGAAGAATCGCTTTTCGACCAGTTCGGCTATCCTCAATCGGAAACGCACATTAAGCAGCACCGTTGGTTGATCCAACGTATCCAGCAATTCAAAGAAGAATTCGGGCAGGCCCCCAGCGGCGCCATCGGGCTTGAGTTGATGCAGTTTATGACTAACTGGTTGACCGATCATATTCAGGTAAGCGACCGTGCTTACTCAGACTATCTGCTCAAACGCGGCGTCTCCTGACCGCTAACCCGGAAAAACAGTCCATTAATCTAGAAAGCACTCAAATTATGTGTGCTATATAGCGGATTTATAAAGATTTTTTGAGAATTTGTCTGTTTTTTGATAAACTCGCTGCAATCGTGCTGGCTGTGTTAACGGCTGGCTCACCGTCACAGTCGCGCTCGATTGACTGACGCGCAAACAAGAAAAAAGCTTATGTCTCAAGAATTTTCGCAGAACATCGACAGTTTTGACCAGTGGAAATCTGAAATCAACCGCTCCCTGAGCCGTTTTCGTCTCTGGTTAAGGCGCAACGAACTGTTCAATGACGACATCGACAACCAGCTATTCAAGCTACAGGAATCACTCAAAAGCGAATATCTGACCCTGGCATTTGTCGGGGAATTTTCACGCGGCAAGACCGAACTGATCAATTCATTATTTTTCGCCGACTATGGTCAGCGGATCCTGCCATCCGAAGCGGGCAGAACGACTATGTGCCCCACCGAATTGTTTTATGACCGCAAGGAAAACCGGGCTTATTTGCGCCTGTTACCGATAGAAACCCGTCTGGACGAAACCACGCTGGAAGCCTTCCGTAAAATGCCTGAGCAATGGTACGAAGTCCCTCTGATGACTGAATCCGCTCAGGAAATGACGCATGCGCTGCATACCATCACGCAAACCAAAGAAGTCCCTCTGGAACAGGCCATTGAGCTGGGTTTTTCAGAAGATATGCTGACTTTTAGTGAAAACGATAGTAGCAAAGTCGAGATCCCGACCTGGCGTCACGCGTTGGTCAGTTTTCCTCACGACCTGTTAAAACGCGGTTTGTGCATACTGGACACACCTGGGCTGAATGCCCTCGGCAGCGAGCCAGAACTCACCCTGAAATTGCTGCCTCAAGTTCAGGCAATTGTTTTCCTGCTAGGCGCCGATACGGGCGTTACCGCGTCAGATATGGCAATTTGGGACAACTACATCGCCAATATTGACCGCGACAACTCGCTCGGCCTGTTTGCCGTTCTCAACAAAATAGATACCCTGTGGGACGAGCTGAGCAGTCGTAAGAAAGTTGACAAGGCCATCACCCGCATGATCAACACAACTGCGCGTCAGCTGCAGATTGATAAATCGCAGGTGATCCCGGTGTCAGCGCAAAAAGCGCTGGTGGCAAAAGTTCGTAGCGATAAGTCGATGCTGATCAAAAGCCAGATTAATGAACTGGAGCACTTGCTATCGGCTAGTTTGCTCGAGAACAAAGAGCAAATAATCTGGGAAAATGTCGTGGAATCTGCCAAAGAGCTAATTCAGCAGGCACAAAAACTGCTCGACAATAAAGCACAGCGATTGCTCAGCCAGAAACAGGAATTCGAGTCAATTACCGGCAGCAGTCAGGAACGAATGGCGCAGCTAATCAGTGAAAATGAAAAAGATCTGAAGTCTTTTGAGCACCAGCTTATTGCAATCCGACCCAGCCAGAGGTTGCTCGAGCGCCAGACCCAGCTTTTGTTATCCACAATCGGCGCCAGCGTTTTGTCAAAAGAGGTTGAAGTCACCGTCAATGAACTGGTCAACAGCAAAACGACCGTCAGCCTGTTCCGGCACATGAGGCAGTTTTTTATTGCGGTCAATACGATTATGAAAGAGCTGACCCGTGAAGCCGAGTTAACCAACAAAATGGTGGTTTCTCTTTATGATAAATTTTCCAACGATTTCGACATGAACCTGCTCGAACCGAAACTTTTCCCGGCTAAAAAACTATCACGAGAGCTCGACCAGATCGTCGGTCATTCTAAACGGCTAAATAACAATTTATTTACCACTTTCACTGAACACTCGATCGCGGTCAAACGGTTTTTTTCCGGCACGGTGACCGATGTGATCAGCTTTTTCAAATCAACCCGGCTTGAATTGATCAACTGGACTCAAAATGTAGTGCACCCGCTAACGCAGCAGTTACGTATCCAGCAACAGTTGATCACTGAGCACAAAAGCGAATTGAGCAACCTGGGTAAATCACGCGCTAATCTTGAAGGAAAAATTAAAGGGCTCAACCGGCTGATTGAGGAACTTGAGATGGAAAGTCAGACTGCAAATGAAATTATCCAGTCGCTGCAGAACAAAAGGCCCAATAAGCAAAAATCCAATATTGTCCGCCTGTCCAGCGCCGCACGCTAATGCGTTAACGCACCAGCTGATTCGTCCATAATGAACGCGTGCGCTCGACACCTGAACTTTATTCTTTTTAATAGACAAAAAATGTATTTTAAGTCTATTAACTTCTAATTAGCCAAATCATAACCGGGCGCGCTACAATTAACGGGTACAAATCGAGAAAAACGCCAACAGGGAGTTAATTATGTACCCAATTACACTTATCAGCGCCAGTCTAAAACGATATTTCGCCAAATTCAGCGCCTTATTGGCCCTGCTGTTATTGTCTTTTAACCTGCAGGCCAATGAATTCAATCGCGGCGATATCACCATTTATTACAACGCACTAAGCTCGGCTTCAATTCCGGCCGAAGTGGCCGCGCAATACGGGATCACACGAAGCGGTCGAACCGGGTTGGTCAATATTAGCGTCGCTCGAAGCGGCAAAGCAATTTTTGCTAATATTTTTGGTCAGGGCCAGAACCTGACCGGGCAACTTAAAAAGCTGGCTTTTAAAGAAATAAAAGAAGGTGACGCCATCTATTATATCGCCGTTTTTAATTTCAATAATGCGGAAAACCTGACTTTTGACCTGCAGGTACAACCTGAAAAACAGGGCCAGCTGATCCCGCTGAAATTCAAACAGCAGTTATTTCGTGATTAATACTGACTACCCTTGTGGCGCTCTCGACAAAGAGCGTCGCTGACAATGACCACCCTTGACCTGTTTGTCCCGACGATATTATATGGGTCGTGTGCAGCTGAGACTGTACTTTTCGTGGCGACCCGCTTGCTGCTATAATCTCACTGCAATTTGGCCGACCGGTCAATCCCCGACAAAAAGTCTCCCAGGCAATACACAGAGCAGCAAAGCATGATTCCACAAGAGATCCTCCTTGCCAGCGGCAATTTAAAAAAATTAAATGAAATGCGCCAGATCCTGGACGGATTTGACGTTTCTCTGGTCGCACAATCGAAATTCGACGTTGATGAAGCGGTGGAAGATGGGCTGACATTTGTTGAAAACGCGCTAATCAAAGCACGCCACGCCAGCAGGTTAACAGGCAAACCCGCTATCGCCGACGATTCGGGATTAGAAGTTGAGTTCCTTAAGGGCGCACCCGGTATTTATTCTTCGCGGTTTGCCGCGCCAAGTGCCAGCGACGAGCAAAACCTGCAAAAACTGCTGCAACAGATGGAAGGCGTCCCCAAAGAACAGCGAGGAGCGCGTTACCAGTGCGTTATTGTGTACCTGCGCTATTTTGATGATCCCACGCCGCTGATCTGCCAAGGCAGCTGGCACGGGCAGATAACCGAAGACAAGGCTGGCGGCGGCGGTTTTGGTTACGACCCGATATTCTTCAGCACTGAGAAAAACCGGACTGCGGCGCAAATGACTCCTGAAGAAAAAGCGGCCATCAGTCATCGCGGCAAAGCGCTGGCAAAGTTTCAGCGTGAATTTAGCGCGCTCTATCGGCAAAGCTAAGTACAATTTAATGTCCTTCACACAATTACCACCACTTTCCCTTTACGTGCATACGCCCTGGTGCGTTCAAAAGTGCCCCTATTGCGATTTCAACTCGCACCAGCTCAAACAGTCTATTCCAGAAGAAGATTATATTGACCGTCTGTTATTTGATTTAGAGCAGGAGCTTCCGTCGGTTTGGGGACGCCAGTTGTATAGTATTTTTATCGGCGGCGGCACCCCCAGCCTGTTTAGTCCGCAAAGTATCGACCGCCTCCTCTGTGGCATCAGAGCGCTGTTGCCCTTTAATGCCGATATGGAAATCACCATGGAAGCCAATCCGGGCACCGTGGACGCGGAAAATTTCAGCGGTTTTTTTGACGCTGGGGTCAACCGCCTTTCGTTGGGTGTACAAAGCTTTGACGATCAGAAATTAAAAGCCCTTGGACGAATTCATGACGGGCAACAGGCGGAAAAAGCGCTGACCATTGCGCGCGCCGCAGGTTTTAAGAATATTAATCTGGACCTGATGTACGCATTGCCACAACAGTCAATGGCGCAGGCGATGGCGGATCTTGAGCACGCCATTGCGCTGCAGCCGCAACACCTTTCCTGGTATCAGTTAACGCTAGAACCCAACACGCCTTTTCACCACCGGCCGCCCTCGGTTCCAGACCTGGATCTAACCGCCGATATTGGCGAAAGTGGTCTGGAGATACTCGCACAAAATGATTACACACAATACGAGATATCGGCTTTCAGTCAGGCCGAAAATTCTCCGTCACAACACAATATTAACTATTGGCAATTTGGCGACTACCTGGGTATTGGCGCCGGCGCACATCAAAAAATAAGCCGTGCCGACCGGCAGACAATTACGCGAAAAAGTAAGCGACGTAATCCGAAGGATTACCTGAATCCCGAACTAGCGCCAACTGATCAACAAAGGGTATTAACACAGGACTCCTTGCCGCTGGAATTTATGATGAACGCCCTGCGTTTACGTTCAGGCTTTGAGCGTGAACTGTTTTTCGCCAACACTGGAATTTTAATCACTCAGATAGAAACCGCGCTAACAAAAGCGGAGCAGCAGGGATTATTACAGCGACACGGCAACCGGATTAAAACCAGCGACAAAGGCTATCGTTTTTTAAATGAATTACTGGATTGTTTTATGCCGGAAAACTTCCCCGAGCTGGCAGACTCACAGAAAATTATCACCCGTCAGATCGACTAAGAATACTGCTACCGAACAAGCCGAAGAATTTCTTAATTTTCCAGCTGGCGCATAATGAATCGTCCAATTCGCGTATGATCTGCATGGCCGCGTAACGATTCGCTTCCCGGCCCCAGGGCGTAAAGAAAAACATCAACGCCTGTGTGCCCAAAAGTCGTCCAGCCGGTAAAGCTGCGTTTTGAAATGATTTTGCTAACCCCTCGTCGAATTTTTTCCCAATTTTTGAGTTTAATTTTCTGTAGTTTTTTGATCTCTTTGTTACTCAATTTAAGGGAACTCGCTTGTTGAAACGCCGCCACCAGATCGCCGCTTTGTTGTGCCATACTGGCTATCCAGGCCGGGGTACGTGTAAAGGATTTGATCACATTGACATCCCAGTAATAAAAATTTTCACCGCTGTTTTTTGCGCCGATAGAAAGGCCACCGGTTTCGTGATCGGCGGTTGCAATCACCAGCGTTTGCCCGTCGGCCTTGGCAAATTCTGCTGCCACCGCAAAAGCCTCTTCCAGATCCTGCATTTCTGAAATCACGCCGACAATGTCATTATCGTGCGCCGCCCAGTCAATCTGACTGGCCTCCACCAATAAAATAAATCCTTTCGGATTTTTTGCCAGGCGCTCAATTGCAGTCCGTGTCATTTGTGCAAGGGACGGCGTTTCGGAAGTTCTATCCCACATTTTTGGCAGGCCTTCGTCGGCGAACAACCCGAGCACCTTGTTAGATTTTGTGCGCGCTAACTGATCACTGGTCGTTGCCAACTGATAACCTTTTTGCTGAAAAGCTTTGAGAAGGTTGCGTTCGGGTCGATTAAAATAGCGCATGCCGCCTCCCAGCATCACATCCACAATCGGTTGTTGATTAATTCGATTGTCAAAAAACTGATCGGCGATCTCTGCCTTATTTTCTCTATCGATATGATGGCTGACAAACGCCGCTGGCGTGGCGTGTACAATTTCGGAGGTGACCACCAAGCCGGTGGACATGCCGAGCAGTTTCGCGTTTTCCATGACAGTTTTAAAGGCCGTGTTTTCAGCGCTGACGGATACTGCTGCGTTGACCGTCGAACGGCCGGTCGCCAGTGCGGTGGCGGCAGCAGCTGAATCGGTTATGTTTTCAACCGGGTCGATTGACTCGGTACTCAAACTTCCAACCAGATAGGGGTCTAGCAGTAGTTTTTCTTCCCATGGGGTTTTCGGATCATCTTTAAATTTTCGGTAAGCTTTAACCTGAGCTGGCCCCATACCGTCCGCGACGATCAAAATAATATTTTTGGCCTGACCGCTTACCTGCGCTCGCAAGGCATAATTCAGACTAAAGCCGCTAGCCGTGTTTGACGAAACCGATACAGACAATTTATCTGGCGAAAATTGGTAATCGATCACCTGCGGAAAATCGTGTTTTGGGTTTTCAAATTTAAGACGCCCGTCAGTACACTCGACCAGCTTGAACGCAACCGGCAGATTGTTCTGTGGTGTCTTGGCAAGATAAAAAATCTCGCCCGACATTTTGACAATTTCGAGGCTTTCTTCAAAAGGCTTTGTAGCCGAATCAAAACGAACAGTCCGACTTGTTCCCTTGAGACTTTGATCGGCCTGTGGCCGCCAGATTTCGATAACAGATTGTTGCGCGTCTTGAGTTTGCCACTCGCCGATCAGGCCACTGACACTGTCTAAATTATCACACTTGGCCGCCGCGGCAAGATGCTGAACCGGAAAAAAGCTGCAAAGCAAAACCAGCAAGCGTACTTGCTGCCGATAAAAAGTCGAACGCGTCATCATTATTTTCAAAAATTCATCTCAGTTAAAATACAGCACGGAAACAGACTATACGCTATTTGGCTTACCGGTAAAATTGAGAACTGCCAATTTGTCAGACGGGAAGCAAATAGGTTAATCTCTGTGAATGCTTCGCAGGATAAACGACTAAAATAGAAAGAATCATCATCACTAATAGCGAAGTGAAACCGGGTAGTCATTTGGGAGAGTATCGAAAATGGGTAGATTAAACGCAGTTATCGGACAGTTAACTTTGGCAGTTTCGCTTTTGCTGATCAGCGCTTGCGGCGGCGGTAGCGGCGGTTTCACCGAAATCAGCTGGACCGAAGGGGTATTTGAACCTGAGGCCTCGTTTAAGAACCAGTGCCAGACGCCCCGTTCGGGAACCGACCTGAACGGCAACAGCTTTCCTGACCAGGCCGGTACAGTGCAGCACGAAAACCACTGGCTGCGCTCCTGGAGCGATAACACCTATTTATGGTACAGCGAAATCCCGGACCAGAACCCGGCGCTTTTTACCGATCCACTGGAGTATTTTGCTACCCTGAGAACCGATGCATCGACGCCTTCGGGTAATGCCAAAGATCGTTTTCATTTTACCTACGCGACAGATGAGTGGTTGCAACTTAATCAGGCCGGAGTATCGGCAGGTTACGGCGCCAAACTGGCCATTATCAGCGCTTCCCCACCACGAGATGTTCGCGTGGCTTACACCGAGCCCGGCACGACCGCACAGGCTAACCTGGCTCGCGGCACCGAAATTCTGGAAGTCGATGGCGTGGATGTAGTCAATGCCAGTAGTCAGGATGACGTTGACAGCATCAACGCCGCCCTGTTTCCTGATAATGAAGACGAGACTCACACTTTCGTTGTGCGCGATGTGGGCAGCAGCACGACACGCAGTTTCAGCATGACCTCGGCCGCGATAACCGCCACACCGGTACAAAATGTGGCTACGCTCGATACTGGCGATGGCGTAGTTGGCTATCTGACTTTTAATACCCATATCCAGACCGCCGAAGAGGGACTGATCGCAGCATTTACCGAATTGGAAAGTGCAGGGGTGGACGATCTGGTGCTTGACCTGCGCTATAACGGCGGCGGCTTGCTAGCCATTGCCAGCCAACTTGCTTATATGGTCGCCGGTTCGAACAACACCAGCGGCAAGACATTCGATAAGCTGACCTTTAACGACAAGCACCCGGCGGTCAACCCGGTAACTGGTAGAAATATCAGCCCCACCCCGTTTTATGATGAAACTCTGGGTTTTTCTGTTAGCGCAGGTCAGGCGTTACCCAGCTTAAACCTCAATCGCGTGTTTATTTTATCAACCGGCGGCACCTGCTCGGCCAGCGAAGCCATTATCAACGGCCTTCGCGGCGCTAATGTTGAAGTTGTTCTGATTGGCTCGACTACCTGCGGTAAACCCTACGGCTTTTACCCGACCGACAATTGCGGCACCACCTATTTCACCATTCAGTTCAGCGGACAAAATGAGATGGGCTTTGGCGATTACGCCGATGGTTTTTCTCCCGCCAACACGCAGGGAACTATGGGTGAGATGGTGACGGGTTGCGCTGTTTCGGACGATTTTGACAACGCCCTTGGCGATCAAAACGAAGCCATGTTTGCCACCGCGTTGAGTTATCGCGCTAATGGGAGTTGTCCGACCCCGCCTGCCTCAGGCGTGGCGCGCGTGCAGGCCAGGCCGGATAGCGATAAAGCATCGTTATTTGATTCCAAAATTTACCAGCGATACCAGTTATTACGGCAGAACCGTTTTTAGCGGCAAATAAACTGCAGACAATAATCGTCAATTACGGAGGCTTGCGTGAAAAAACAATCGAGTGTCAGATTAGGTTTGGTAACGCTGGTCGCCCTGTCGACTGCATTATTGTCTGCCTGCGTCTCACGCGCAGATCAGACGGCAGCGCCAGCGCTACTCGTCGACCTGACGGAGCAAAATAGACAGCAACTGGCCGCGGTGGTCGCCAAAGCGCTTCACCGCGATAAAGTTTTGCTGGCACCCGACGCGCTGACTCAAACCAATCAATTGATCATCACCCGAGCGCCTAAAAGAACGCTCACGCAAAATCCGGTGATGGGGAGAAGCGAAGAAAATGCCGAATATTTTGAGCTGCTAAAAAAGGGAGATAGCTGCTTCCTGCTGCTGCGCTCGTCGCAACAGCTTTATCCGCTGAAGGGAATGCGCTGCAATTCCAATTCGGGTGAATGAAATCAAGACTCGGTGCTATTTCTTATTCCCGCATTATTCCCCTCAAGTGCTCTTTCCGCGCGGTAACTGGAACGCACAAAGGGCCCGGATACCACCTCAACAAAACCCATTTCCAGGCCCCACTGACGGTACTTGTCAAAATCTGATGGCGGCACGTAACGCTCGACTGTCAGGTGGTTGGGCGTTGGTCGCAGATACTGACCAAAAGTCACAATATCCAGATTGATTTTGCGTAGGTCTTTTAGCGTTTGCAAGATTTCTTCGTCTGTTTCGCCAAGGCCGAGCATCAGGCTGGTTTTGGTCAGAATTTCCGGGTTGTATTTTTTGGCATGAGCCAACAGTGACAGGGTAGTCTCATAGCTGGCGCGGGGATCACGCACCGGATGGGTCAGCCGCTCGACGGTTTCCAGATTTTGTGCGAATACCTTAATTCCCGAGTCGAGCACCTTTTCCAGCGCAGAAAAATCGCCTTTAAAGTCAGGCGTCAGGGTCTCTACATTAACGCTCGGGCTGGCCTTTAAAATCGCTCTGACGCAATCAGCGTAATGCTGCGCGCCGCCATCGGGCAGGTCGTCGCGATCAACCGAAGTGAGCACAATATATTTTAGTCCCGTTGCCCGAACCGACTCAGCAGCATTCTCAGGTTCACTTTGATCGAGCCAGCCTTTCGGATTACCTGTATCCACCGCGCAAAAACGACAGGCACGAGTACACACCGACCCCATCAACATGATAGTGGCGGTGCCCGCGCTCCAGCATTCGCCGATGTTGGGACACATGGATTCTTCGCAAACGGTCGCCAGCCGGTTTTCGCGCACGTTTTCTCTCATGTTGCGGTATTTTCCACCGGAGGGTAATTGCACTTTCAGCCAGGCCGGCTTGCGTCCAGGCTGGTCTGGTGTCGCCTGGCCAGGGTTTTTAATGCCATTTTTTATCGCGGAAAAGCCCTGCTCAGTCTCGAACTTTTTCCCGCTTTTTACCACAACCGGTATGCGTTGTTTATCTTGCATCGGTTTACCTCAAAGATTGTAAAGGAAAGCATGGTCACCCCATTGCACCCCGCTTTTCAATTTCGACGACAGAGTCATACTCAAGATGCCGCCCGACGAAAATAATCAGATCCCTTGCCACTGTTTCAAGAGAATGGGGGCCGCCCTGATCAACTATCTGGGTCACTTTCATCCCCGCATAGCCGCAGGGATTAATGCGTTGAAAAGGCTCTAAATCCATCGATACGTTTAACGCCAATCCGTGAAACGAAGCGCCTCGCCGAATGCGCAATCCGAGTGAGCAGATTTTGGCGTCACCCACATAAACGCCCGGTGCATCAGCGCGCGGTTGCGCGCTAATTCGATAATTCGCCAGGGTATCCACGACGGCGTTTTCGATCGCGCTGACTAGTTGACGTACGCCGATTTTTTTTCGCCGCAGATCCAGCATAAAATAAGCGACTTGCTGGCCCGGCCCGTGGTAAGTAACCTGTCCGCCACGGTCGACAGGCACCACCGGAATATCGCCGGTGGTTAACAGATGCTCTGCTTTGCCCGCCTGTCCCTGGGTAAACACTGCAGGATGTTCCACCAGCCAAAGCTCGTCTTGCGTGTCTGCCTTTCGCTGATCGGTAAAAGTTTGCATCGCCCGCCAGACGGGCAAATAGCTTTGAAGCCCCAACTGTTTGACCAGCAGAGTCGATGCCACCGGTTGTGATTCAGTTTGAGTCATGTGACATCGCAGTCTACAGGCAGACCTTGACGCTCTCCAGCGCATTGACCGCCAGATAAATCTGATCCAGCTGGGCCTTGGACGTTGCGGTAAAAGTAACACTCACGGAAACATAAGTACCTTTACTGCTGGGGGTTAGTCGCGGCGTATAATCGCCCGGAACGTGTTGCTGGATCACTGCGACTATTTCGTCCTCGACGCCTTCTTTTGCGTAGGCCATCGCTTTAAAAAGAAATTCACAGGGAAATTGCCACAACTCATTTTCCGGGTTGGTCGGCGCTATAGACTGCTCGTTTTCTTTCAGTTGGTCTGTCATCATTTTCTCTCAATAAGCGAGCTAAATACTCTGCCGGGTCAATCTTCAAAAAGACCGCTAAACCAGCGGCTGATCGAGTCGGCGGCTCGCCCGAAAAAACCGGCCTCTTTTACTTCAACCAGGGCCACCAGCGGATATTCAGCAATTGTTTCTTTTTCCAATATAAAGAAGACCTTTCCGGCGCGTTGTCCCTTTTTAATGGGCGCACTCAGGTCTTTTTCAACCACAAATTGCGCTTTTAACTTGCTTGCCTTGCCGCGAGGAATGGTGACGAAAATATCCTGGTTAATCCCCAGTTCAACCTGATCCCGCTCTCCCATCCAGATACGCGAGCTGTGCAATTGTTTTCCTGCCTGCAGGGGTTTAACCGTTTCATAAAAACGAAATCCGTAAGATAGAATCTTCTTGCTCTCAACCTTGCGCGCCTGCTTACTTTTGGTGCCCATAACCACAGAAATCAGGCGCATTCCCGACTTAGTCGCCGACGAGACCAGGCAAAATCCGGCTTCTTCGGTGTGCCCTGTTTTGATGCCATCAACGTTCAAAGTAGGGTCAGACAACAACGGGTGACGATTGTAGGTCTGGATGTTGTTGTAAGTAAATTCTGTTTCTTTGTAGAGTTCATACTCCTGCGGAAAATCCCTGATCAAAGCCAGGGCAAGGATCGCCATATCGCGCGCAGTGGTATTATGGTCGTTGGCCGACAGGCCGTGTGAATTGGCAAAACGGGTATTGGTCATGCCCAACTTCAATGCGTGATGATTCATCAGCTCGGTAAACGCTTCCTCGGTTCCGGCGACATACTCCGCCAGCGCTACCGCTGCGTCGTTGCCGGAAGAAATAATCAGTCCTTTGATCAGCTTTTCTACGGTTACCTGCTTTCCCACTTCCAGCCACATCAACGAGCCACCCTTAAAGATCGGGTTTTGCGCATAAGCATTGGCACTAATGGTCACCTGATCGTCCAGTGAAATATTGCCCGCCGCCAGCTCGGCAGACACCACATAACTGGTCATCATTTTAGTCAGACTGGCCGGTGCCACCGGTAGATCGGGGTTATTCTGGGCGATAATTTTACCGCTGTTGAAATCCATCAAAACGTAGGATTTTGCGGCCAGAGCCGGGGCTTTTGGCGTGATAGCCTGGGCAGAAAATGAAAGCAGTGTAACCAGCGCGAGAAATGAAAAATCGCGCAATGGGCGTAAAAATTTAGTCATTGTGAATCCGGATAATTTGCTGTTAGCCAAACTGAAAAGTGATTTGCGGGCGATTATAGCATCTCACGCGGCCCGTCAACAGGGGGCTGCTCTGGCTCGCTGCGTTGATGTGGCTACCGCAAAAAAACTTAAGTCATCATTTGCGCTTGGGGCAACTGCCTGCATATCCAGGTTCGCATTAATGAGATACACCCCTGGATCTATTCATAAATAACCCTCGGCTTACCCAACTCTTTGATATCCAGGGTTTTAACTAACTCATCGGCCAACGCCTGGGTTGGAACCGGGCCGATGCGTACCCGATACAGGGTTTTACCGTGGCGTTTTACCCTGGTGATTTTAACCGGCAGCCGTATTTCCTTGTCCAGTACCTTGGCCAGTTTTTGCGCCGTTTTATGCACTGAATAAGCACCGACCTGCACATAGCGCCTGGGCTGGGCCGCTGCCTGTTTAAGCGGTGTTATCACCGATGAAGCTGTTACCTGAGATAAGCGTGTTACCGGTTGAGGCGCTTTGTGCGTGATGGTTTCAACTTCCACGCGTGCGGTGCCTTTTTCGGTCATTTCCAGTCGGTGCGCGGCGGCATAGGAAAGGTCGATGATCCGCCCTTTGGCAAATGGCCCCCGGTCGTTAATTTTAACGATTATCGATTTGCCGTTTTCCAGGTTGGTGACCTTGGCGTAGCTTGGCAGCGGCAGGGTTTTATGCGCTGCGGTCATTTTCATCATGTCATAAGTTTCGCCGCTGGAAGTGCGTCTGCCATGAAATTTGGTGCCGTACCAGCTGGCGACGCCACGTTTTTGATAATTCTCGGCCGACGCCAGTACCACGTATTTTTTACCAAATTGTTCATAGGAATCCGGGTTACCGTAAGGACTTTTGGGCTCATGACGCGGCCTGGCGTCTTTGACCTGACTCCAGTCGATAGTACCGGTGGGTGCAGAATCCGGCTCAAGCTCCACCGGCGGCTTTCCGGCACAGGCCGTAAGCAAAACAAGGACAGTTGTTATCAGCGCTAATCTGATGGGTGAATTGGAATGTCCGCTGTGGCGTCTTTGCAAAGTCAAACAGTTTGCCTTATTCAGAATTGTTAATTGTCCGATGGTCATCTCCTGGAACGGCGCGCCTTGATGGCTTCGCTCAATTGATAAACCGCAAGCGCGTACATGGCGTTATGGTTGTAGCGGGTAATGCTATAAAAATTATCCCCCACAAGCCAGTATTCCTCTGACTGATTATCTAATTCGAAAGCAAAGATACCTGCTCGCTTGCTTGCCGCTGCAATTGCATCAGTCGTCACCCCGAATTCCGCCAGACTGGCGGGTGTATGTGCCAGCTCAAGTTCTGACTGAGCCAAAGCCCGTTGCGCTTTTGTCGGTTCAATTTTGCTGGTGACAAATCCACCATTTTGCCAGCGGTGTCTGGCAAAATAATTGGCGACGCTGCCGATCATATCGACCGGATCGCTGAACAGATTAATTTGTCCGTCCTGATTAAAATCAACCGCGTAGCGACGATAGCTGCTGGAAATAAATTGTCCCATCCCCATTGCTCCCGCGTAAGAGCCTTTGATCTGGGAGAGGGTCCAGTTTTGCTGTCTGGCCAGAAGAAAATACTCTGTCAGTTCTTTTTCGAAAAATGTGGCCCGCTTTGGATAATAAAAAGCCAGCGTATGCAGCGCTTCTATTACCGGAAAGCTGCCCTGCTGCTTACCGTAAAAAGTTTCTACGCCGATGATGGCGACTATAATAGCGGGGTCAACACCATAAGTTTCCGCCGCGCGGGTCAGTGTTTCCTGATGCTGTTTCCAGAAAACGACCCCCTGGTCAATACGCTTTTCCTTCATCCATATTTTGCGATAACGATACCAGGGCAACGACTCAGCCGGTTTGCTGATCCGTGCGATAATGTCCTTGCGAGGTTGTAGTTTGCTTAGCGTATTAAAAACCTGCTTTTCGTCAAATTGATGTTGCTGCGCCAAATCGTGCGCGAAGCGCTTTATTTCTTGCTCAGCAGCTTGCCTGGAAACCGAAATTGATTGGGCTTGTGCCGAATGAATGTTGGCGAGAAAAAAGGCTGTAAAACCGACAATTAGGGATAATTTATTTTTACTCAATGGACTCTCCTCGGCTTACTGAAAATAGACGATACCAGATTTGCTCGGCGGGAGATAGCCGGGCAGTTGAGTTGAGTTTCTTTAACGCAGTGTCTGGTGTAACGAATGAAAGAGAGATCAATGTATTGTCGAATCGCTTGGCCTAAGCAGCAGTCCATCGGTGGTAACAAACAGATCAAATTGACTGTTTTCGCTGGCGTCGACAAAACTGGCGGAGCCGTGCTCCACATCGAGTAAAAAAGAAAGTTTTGAATAGCTCTCTCGCCAATCGGCGATTCCGCTGCTGGTTAAGGAGTCAATTTGGTAGACCGTCCGCTCCGCAGTTTGCGCTTGTTCAATATGCTTATAGCGTCCACTTACCCGATCCAGTCGATATCCGGTATGTAATCCCAATATATTGGTCCAGGCTTTCCACTTTAGAATATGGGCGTCGATTAAGAGTTCGTCGCCCCGGAGTAAAAATAATCTGGAAGGCCCGTTAACCAGATTAAGCTGCAGTCTAAATTTCTGTTTTGCGACTGGTGTTATCTGTACACTCGCGACAAGTTTTTCTTTGGTGAGCGCGTTGTAACCTTGAGTGCCGAGCAGCAATAAAGACAAAAAACCACTCAGACTGGCCAGCACTAAAAATGTGATTAATCTCGTTGATGCAGCGACGAATTTGAGTTTTTTAAGTTTCAGGGTTAGCGTGAAAAAATAATAGATCGACAGCAGTCCGCTGACGCTTGCGATAATGAGCAGAATATTTGCTTTATCAGCCAAATTCATGGTCAGTTTTTGTGATTGTTAGTGTCGGCTGTGGATTGCAAATCCAGCTCCACCGTTTCGCACATGTCGCCTTCGTCACTTTGCCCAGGCGATTTGTCGCTTACTTTGTGCACCAGCGAGTCAATATTGCGCGCGCCGGCAGGCGTTTCCTTATGAGCTTCAAATCGATGCTCCAGGTATTCTGACAGCCGGTTAAACGCGCCAAACAATTGGCCAACTTCATCATTTCTTTCGCTGATCATTCGCGCGTCAACTCGGCCAACGGCCATTTTGTTCAATGCGTCGGTCACTCGTTGAAAATCTTTCGAGGTTCTTCTTGCCAGCACCAGCGTCAATACAAATACAACAAATAAAGTAATCATCATCACTACCAACATAGTCACCAGCGTTGTTTTGGACGCGGCATACATGGAGTCTGCGCTATAAGTCACATAGAGTCTGCCCAAAGGCTTTTCGGCATAATTTATCGGCATTTCGATATCAAACAACACCGAATTATCTGCGAGTTTGCGCTGATAGATGTGCGTATTGTTCAGCTCTTGCCGGTGCTCTCTGTCCGATGGCGGCGAGAATTTCTGGCCTATTTTTTCAGCTTGTGTCGAGGCCAGGACAAAATCATTAAGGTCAATCAGGTAGACCTGCTTTAGCTGCTCGTTCTGACTCGATTCATTCACCAGCGCGTTCAACCCGATCTTGTCTTCTAGCAAGACTGATTCTGCGCTTTCATAGGCGATCATTCGGGCTATCGAGCGGCCATAATCGTAATTGATGCCGGATAGCGCATTATTTTGTACAAAGTAGACAATGACCAGGCTAACACACATAGCCGCAAACAGCGTTCCCACCATAATCGCCGTCCAACGAAAGCGTAGAGATACAAATGCCTGCTTTTGCTTCCCGGTATCCTCTCCGATTTTGTTTTGCAGGTTTTTCAACTCTGCTGTGACCATGCTCGCTTTTTGAAATCTTTTGGCTGGCGATTTTTGCAGTAATTTTCGCACCAGATCGCGCAAATCGTCTTTTATTTTTTCTTCATCAACCAGTAGTGGTGGTGCCTTGCTCTTGATGATTTGTTTAAATAATTGTCCCAGGTCTTCACTCACAAACGGTGGCATCCCCATCACCATCTGGAAAATCAGCACCCCCAGAGAATAAAGATCGGAACGGTTATCCATCGGTTGCCCCAGAATTTGTTCCGGAGACATATACTCAGGCGTACCCAGCACTTTGTCGCTGCGAGTATTTGTTTTTCCGAGTGATTCATCTAGTTGCGCGATACCAAAATCCGTCAGCTTTACGGTTTTTTTATCCACCAGAACGACGATATTGCCGGGCTTGATATCACGGTGAACGACGCCCTGCTTATGCGCGTAGTTCAACGCTGCGGATAACTGAACGGAGATAGCCAGGACGGTACGGGTATTCAGTTTGTTCTGCTTTTTGAGTACCGTTTCCAAAGTGGCGCCTTCTAGCAACTCCATCCCGATATAGGGTTTGTCGTCGGCGATGCCAACGTCGAATATAGTAACAATGCCAGGGTGGGTTAACTGCGCTGCCAGACGAGCCTCTCTTAAAAATGCTTCGCGGTAGTCTTTGTCCCTCGCCAGTTCTTTGCGCAAAACTTTTATCGCCAGAAATCGATCCAGTTGCGGGTCGTAAGCTTTGTACACAAAGGCGGTTGCGCCGCGACCGACTTCATGCAAAATGCGGTAGCGGCCAAGGGTTTTCGGGGTGCTTGAGCGTCGTTCAGTTGCGGGCTGAGGTTTGATTTTTAAAGGATTTTCCTGCTCAGGCATGATATCACTATAGAATAAAGTAAAGGACTGACCCAAAGCCGGCGAGCAGCACAACCAGCATTAGCAGTAGGGCAAAATTCTTGTTACTTTTCTTTGCCTGCAACTGGTCTTCCACCAGAGTAAAAACAAATTCGGAGCCGGCAAATGCGACCCTGTCACCCGGCACAATGGGCATTTCCGAAACTTTGCTGCCATTAACAAAAGTGCCATTAGACGACAGCAGATTGAGTACTTTCCAACTGCCTTCCTGATAAATGATTTGCGCGTGCATCGCAGAAACACTCGATTCCTGTAGAACAATATCGCTGGTGGGTCGGCGTCCCACCTCCATTTTTTTCTTTGATAAAATAAATTTCTGTCCGGTCACATTACGGCTGACACCGACCAGAGCAGGCGTGGTCGCGTTAGCTGGCTGAGCATCGGTAATTTCAGCCGCGATCATTTTGTTCACCTCATCCAGCTCAAAAACCTGAGTACCCTGAGGCCCCATCGCCACATTATCATTCTTTTTTTCGGTCATTTGATCCCCAAAAATAGTTAACTTCGCCGACTTAAACGCCAATCAGCGATTTGAGTTTATTCCATAGAGACTGAGTAGCTGCTAGCGGAGAATCCACTAGAATCAAACTGATATTATCCTTTCCACCCGCCAATTTAGCGGCCTCAACCAGCCTGGACAGTTTTTCCTGATGGTCTGTTTCTTCTTTTAGTATCTGTGTAATTTCAGTTTCGCTGACATCATCGCTCAGACCATCGCTGCACAGTAAAATACTCTGATGCGGTTGCCACTGTCCATGATACGAGTCAACCTGAACCGATTCAATTTCAACTGAGCCCAGACACTGGGTAATCATATGCCGTTGCGGGTGACTTTTGGCTTCTTCGGCAGAAATCAACCCCGAATTGACCAATCTGACAATCAGCGAATGATCCTCTGTCAGTTGGCTCAGACGACCTCGCCTGCCGTCCCATAAATAAGCCCTGCTATCACCTACCCAGGCAATTTCATAATCACTCTGCCCGCTGGTCATTGCGACGACGGTGGTCCCCATACCTGTCTGGCCGGTTCCATCTTGCGCCGCTTCTATAATTCGGTGGTGAGCACACTGAATAGCCTCTGAAAGGCTACCTGTTTGTTGATACACTTCGGCAATTGATTCCGCCGCAATTGCGCTGGCAACCTCACCACAGGCATGTCCACCCATTCCATCGGCTATTAACCAGAGCGCATCGCCACAAAACAGAGAATCTTCATTCAGATCGCGTACACAGCCAACGTCGGTCAAGTGAGCGAAATTACAGGTTGTTTCAGCCGAAATATCCATAAGCCTCTTGAAAATCAACAATTAATCCATATATTTATTATGTTGTGGATTCTTATGCCGAGCTAAGTGTGGCATAATTTACCCCTTGTTTCGAGTAATAAATCTGAACTTGAAAACCCCGATTAATGGGGGCGACATGGCTTCGACGAGGATTACAAAACTCAAGGTGCATGCCGAGGTGTCAGCGAACCTCGTACCCACTAGCTGAAAAATGATAGTTGCAAACGACGACAACTACGCTTTAGCCGCTTAAGGCTAACTGTTGCTTCCGAGCGTCACCGGTAAGAAGATCAACAGTCATTTACGGAGACTCGCGTGTAAGGGTGTTTGCCCCCCAAGCGCTAAACTTAAGCAAACTCGCTCGAAACTTCCTGTTAGCCGGATCAGCATCGAGTTAATTTAAAGACTAACTAAGCATGTAGTACCAAGAGCAGCGGATTCGCGGACGGGGGTTCGATTCCCCCCGCCTCCACCA
>Ga0316209_1001397_pt1 | contig 25466 bp, 23 predicted proteins | sample 6monopyrite_MG_FD_204945 | JGI IMG/M metagenome (GOLD analysis project Ga0316209, IMG submission 204945) | Microbial mat bacterial communities from mineral coupon in-situ incubated in ocean water Damariscotta River, Maine, United States -... | ecosystem: Environmental > Aquatic > Marine >...
GATGATGAGTAGCGACATTCAGGGCATAGGCATGACATCTCAGCGTACGCGCGATCGACTGGTTGATCGCCTGCGTGAAAAAGGTATTAAGAATCATCGCGTATTAGAAGTGATCCGCACTACACCCAGACATATTTTTGTTGATGAAGCGATGGCACATCGTGCTTACGAAGATACCGCTTTACCGATTGGTCATGGCCAGACAATCTCACAACCTTATATGGTTGCTCGCATGACTGAAGTTTTGCTGGAGGCTGGCGTTCCTGATGTTGTACTGGAAGTGGGCACCGGTTCGGGATATCAATCAGCTATTCTTTCTCGACTGGTTGCCAAGGTCTATACCGTTGAACGTATTAGTGCTTTATTGCAAAAAGCACGCGATGCACACCGCAAGATGGGTTTGCTAAATGTGTATTCGAAACACAGTGATGGTTCCTGGGGCTGGGAGCCCAATGCGCCATATTCAGCCATTATGGTGACAGCTGCGCCTGAATCGGTTCCGCCCAGTTTGCTAGAGCAACTGGCAGTCGGTGGTCGTATGGTCATACCGGTGGGCTCGATTGGTGGTGAGCAAAAGTTAAAATTGTTTACTCGAACAACAGAAGGCATTGAAGAAGAAACACTTGAACTGGCTCGATTTGTTCCCTTACTGGATGGAGCGGTACGTTAATGTTATTTGCAGGAATATATAACAGGATGATGAGTTGGGCAGCGCATCCGCACGCTGAGCGTTATCTGATTGGGGTGAGTGTTTTCGAGTCTATCTTTTTTCCGGTGCCAACGGCTTTGATGGTGGCGCCAATGGCTATCGCCAGACCCGAGCGCGCGGTTCGTATTGCATTGATCGCAACAACCATGTCGGTGCTGGGTGGTGTAGTTGGGTATTTTTTGGGGTATTTTGCCATTGCTGCTATCGAACCAATCATTCAGGATGTCGGTTATTGGGATAAATACATGATTGCGCAAAGCTGGTTCGAAGAATGGGGTTTCTGGGCTGTTGTTGTTGCAGGTTTCTCTCCGATACCATTTAAATTATTTACTTTATCGGCAGGCGCGTTATCAATGGCATTGTTGCCATTTGTGTTAGCAGCGACTGTGGGTCGGTCGGCACATTTCTTTTTAGTTTCGTTATTGATGGCCTGGGCCGGGCCCAAGCTTGAACCGATAGTGAAAAAATACATCGAGTGGCTCGGTTGGTTAACGGTATTGCTGGTCGCTGTCTTTATTTATCTTCATTAGTCGCATTGCTTTTTAAATGATGACTCTCCGATTGCGCGGTTTTTCATTTGTTACCTTACTGATTATCGTTATTCAGTTGAGCCTGTCTGCTTGTTCAAGTAAAGGCTCGAAGTGGGATCCAGAGGACTATACCGTTAAGTCCGGCGATACCATTTATTCTATTGCCTGGCGCTATGAGTTAGATGCCGAAGAGTTTGCTGCCTGGAATGGTGTGTCTTCATCCTACTTCATTAAACCTGGCCAACGTCTGCATACACGTAAACCCTATAATTTTGATGCGAGTAAAAAAGTTGATTATCAGGCGGGGAGTGCAGGCGGTATTGCTTATGCGCCTCAACCTGTTGGCCGGTCTATTCCAGCTACCAATACTTCAGGTAGCTGGTCAGATAAGAAATGGGTTAAGGCGAATAAAGGTGACAGCCTCTACCAGTTATCTAAACGTTATGGCGTCAGTGTGCAAAGACTGGCTCAACTTAATCAATTAAAAGCACCCTATGTTATTCAGCCTGGCCAGACTATTTATCTGAAGCCATTACCTTCATCAAATAACAGAACGACCACCGCTATTAATACAACGACGACAAAGAAAACAACAGCGAACAAGACTAAAACTAACACTAACACTAAAACTAACACTAAAACTAAAGCGCAAGCTCAGCCGGTGTCGTCAAAAGGATTCAAGTGGCCAAAGACAATCAAATGGAAACGACCGGCAAAAGGCAAGGTGATAAAAAAATTCAGTCGTCAACGTAATGATTCAAAAGGTATCGATATTGCCGGTAAACAAGGAGATGCTATTGTTGCATCAGCTGCAGGTAAAGTTGTTTACAGTGGTGATGGTTTAATTAGTTATGGTAATTTAATTATTATTAAACACAATCGAACGTATCTAAGTGCTTATGCTTATAATCGAAAGCTGCTGGTCAAGGAAGGTGACACTGTTAAGTCGGGTCAGAAGATTGCTGAGATGGGCCGCAAAGATAAATCGAGCTCACGCCTGCATTTTGAAATTCGAAAGAACGGTAAACCTGTTGATCCACTGAAGTATCTTCCCTGGTAATTTATCTTTATGTACTAATAGATGTTTACTTGAACTAGCTCACGTTAATTCTTCGAAATATACCTTAAATTGTATATCAGCTAGATAGATGACCTATCACAAAGGAATATCAGCTCTTGTGTTATGAGTTTTGAAAAGCACACTATATTGTGGTTTACAAGTCAAACATAAATTAAATTCTAGTTTTTTTCATTAAATACTTGCTTATTAAATAGAAATGATGATATAAGATTTTCTAACGTAAGGGCTGACGTTAGAAGAACCTTGTAAGTGTATGGAATTTAAGGGCTATTGATTGTTCCTTACTTGCAAACTAAATGCGTAAAAAAAATAACTATAAAACACATTTTGGGGATGGGGTACAATCATGAGAGAAGCAATTTCTGATTCGAAAGAAGATCTAGATACAGGTGTCTTAATGATGCAGGACATTGATGATGTAGAAAAGGACGACGTAGATCAAGTATCAACAAAAAAGACAAAAACTAAAACTGCCGCTAAGACGAAAGCATCTGCTGTAAAAGCCGATGTTGATCCCGATGCTAAAGTTAATCGAAAAGAATTAGATGCGACTCGTCTATATCTACGTGAAATAGAAGGCTCACCTCTGCTTACGGCTGAGGAAGAAGTTTTTTACTCTCGTAAAGCACTGAAAGGCGATATGGATTCTCGCAAGAAGATGATTGAATGTAATCTTCGCCTTGTCGTAAAAATTGCTCGTCGTTATATGAACCGTGGCCTTGCACTTCTCGATCTAATTGAAGAAGGCAACCTTGGTCTGATTCGCGCTGTAGAAAAATTTGATCCTGAAAAAGGTTTCCGTTTCTCTACTTACGCTACCTGGTGGATTCGCCAGACTATTGAACGTGCTTTGATGAATCAAACACGTACCATCCGTTTACCCATCCATGTGATCAAAGAATTAAATGTGTATCTGCGTGCTGCTCGTGAATTAGAGCAAACCATGGATACCGAGCCGACCGCAGATGATATTGCGAAAATGCTGAACAAACCGGTTGCCAATGTTGAAAAGATGTTGGGTTTACGTGACCGAGTCACATCAGTTGATGTACCTGTTGGTAAAGAAAATGACCGTCCGCTACTGGAAATTGTTGCTGATGAGCGTGTTCCTGCACCACCTGAGATGCTACAAAATGACGATGTCATGGCAAACCTGGGGGTCTGGTTAGATCAGTTAGATACAAAACAAAGAGAAGTTCTGGTTCGCCGCTTTGGTTTAAATAACCATGAACGCACAACATTGGAAGATGTTGGTAAAGAGTTAGGTGTAACACGTGAACGTGTTCGTCAAATTCAAATGGATGCGTTAAAGCAACTGCGTAAAATTCTGGAAAACCAGGGCTTTAGTGAAGAGCTGTTGTTTCAGGATTAATTAGTTCCGCTGTTTCAGGGTAGAAAAAGAACCCCCTGAGTGTGCACTCATTAAGCAGATACATTATGTATCTGCTTTTTTTATGTCCATGGATGGACGGTATATCGCAAGGAGCCAGGGATGGCGGTGCGAATATGTCCATGGATGGACGGTATATCGCAAGGAGCCAGGGATGGCGGTGCGAATATGTCCATGGATGGACGGTATATCGCAAGGAGCCATGGATGGCGGTGCGAATATGTCCATGGATGTGCGGTATGGCACAAGGAGCCAGGGATGGACTTTGGTGTTTAATTTGGGCGTTTAAAGCAAAAACATTTCACCGCAGAGACGCAGAGGCACAGAGAAAAACAATTATATTAATGTCATTGCGAGCGGAGCGTGGCAATCTCCCGCAGACGACTCAGCCGCTTAAAGAGGTTGCCACGCTCCGCTCGCAATGACGAATAAATTAATTTTTTCTCTGTGCCTCTGCGTCTCTGCGGTTCAAGCTTCTAATTCTTTTCTGACCAGATTGCAGTATTCAAAGTATCAGCCCAGCCACAACATCCCGACCTTCACTCATTAAAATATTGTAAGTCCGACATGCTGCCTGTGTGTCCATAAAGTCAACACCAATACCTTTCTTGATAACTTCTGAATAAATAGCCACATTGGGAAATGTTAGTTTTTTACCTGTGCCAATAATGATTAATTCCGGATTTAATATCAATATCTGTTCGATATGTTCAGATTGAAGTGAATCGATATTATTCAGATTCCAGTTTTCATCTAATTTTGTCCGAGTAATAATCAGGCTGTTAGCAAATGCTTTGCCGTTGATAGTGATATTGTCCTCATCATAAGCGGTGATGACATATCCTTCATCTTGAGAGTCTTGTGCAAATTTCATATTGTTAACAGGGGTTTATTTATGGTGATTTTGTCTATTTTACACTATAGAGGGCTAAGAGCTCGAAGTTGTCTACAACAACAAATCACTACAAGAGGTAACCTGAATACAGTACAATATGTGCCTTTAAAAATCTTGTCGGAGAATGTCTTGGACGCAGTAAAAGTTGGTCTATTGGGCCTGGGTACAGTGGGTGGTGGAACAGCCACAGTATTAACTCGCAACGCTGAAGAAATTCAGGCGCGTGTTGGTCGAGCAATCGTAATCAGTCATGCTGCCGGTTTGGGTATCGCATCACAAACCATTTTAGATCCTACTACGACCAAATTAACGGAAGATGCATTTGATGTCGTCAATGATCCTGAAGTTGAAATCGTTGTTGAACTGATAGGTGGTTACACGCTAGCAAAAGATCTGGTGCTGAAAGCCATCGAAAACGGCAAGCATGTGGTCACAGCCAATAAGGCTTTAATTGCGACGCATGGTACTGAAATCATGAAGGCAGCAACTGAGCAGGGCGTAAGTGTCTGTTACGAAGCAGCTGTTGCTGGTGGAATACCTATTATTAAAGCCTTGCGTGAAGGTTTGGCTGGAAACAAAATTCGATGGATTGCCGGTATTATTAATGGAACAGGTAATTTCATTTTGACTGAAATGCGCGATAAAGGGCGTGACTTTGCAGACGTTTTAAAAGAAGCGCAGGAACTGGGTTACGCTGAAGCCGATCCAACATTCGATGTAGAAGGTATCGATGCTGCACATAAATTAACGATACTTGCTTCGTTGGCATTTGGTATTGAACTACAGTTTGAAAAAACCTATACCGAAGGTATCAGCAAAATAACCACTGAAGATGTGAATTATGCGGAAGAGCTGGGTTATCGTATTAAGCATTTAGGTGTTACGCGTAAAACAGATAAAGGTGTCGAGTTGCGAGTTCATCCAACTTTGATTCCAGCAAAACGTTTAATCGCCAATGTTGATGGTGTGATGAATGCCGTACTGGTCCAGGGTGATGCAGTAGGTCCAACACTTTATTACGGTGCTGGTGCTGGCGCTGAGCCGACCGCATCTGCAGTAGTAGCGGATATCATCGATACCGTTAGAACCATTGATGCGCCGCTGCATCATAAAGTTCCGCTACTTGGTTTCCAGACCAATGCTATGCGTGAAACGCCCGTGCTCGCGATTGAAGATGTTGAAACGGCTTATTACTTGCGTATGGAAGCCGATGATAAGCCAGGTGTGTTGGCTGAGGTTTCAGATACCTTTGCTAAAAACAGTATTAGTATTGAAGCCGTGCTACAAAAAGAACCCGCGACAGGTGAGAGCAGTGTGCATCTGATAATGCTGACACAGAAGTGTGTTGAATCGAACGTTAATCAGGCAATAGAAGCGGTTGAAGCGTTAAATTCGGTTAAAGGTGATGTGATTCGAATCAGGATGGAACATCTGGATTAATTTCCGTTTGTGGTTATTTCTGTAATTATTATAGTTAACCACAGAGGCACAGAGTTCACAGAGAAAAACAATTATATTAATGTCATTGCGAGCGGAGCGTGGCAATCTCTTTAGGCGGCTGAGTCGTTTACAGAAGATTGCCACGCTCCGCTCGCAATGACGAATAAACTAATTTGTTCTCTGTGAACTCTGTGCCTCTGTGGTTAAAAGTATGTAACGTTGTTATCTGCCTAGATAGAGTCGAAAGTAAGCTCTTTATTACTTAAACGTAAACTGATTTTACAAAAACGAAAGTATCTCTTTTTCAATCTCGCTTTTTTCAATAATCACATCCTGTGTTATTGCCTTATCAAATAAACCATTAATAATTGCCGGTATTTCAATGTTGGCTTCTTTCGCAATGGATTTTAATGCATCAATATCATGTGCATCTTCTTCGCCGGTTAAAGCATTTGCTATCACAGGCGAGAACTTGGTCCATTCAGCTGTTGAGTAAACGATCGTGACCAATGACTGGTTCCGGCATGTATCATAGGCTTTAAAGCACGTCGCCGTGTGTGGGTCCATTAAATAGCCATTTGAAAATGCATCTTTAATATATTGTTTGCCTTCGTCATCATTGCAAAAATCTGCCGCGAAGATTGACTGAATCTGTTTGAGTTCATTTTCATTTAGCTGATAATGTTTATAAGTGTCCAGCTGGAACATAAGCTCTTTGGTTCGCTCAGCGCCAAACAAGTCAAAAAATATACGTTCAATATTGGATGATTTTAAAATATCCATCGCTGGAGATGTTGTTGGGATGACGGCAGAATCTCTCAGGTCATATGCACCGGTGTTGATTAGTTGCGTCAGAATATTATTATTGTTTGATGCGATCAATATTTTTTCAACAGGCAGCCCCATCTTCATAGCGTAGTAACCGCCGAGTGCATTACCAAAGTTACCGCTTGGTACATTTAGATAAACCTTGTCGCCTAACGCAATCGCATTTTGGCGTGCCAGCTCCAGATAAGAATGAATGTGATAGATCGTCTGAAAGATAATTCGACCAAAGTTAACCGAGTTAGCTGCAGATAAAAGAATATTTTTTTCTTTTAACGTGTCTTTAAATGCTTTCGATGCCAGTAAATGTTTGAGCGCATTTTGTGTGTCATCAAAGTCACCTCTGACACCGATAACTTTTAAATTTTTAGCATCTTCGGTGACCATCTGTAAACGTTGCACATCTGACGTGCCACCATCAGGGTACATGCAGGCAACCTGTACATTGGCTTTATTTTTAAAAGTTTCTAATGCGGCCGGTCCAGTATCCCCTGATGTGGCAGCGAGGATGAGATAGTGTTCATTTCGATTTTGGGCGATAGACGATAACACGGTGCCAAATGGCTGCAGTGCCATGTCTTTGAATGCACGCGTTGGACCATGCCATAGTTCGCTGACATAAAGATCGTCTTTTACTTTAACGACGGGAACAGGATTACTGGGGTCATCAAACGCATCATAAAGTGACAATGCTTTATCGATAATGTCAGCTTCGATATCAATATCGAAAGCTGTAAGTACTGCTCTAGCTAGCGTTTTATAGTCCGAGTTGAGGTGGTCTTTTAAAAATGTTTCACCCAGTTCAGGTAATGACTCGGGCGAGTATATGCCGCCAAAAGAGGAGATGGGTGCAAGTATCGCCTCTGAGAAGCTGACTTTTTCAGGGTGCTGGCCGTCATTGCCGCGGGTTTCTATAAAATGCATGGTAAATCCAGGAATCGTTTCAATGGTTTCGGTAAATTAACGGCGAATTATAACGAATTCAGGCAAACGCTACCTTAGTTTTAGGGATAAATTTGAATGCGCTTTGACCAATCGGGTAAATTCCTGTCGATCGATTTCTTCTGCGCCTAAGGCTTCCAGGTGATCAGAATAAACCTGTGCGTCGATCAGAAAGGGTTTTATCACAGTACAGAGGTGGTGCATGGCGACTTTTGATGCATCTTTTACTGTGCTGAACATGGATTCACCAAAAAATATATCACCCAGGATTAACCCGTACATGCCGCCAACCAGTTTGTCCTCCTGCCAGCATTCGATGGAATGAGCGATACCGGCATCATGTAGCTGACAATATACATTCAACATATCATCGGTAATCCAGGTGCCGGTTTCGATTGTCCGTGGTTTGGCGCAGGCGAGCATGACATCTTTAAAAGCGGTATCGATTTTTATGGTGAAGGGGTGTTTGTTAAGTGTGCGTTTAAAACTTCGTGAAGTATGAAATTTTTCTGGAAATAATACACAACGTGGATTAGGTGACCACCACAGCACTGGTTGGTCATCTGAATACCAGGGGAAGATACCTTGTTTGTAAGCTTCGATAACAAGCGTTGGCGTAAGGTGTTCGCTTGCGGTTAGTAGTCCATCAGGTTCTGCTAACGCTGTGCTTACATCGGGAAATTTAAAATTATTGTTTTCCAGCCAGATTATTTGTGACATGGTTTTATACGGTCGCCTTGTAGGGCGATGATTCTAATAGTAATTCACCATGATGTTTCATCGCGATCGTTTCACGTTGCAAAAAATCTTTTATTGCTAGTTTAAATTCATCGTTAGCAATCCAGTGTGCTGACTGCATTTTTGTTGGTAAAAAACCGCGCCATATTTTATGTTCGCCCTGTGCGCCGGGTTCAAATACTTTCAAATGACTATTTATGCAGTAATCAATTCCTGTGTAATAGCACACTTCGAAATGAAGGTTGTTGTAGTTATCGCTGCATCCCCAGTGGCGACCATAGAGTTTGTCTTTACTTTCGAACAAGATGGCTGCGGCGACTGTTCTGTTTCCATGGTATGCGAAAACGGCTAATAGTTTGTGAGCAACGGCTTTAAAAAAATCCAGTGTTAAGGTGGGTGCGCCAGATTTTTTCATAAAGGTGACGCGATAAAATGCATATAACATTTCCCATTGTTCTTCATTCAGATCATCGCCACGAATAGTTTCAATACGAATATTGTTTTCGTCAACTGTCCTGCGTTCACGTTTTATATTCTTCCTTCGTTTTGATGTTAAGCGTGAAAGAAAATCATCGAATGATGCATAGTTTTGATTGTTCCAGTGATATTGGTAATCAATACGAAGAAGTAAATTACTCTTTTTTAATAGCTGGATATCAGCGTTTTCACAAAATAGGAAATGTGCTGACGATAGATTATTTTTTTCTGAATAGGCGATTAGTGCATTAATCAAACCTTGTTTAATGGTTTCTGATTCGACCAACTTGCCGTCTTTATCAGTATGGTTTTTTATTGCTAGTAACCGTGGTCCTTGCGCGGGTGTGAAAGGAATAGATGTGACTAATTTAGGGTAATACTCCAGGCCATTTTTTTGATAGGCATCGGCCCATGCCCAGTCAAAAACAAACTCACCATAAGAGTTATCTTTCAAATAAGCAGGGCAGGCACCTATGAGTGTGTCGCCATCATAAAGCAGGCAATGTTGTGGATGCCAGCCCCATTCTTTTAAACAGTCGTGTTGTTCCAGCGCGTTAAGAAAATCGTGCTCGATAAATGGATTTGAAGCATCAATGAGTTGATTCCAGTGTTCGGCTTTTACACTGGCAATGTTATCAGTAAAGACAATTTTCATGTGCTAGTAAAGATAGTTCTGTCATTGCGAGCGCTGCGTTGCAATCTTATGCAGGCAACCGCATCTCATCAGGAGATTGTCACGCTGCGCTCGCAATGACAGTTAAAGTTAACTCTTGCTGGCTAAATCATCCAGATAACGTTCAGCATCTAATGCTGCCATACAACCTGTACCTGCAGAAGTCACGGCCTGACGATAGATATGGTCCATCACATCGCCCGCAGCAAAGACTCCTTCAACGCTACACGCTGTTGCATTACCCTGAGCGCCACCCTGGACACTTATATAACCATTATGTATTTCAAGCTGGCCTTCAAAAATGGCAGTATTCGGTTTGTGGCCGATGGCGATAAAAACACCTTGCAGGTCAATTTCTTTGGTGCTGTCGTCTTTAACATTTTTAACGCGCATACCGGTTACACCGCTATCATCACCCAGAACTTCGTCGAGTACGCTGTCTAATTCAAGTGTAATGTTTCCATTTTTCGCTTTTTCAAATAATTTGGCAGACAGAATTTTTTCGGAACGAAACTCGTCGCGACGATGTACCACAATAACTTCTTCAGCAATATTTGAAAGATATAAGGCTTCTTCAACTGCAGTATTTCCGCCGCCGATGACCGCGACTTTTTGATTTTTATAGAAAAAACCGTCACAAGTCGCACAGGCAGAAACCCCTTTTCCTTTAAATGCCTCTTCTGATTCCATTCCCAGATACATGGCGCTGGCGCCAGTGGCAATGATGAGTGCGTCACAGGTATAGGTATTGGAGTCACCGGTTAGTGTGAAAGGCCGCTGTTTAACATCGACAGTATTGATATGGTCGAAAATGATTTCCGTACCAAATCGCTCTGCATGAGATTGCATGCGCTGCATCAGTTCAGGTCCCTGCACACCTTCGTTATCACCGGGCCAGTTATCAACATCGGTTGTTGTCGTTAATTGTCCACCCATCTCCATTCCTGTCACCAACACCGGATTAAGATTTGCGCGTGCGGCATAGACAGCAGCAGTGTAACCTGCAGGGCCTGAGCCAAGGATTAATAGGCGTGCGTGACGTGTTCCACTCATTTTTGTCTCCAGCTAAAACAATTGTTGTTGTAAGGCTATATTATTGCCCTTCATTGATGGGCATGTATATTAGCAAATCTTAATGACAATTGTTTTTAATATAAGTTTGAATTATTTGTCACTAATTGAACTGGAACATCATTATATAAATACTGTCAGAAAGCTAACTCAAGAAAAATAATCGATATGAAAATAGGTATTCCTAAAGAAATAATGACCGGTGAGGCACGTATCGCGCTGACTCCGAAAGCCTGTCAAACGCTGATTGCTGGCAGCCACTCGATTTATCTGGAAAAAGATGCCGGCATCGGCAGTGGTTATAGTAATGCAAGCTATAGCAATGCGGGTGTCGAAGTCGTTGATACTGCAAGGCAGTTGTTTGATGCCTCGCATCTCATAATTAAGGTGAAGCAACCATTAACTGATGATCTTGCCTTATTACGCTCACATCATGTGTTGTTTAGTTATTTGCATCTGGCTGCTGATTTACCACTGGTACAAACCTTATGTGATATTGGCGTCAGCGCTATCCCCTTTGAATCGGTGCTCGATGAATTAGGCGCCTTACCATTATTAAAGCCGATGAGTCAGATTGCAGGTCGAATTGCAACGATGCGCGGCGCCAGTTTGCTGTTTCGTAATCGCGGCGGTAGGGGGATTTTACTGGGGGGTGTTGATGGTTCTGAATCCGGGCGGGTAGTGGTGCTCGGAGCGGGGGTTGCTGGCAGTCATGCTATTGCTGTTGCTGTGGCATTAGGTGCCAGAGTCGATGTTGTCGATCTGGATAAAAGTAAATTACAGTTAATCGCATTGAAGTATCCCGCAGTTGACACCCATCTGTCGACTCCCGACATCGTTGAATCATTATGTATCGATGCTGATCTGGTTATTGGTGCAGTATTGCTGTCAGGTCGACGTGCACCGGTTGTGTTAAAGAAATCGGTAATTAAGCAGATGAAAGAGGGCGCCGTGATTGTTGATATTGCGATAGATCAGGGTGGCTGTGTTGAAGGTATTCAGGAGACGAGTAGTGAGCAAATATGCTATCTGGAAGATGGTGTTATTCACTCTGCGGTGCCGAATATGCCGGCTACCGTCGCACGGACTGCATCACAGTCTTTATCCAGCGCTATATTGCCTTATGTTGAAATTTTGGCCGTAGCGGGTGTGGACGGAATATTTGAGCCTGACTGCTCGCAATCCCTGGCTTTACAACGAGCTATAGCAATAAGGTCAGGGGAAGTTATCGATACTAATCTGCTTGATGAGATAGCTTCTAAAAAAGCACAGACTGTAGCCTAAAAGCCTGATATTTTACTGCGCGCAAGGTATAATCTTGCTCACTATAATCAGAATCTGTACCAGGGATACTCTAATCAAGTCCAATTATTTCAGACTTGTTAAAATTGTCTGTATCTTCCCCGAAGATCGTTACAATAGAATGACTATTGCGCCTCACTTCGTGAAAGATACAGACAATTTTTCCTACGCCTGAAATTAATTAACTTAATCAGATTATCCCTGGCAAATCAGTCTAATAAACGGGTATTCGAATTGGCACAAGCTCGCCGTACTAAAACAACAAAAAACTCGGAAAAAGGAGCAGTAATCGCAACGCAATTGCAACGTGGTCTACGCGAAGGTGCAATGCTGGTATTACTTGCATTGTCTCTGTTTTTATTTACCGCATTAATTACTTATCACTCTGCCGACCCCGGTTGGTCTTACACCGGTTCAAGAGATGTTATTCACAATGCGGCAGGTGTTGTCGGCGCCTGGTTTTCTGATGTTCTCTATAACCTGTTCGGTTATCTTTCATTCCTGTTTCCGGTGATTATTGCTTACAGTGGTTGGCTGGTTTTGCGCAGCAATCATATCGAAGTGGATAAAGATATTGATTACCATGAAATGGGTATACGCTGGACCGGGTTTTTTGTAACAGTCGCGATGGGTTGTGCATTAACCAGTATGCACTTCTCGATTTCAGACGGTAATTTGCCATTAGATGGTGGTGGCATATTAGGCATGTGGTTAAGTGATGCGATGGCAGGTGCCATGGGATTGCTGGGTTCGACTTTAATTTTGCTCGCTGTTTTTCTTGCGGGCATCACCTTGTTTAGTGGCATTTCCTGGTTCAAGGTCATTGATGCAATTGGTCAGTTGACACTATTCGTCTATAACTGGATACAGGATAAAGTCTTTGCCTTCATCGAGTCTCAACAGGAGAAAAAAGCAGGTGAAGAAGCCAAACAACAACGTCAGGAAGTGGTTGCGGCGAGTAAGAAAAAACGAGAAGTGCGTGAAGCCAAAGGTAACCCAGAGGTTCGTATCGAACCGGTCGTCAAGAAAGTTGAAATCTCTGAACGCATGGATAGAGAGAAGCAAATCCAGTTGTTTGAAGCACCCAGTGATTCAGAATTACCTGCTTTACGATTATTAGATCCACCGAAACCGCACGAAAAAGGTTTTTCAACTGAGGCTTTAGAAGCGCTGTCCAGATTGCTTGAAATAAAACTGGCTGACTTTGGCGTTGAAGTCGAAGTGGTCGCGGTTCATCCTGGACCGGTCATTACCCGATTTGAAATGGAACCTGCTGCAGGCGTTAAAGCCAGTAAGATTACGGCATTATCGAAAGACCTGGCGCGTTCTTTATCTGTGCCCAGTATATTAGTTGTTGAAGTTATTCCGGGTAAAACCTGTGTTGGCCTGGAAATTCCAAATGAGCATCGAGAGATTGTCTCATTAAGTGAAATTCTTATGTCCAAACAATACGATAACTCTCCGTCACCATTAACGCTAGGTTTGGGTAAGGATATTGCCGGTCATCCCGTGGTGGCTGATCTCGGTAAGATGCCGCATCTGCTGGTTGCGGGTACCACGGGTTCGGGTAAGTCTGTCTGTGTGAATGCACTGCTTATCAGCTTGTTATACAAAAGTAAGCCCGATGAAGTGCGATTAATTTTGATTGATCCGAAGATGCTGGAGTTAAATGTTTATGAAGGCATCGCTCACCTGCTTACACCAGTAGTAACTGACATGAAGGAAGCAGCAAATGCCTTACGTTGGTGTGTGGGTGAAATGGAATCGCGATATGAATTAATGTCGGGTTTAGGTGTCAGAAACATTGCAGGTTTTAACCGCAAAGTAAAAGAAGCCATTGAGGCAGGTGAGCCAATAGAAGATCCAACGTTTAATCCTGATGTTCATCCACCCGGTACGCAACCACAAAAGTTAAAACCGTTGCCCTACATTGTGGTCGTTGTTGATGAGTTTGCAGACCTGTTTATGGTCGTAGGTAAAAAGATTGAAGAACTTATCGCGCGTATTACACAGAAAGCTCGTGCTGCCGGTATCCATTTGATTCTTGCAACGCAACGCCCGTCTGTTGATGTGGTAACCGGATTAATTAAATCAAACATTCCTACGCGAATTGCGTTTCAGGTTTCTTCACGAGTGGACTCACGTACCATTCTTGATCAAATGGGCGCGGAAAATCTGTTAGGTCATGGTGATATGTTATACATGGAAGCGGGTAGTGGTTTACCCATTCGTGTGCACGGTGCATTTGTAGATGACCATGAAGTACATAAGGTCGTCGCTTTTCTTAAAGATCAGAATGAACCGGATTATATTGAAGAGATTGTTCAGGAAAATGCGACAGTCTTACCAGGTGAAAAGCCAGAAGGTAGCGGTGAGGATGTTGATGCACTTTACGATGAAGCCGTTGTCATTGTTACCCAAACGCGAAAAGCTTCTATTTCATATGTGCAACGACGATTAAAAATTGGATACAATCGAGCAGCCAGAATGATTGAAGAAATGGAGGCTTCTGGTGTGGTTTCAGCTATGCAGTCAAATGGTTCACGTGAAGTGTTGGCGCCACCTCCAGTTGAATGAGCGTAGAAAGTTACAACTTGAAAGTAATAAGTGAGATTAAATACTCGGTATGAAATTATTTATAAATTTATTTATATTTGTTGCACTCTTGTTTTCTGCAACAAGCGCTGCTTATTCTTCTGATAAAAAAACATCGACAGGTGAAGTATATTTAGAAAATTTCCTGGCGGAAACGCTGACATTAGAAGCCAGTTTTCAGCAGACTTTGCGGACACATGATGGTGAAGTTTTGCAACAGACTGAAGGAAAATTTTATCTTGATCGTCCGGGTAAATTTCGCTGGGACTACAAATTACCCTATGAACAGGAAATTGTTTCGGATGGTGTAAAAGTCTGGATTTATGATGTGGAACTACAGCAAGTGACGGTGCAAAGACAGGATGTGAGTTTGCCTTCATCGCCAATGGCATTGTTGCAGGACAGCTCAAAACTACATGAAAGTTTTAAGGTGGTTCCATTGGATGAGCACGAAGGCGTTTACCGTTTGAAACTGGAAAGTAAAAGCAGTGCTTCAGATTTTGCAGAAATTGTCGTTGGTGTTGATAAGAATGGATTACGGTTTATGCAACTACACGATCAATTTGAACAGGTGACCGACATCGTGTTTTCAGATATTGCGACTAATCCCAGGTTGGGTAACGATTTGTTTAATTTCATACCGCCCGAAGGGGTAGATGTATTCGGTGGATAAAGTTAGGGTGTCTCTATATAACTATCATGCATTCTGGCGAAACCCAAAAACCAGAATTAAGGCATTGCTTTGAAAGCATGCTCATTGCATGGTGAAAAGTAATAACGTAGAGTCTGATTTTTGGGTTTCGCCCCAAAGGGCGAGCTTTTAAGCGCACATCTTCTGCGTTATGTTTCTTACGAAGGCCGGTAAAGACTAAAAGCGGGTATTCGCTACGAAACATGCCTTGAATATATACGCTTAAAAGCTCGCAGAATGTATGATAGTTATATAGAGGTGCCCTACATGTCTGCCGAACTATTCGATGATGTCGATCAACCTTATCGACCCCTTGCAGACAGGATGCGGCCAAAACTGCTCAGTGAATACGTTGGCCAGGAACATATCATTGGTGCAGGTAAAACGTTAAGTCAGGCAATCGAAAATCAAACGCTTCACTCCATGGTTTTTTGGGGGCCGCCGGGAACCGGTAAAACCACTTTAGCAAAAATCATCGCCAATTCTGTTCAGGCGCATTTCATTAATTTATCAGCTGTACTTTCTGGTGTGAAAGATATACGTGAAGCAATCTCACAGGCGCAGCAGTGGCAGGCGCAAGGTGACAAGACCATTTTATTTGTTGATGAGGTGCACCGGTTTAATAAGTCACAACAGGATGCCTTTTTGCCTTACGTCGAAGATGGCACAATTTATTTTATTGGTGCCACTACTGAAAATCCATCATTTGAATTAAATAATGCGTTGCTGTCTCGAGTTAAGACATACGTATTAAAGTCACTATCTGTCGATAGTCTTACAAAGGTGGTTAAAACTGCTCTTGAAAAAGATGAACAGTTACAACAGAAAAATATCAAAATTGATGAAACTTCATTATCGTTATTAGCGCAAGTATCAGACGGTGATGCAAGACGAGCATTAAACTTTCTGGAAATCGCATGTGATTTAGCTGAGCCTGAAACGAATAATTCTGGAGCAGAATCATCTACTACGTGTTTTATTGATAAAACAATTATTGAAAATGTTACTTCACAGAGTCTACGTCGATTTGATAAAGGCGGAGACTTGTTTTACGAACAGATTTCAGCATTGCATAAATCAGTAAGAGGCAGTAATCCTGATGCTTCACTGTATTGGTTTGCACGTATGATAGATGGTGGTTGTGATCCTGTTTATATTGCCCGTCGTGTAGTAAGAATGGCGTCTGAAGATATTGGTAATGCAGATCCTAGAGGTTTGCAATTAGCGTTAGACGCCTGGCAAACATATGAGCGATTAGGGTCTCCCGAGGGAGAGTTGGCGATTGCACAAGCAATTGTATATCTTGCTTCTACTGCTAAGAGTAACGCGGTCTACACAGCGTACAAACTAGCCATGTCAGATGCACAAAACTCAGCTTCATTAGATGTGCCCGAGCATTTAAGAAATGCACCTACCCAATTAATGAAAGACATCGGTTACGGTAAAGATTACCGCTACGCACATGATGAAGAGGATGCCTTTGCTGCAGGTGAAATCTATTTTCCTGAAACGATGGGTGAGAGAGAATATTATCAACCTGTTGACCGTGGCCTGGAAGCTAAGATAAAGGAAAAACTGGATCGATTAAGGGAATTAAACAATAGTAAGAAATAAAAGCCAAAGCCAAAGCCAAAGCCAAAGTCAAAGTCAAAAGCTTTACCGCAGATTAGGGCAGGACGCCCGTAATTAGAACAACGCAGGAGCAGTTGTCGAGACGCTGAGGCGCAGAGAAAAGCTGATTGTTGTTGGCGTGCATGCACAACGTTATTCTGACTAAAAATATGCTTAGATCTTTATTATTGTATTTGTTTTTCTCTGCGCCTCAGCGTCTCCGCGGTTCAAGCTTCAAAAATCTCATAGATAATATACCGTTCATCGGTTGGTACAGTCAGTCGGCCGTATATTTTCGATTCCTTACTATACTAAATCAGTAACTTATAACGAATATTGTAAACAGATGACAAGAGATCAGGAACGCGCCCCAGCAGACGGATATTGTATCCAGGTGTTGATTATTAATGGAGAGGTTCAAAATCAGCTTTCTCATAAGTCGTTTTATATCGAAAACATCGGTAAAGGCGGCTTTCGTTTCTTATCTGATTTCTGTTTTGAGCTCGAAGATCGCGTGCAGGTATTGCTCCGTTTCCCGAACGGTTATTCTCAAGAAGTTTTAGGTCGTATTTGCTATAGCGAACCGCTTGATAATGACCAATTTGCATTTGGTTTTAGTGTTATCGAAGGATTTTATTCACTAAAATCATCTATGGGCTGATTTTTAATTAGTATGAGTCCCCAGACTTCTTCCGTCACACCACCTATCTATACATCATTTTAATTTCACACTATAGCTTTTTTAAAATGTAAGTATTGCTTTTGAATCAATGAATATTTTTAAATTTAATTCGGTGAGGATTAATGGCGGCTTCTTCACCTAATCGTTGAACACGATCAGCTTCATATTCGGAATAGTTACCTTCAAACCAGGTGGCTTTACTATCGCCTTCAAAAGCCAGGATGTGTGTTGCTATTCGATCAAGGAACCAGCGATCGTGTGAAATGACAACGACACAGCCGGGAAAATTAAGTATGGCTTCTTCCAGTGCACGTAATGTTTCAACATCAAGATCGTTTGTTGGTTCATCGAGCAGTAACAGGTTGCCGCCACTTTTTAATAGCTTCGCCAGATGCACACGATTTCGTTCACCACCGGACAGGTCTTTGATGAATTTTTGCTGGTCTTCACCTTTGAAATTAAACCGGCTGACATAACCACGAGAAGGCACGGTGTAGTTTCCAATTGTTATGTTATCTAACTCATCTGATATCTCGCCCCAAACCGTGTTGGAGTCAGTCAGGCTGTCACGTGATTGATCGACATAAGCGATTTCTACTGTTTCCCCTGTTTTAAAGGTTCCAGTATCAGGTTTTTCTTCACCGGTTATCAAACGGAATAGAGTAGTTTTACCTGCACCATTCGCGCCGATTATGCCGACGATACCACCACGCGGTAAACTAAAACTCAGGTCTTCGTAAAGTAATTTATCACCAAATTTTTTGCTTATATTATTTGCTTCAATGACGAGTTCACCAAGGCGAGGGCCGGGTGGAATATAGAGTGATTGTGTCTCTGCGCGTTTTTGAAAGTCCGAAGTGGTGAGCTCTTCAAAACGTTGCATACGAGCTTTGCTTTTTGCCTGACGAGCTTTAGGGTTTGAGCGTACCCACTCCAGCTCAGCTTTAATCGTCTTTTGTCGGCCGGCTTCTTTTTTCTCTTCGCTGGCAAGACGTTGTTCTTTTTGTTCTAGCCAGGATGAATAATTACCTTCCCATGGAATACCTCGGCCGCGATCCAGTTCGAGTATCCAGCCCGCAACATTATCCAGGAAGTAACGGTCGTGTGTGACTGCAACCACTGTTCCCGGGTATTCTTTTAGAAAGCGTTCTAGCCAGGCAACGGATTCAGCATCGAGGTGGTTAGTCGGTTCGTCAAGAATCAGCATATCAGGTGATGATAGAAGCAAACGGCATAGCGCAACGCGACGACGTTCACCACCAGACAATTTGCTTACATCAGCATCCCATGGTGGCAGACGTAACGCATCAGCTGCAATTTCCAGTTTATTTTCCAGATTGTGTGCATCTGCAGCTTGAATGATATTTTCAAGTTTTGCCTGTTCACTTGCCAGTGCATCGAAATCGGCGTCGGGTTCTGCATAAGCAGCATAAACTTCATCAAGTTTTTTCTGCGCATCGATAATGACGCTTAGGCCTTCTTCTACATTTCCGCGGACATCTTTGGTTTCATCTAATTGCGGTTCTTGTTGTAGGTAACCAATACGTAAATCAGAAGCGGGACGTGCTTCGCCGATAAAATCAGTATCTACTCCGGCCATGATTCGCAGCAATGTTGATTTACCTGCGCCGTTATAACCTAGTACACCAATTTTTGCGCCTGGAAAAAAATTTAAATAAATATCTTCGAGGATAACTTTTTTAGGAGGAACGACTTTGCCAAGACCGTTCATAGTGAATACGTATTGCGCCATAATTTTCTTTGATGAAATTATAAAGTCTGGATTATACGCATAATTACTGATGAATTGGAATGGAGGTAAATGGCTAGAGTGGATGTTTAAAAAAAGTCAAAAGCTTGAACCACAGAGACGCGGAGGCGCAGAGAAAAAATCAGCTTGTACGTCATTGCGAGCGAAGCGTGGCAATCCCCTGCAGAAGAAGCAGTCGCTTAAAGAGATTGCCACGCTTCGCTCGCAATGACGAAAAATATTAATGCTTTTCTCTGCGCCTCCGCGGTTCAAGCTTCTAAATTTTTGATGGCTTACATGGAATCGTATGCGAACAGTTTGATGTTATAAAATGCTGATTCAGCAATGTTAGCTTATGCTTGAGCTTCTACTGCTGGTAAGAAGTTTATAATTATAAATGAAATGGTTTCTTCGGTTTAAGCTGCTTTTGCGTCAAGGCTTCTCATGAAGTTTTCAGCCCAGTCTATGGCTTTGTAACCTTTGGGTGTTAGCTGGCTGATGTGGATAATGCCGTCAATGACAGCAGCAAAGAGAAGGGCAGCGGCAGCGTTGTCCTGGTTCCAGTTGTAATTCTGTCGATTCATATCCCGCCAGGTTTTTATCATCGCTTCGTAATAGGGCGCAGGAATCTCATTTGCACAGTGAACCAGTGCATAGTTTGCAATGACTTTTCTAATTGCGGCCAACTCTTTATTCATGGGAACTCTTTTCTTTGAATTCGAAGCGTATGGTCAGTATAACGCCATATCAAACATCAAGTATACCGTTTGTCATATTAGAAATATTATAAAAATCTGCTAGAGCGCGGTTTTTAAAATTTGATAGGAATTACTGAAATGAAAGTTAAGTATATGTTTTTTATATTAATTCTTAGTGCCGGCTCATTGGCAAATGCGGTCGATTTTGGCAGTCTTGCTGACTCTGTTGATAAAGAAAAAGCATCTGAATCAGTTGATAAGGACAAACTTAAGGGTTCGGTCAGCTCGGAAGGTGTGGATTAATAAGGCAGCGACAGACTCAGTCGATAAGGAAAAGGCAAAAGACTCCGTTGATCTGGATAAAGCCAAAGGTGCGCTTGGTTATTGATTTAACGATTTAATAATGACTGTTCCCACAAGCTCTGTGGGAGCAGTATCTTATTGATTATTCAGTGAATAACTAATAATAACGGTTGTTTTATTGGCCGTGTACTTATCGACTAACGCACAGTATTTCCTCATTTACATCTTCTGACTGAATTTCTCATTCGTAAAAAATAAAAATTCTACTGCTTTATTTAGAATTATCAGTAAGTTATTGATATACAGCAACACTGCTTATTTGATAAGATTGCGCCATTTTTAAACCCTCCATTTGAATAATGGGCAGCGACAATGTTCGCGATAAATATTTAGGAGTTGGGATGTTTTCCAAAGATACAAAAATTGAAGGTTATGACGAAGCATTATGGTCTGCTATGCAGCATGAGGTAAGTCGTCAAGAAGAGCACATTGAGTTAATTGCTTCAGAAAACTACGCGAGTCAGCGTGTGATGCAGGCGCAAGGTTCGGTATTAACCAATAAATACGCGGAAGGTTACCCTGCGCGTCGCTACTACGGTGGTTGTGAAAATGTTGACGTCGCCGAAATGCTTGCTATCGAGCGTGTGAAACAATTATTTGGTGCTGAATATGCCAATGTCCAGCCACATTCAGGTTCGCAGGCCAACGCTGCGGTTTACATGGCGTTGTGTAAACCAGGCGATACGATTTTAGGCATGTCTCTGGCGGATGGTGGTCATCTCACTCACGGTTCTCACGTCAGTTTTTCTGGAAAAATTTATAATGCCGTTCAATACGGTTTGAATATTGAAACGGGTATCGTTGATTACGATGAAGTGCAGCGTCTGGCGGATGAGCACAAACCCAAAATGATCGTTGCTGGTTTTTCTGCTTACTCGCAGGTGATGGACTGGAATCGTTTTCGTGCTATTGCTGATTCTTGTGGTGCCTACCTTTTTGTCGATATGGCGCATGTGGCTGGATTGATAGCAGCAGGTTTATATCCTAATCCTGTAGATGTGGCCGATGTTGTTACTTCTACAACGCATAAAACCTTACGTGGTCCACGTGGCGGAATTATTCTGGCCGGTGCGAAATCTGTACTTAAGAATGAAGAGATCTCCAGGAAATTAAACTCTGCAATTTTCCCAGGTACACAGGGCGGTCCATTGATGCATGTTATTGCAGCTAAAGCAGTGTCGTTCAAAGAAGCGCTGGAGCCTGAGTTTGTGACTTACCAGAAGCAGGTTATTGTTAATGCTAAGGCGATGGCAAAAGTTGTACTCGAACGTGGTTACAAAGTGGTTTCGGGCGGTACTGATAATCACCTGTTCCTCTGGGATCTCACGCCAAAAGAATTAACCGGTAAAGTTGTTGAGGCAGAGTTGGGTAAAGCACACATCACCGTGAATAAAAATGCTGTGCCTAATGATCCGCAGTCACCATTTGTTACTAGTGGTATTCGTGTCGGTACACCAGCGATTACGACTCGTGGCTTTAGTGAGCAAGACGCGACAGATCTGGCTATCTGGATGTGCAATATCGTCGATAGTATCGAAAATGATAGATCTGATTCTTCAATCGTCGCTGAGGTTCGTGAAAAAGTAACCGCGATCTGCAAACGATTGCCTGTGTATGAAAATTAGTCTTAATTGTTAGTACTTGATTGTAAGCACTTAATTGTAAGTAAATGATAACCAGGGTTTAACAAACTAAAAATAATGTATTGCCCATTTTGTTCTGCGCCAGATACACGCGTCATCGATTCGCGACTCACCAATGATGGTGATCAAGTTCGACGCCGTCGTGAATGTGTTTCATGTGCTGAGCGTTTTACTACTTACGAAGGCGCTGAACTTAATATGCCGCGCATCGTTAAGCAGGATGGCAGCCGGATGCCATTCAAAGAAGATAAATTGGCTGCAGGTGTTATGCGGGCTTTGGAAAAAAGACCGGTTAATACTGAACAAATTGATGCTGCTTTAAACCGCATCAAACATCAATTGTTGGCGGCAGGTGAACGTGAAATTAACTCGGCCACAATCGGAAATCTGGTCATGGAAGAATTGTTGGCCCTGGACCAGGTGGCTTATATTCGATTTGCATCTGTCTATCTCGACTTTAGTGACATCAATGCGTTTCGTGATGCCATAGAAAAAATAGAGCAAACCAAAGCAACGAAGAAAAAACGTTAGCTGTCGTGCAGTTTTGCTGCTTCGCCAATTAAGTATCGATTAAATTGAACTGCCATTATGACCAGTAGCGTTGAATACATGCAGCATGCGATACGACTCGCAAAAAAAGGGCGCTACAGTACAGAGCCCAATCCGCGAGTAGGTTGTGTCATCGTAAAAGACGGACAGGTGGTTGGTGAAGGCTGGCATAAACGAGCTGGCGAAGCGCACGCAGAAATAAATGCGTTAATACAGGCTGGTAGCAATGCCAGTGGTGCCACGGTTTTTGTTACTCTGGAGCCATGCAGTCATACCGGTAAAACACCGCCGTGTGCAGATGCGTTGATTAAAGCTGGAGTAGGCAAAGTTATCGCTGCTATGCAGGATCCTAATCCGCTGGTTGCAGGAGAAGGATTAAAAAAGTTACAGGATGCTGGGATTGAAGTTGTGAGTGGCTTGCTGGAATTGCAGGCGCGAGATTTAAATCCTGGTTTTATAAAACGGATGGAAGCCGATCGTCCATTCGTTCGAGTTAAGCTTGCTATGAGTCTGGATGGCCGAACTGCAATGGCGTCAGGTGAAAGTAAGTGGATTAGCAGTGATGCTTCTCGTGATGACGTACAGCGATTGCGTGCAGAGAGTTCAGCGGTATTAACGGGTATTGGTACGGTACTGGCTGATAATCCGTCGATGAATGTCAGGTTGTCTGCCAAAGAGCTGGGTGTCGAAGAGATAAAACAGCCAAAGCGTATCGTGCTGGATAGCCAGTTAAAGATGCCTGAGAATGCAAAAATTGTTAACAGGGAAGGTGATTATGGCGGTGAGTGTATTGTATATACCACAGTGAATGTGGATAACAAAAACGACTACCCCTATATAATCGAAAATAACGTGACGCTGGATGGCAAAATAGATCTTCAGATGTTAATGAAAGATCTGGCAAAAAATGAAATAAATTTATTGCACGTAGAAGCTGGTTCGGTTTTATGTGGTGCTCTTTTAAAAAATGACCTCGTTGATGAAATCATTATTTATATGGCGCCACACATAATGGGTGATGATGCGAAGGGACTATTTCACTTGCCTGGATTAGAAAAAATGGAAGATAGAATTGCGTTGCAATTCAAAGATGTTCGTTCTATCGGTGATGATATTCGTATTACGATTCAACCATGCTATACCGATTAAATGCCTGGTTAATGTTTTAGGGATGCTCTGACCAAGTCCAATTAATTCAGACTTGATCGGAGTGTCCCATATAAGAGGTTATTAATGTCAACAGTTGTTGTTGCAATAAAAGCAGGAAAAGTCTGTATTGCTGCAGATAGTCTGACCAGTTTTGGTGATTTAAAACTGAGTTCAAAATATGACGCCGCGCACGATAAAATTTTACGCCAAGACGAAAACTACCTTGGTGTCGTCGGTAGCGCTGCGCATCAACTCGTCCTGGAGAGTATATTTTCCAGTAAAAGAATTGTCGATAATAAAATTGAAATCGACCTCTCTTCACGAATTTCAATATTTGAAACTTTTCGTGCTTTACATCCGTTATTGAAAGAAAAGTATTTTTTGAATGCTAAAGATGAGGACGATGATCCGTATGAGTCGACTCAGATCGATGCTTTAATTGCTAATCCTTTTGGTATCTTTGGTGTGCATTCTTTGAGGGAAGTGACTCAGTATAAAAAATTCTGGGCGATAGGATCTGGTGCGGAATATGCGCTAGGTGCAATGTTTGCTGTTTATGATAAAGCGAAATCCGCAAAAGAGATTGCGCATGCGGGTGTAGCAGCGGGCGCAGAATTCAATAACGCGTCGGCCATGCCTTTATCCAGTTATGTCATTGATTTGCAGAAATCTAAATCGACTAGAAAAAAGACCTCGAAAACAAAGTCGAAAAAGAAATAATTTAATCATGTTTACTGGAATAATCGAAGCGGTCGGACACATCCAAAATATTGAACCCGTTGGTGGTGATATGCGATTGCATGTCGGTGTGGGCTCGTTAGATATGGATGATGTGCAACCAGGTGACAGTATCGCTGTAAATGGCGTCTGTTTGACTGCAATTAAATTCGATAATGAAAGTTTTGTTGCAGATGTTTCTAACGAAACAATTACATTGACCAGTTTGAAAGATCTTGCTGCAGGAAGTGAGGTTAATCTGGAAAAAGCTTTGTTGCCCACCACACGACTAGGTGGGCATCTGGTAAGCGGCCACGTTGATGGCCTGGGTGAAGTGGTATCCATCAAAGAAGAGTCACGTTCAATTAAGATTATTATTAAATCGCCAGATGAATTAAAACACTACATAGCGATGAAAGGATCTATCTGTATCGATGGTACCAGTCTGACTGTCAATAAAATAACAAATACTGATTTTGAAATAAATATCGTTCCACACACGCAGCAAAAGACGATAATTAAAAATTATAAACCAGGCACCATGGTGAATCTTGAAGTGGATTTGATTGCGCGTTATCTTGAAAGATTGCTGTTAAAAAATGAAGGCAACCAAAACGCTGGTGTTACTTTGGAGTCTTTGGTAAAAGCTGGTTTTGTAAATTAGGCATTACAAGAAAATATTATGAAGTTAAATACGACAGAAGAAATTATCGAAGATATCCGCCAGGGTAAAATGGTTGTTATCATGGATGATGAAGATCGTGAGAATGAAGGCGATTTATTGATGGCGTCCAGTGCGGTCACGGCTGATGATGTGAACTTTATGGCACGCTATGGTCGTGGTTTAATCTGTATAACGTTGACACCACAGCGCTGTGAGCAGCTTAATCTGCCTTTGATGATAAATGGTACCGATGTCATTGAAAGCACCAACTTCACCATGTC
>Ga0316209_1001399_pt1 | contig 25364 bp, 20 predicted proteins | sample 6monopyrite_MG_FD_204945 | JGI IMG/M metagenome (GOLD analysis project Ga0316209, IMG submission 204945) | Microbial mat bacterial communities from mineral coupon in-situ incubated in ocean water Damariscotta River, Maine, United States -... | ecosystem: Environmental > Aquatic > Marine >...
ACACAGATATCCTGGTGGGGAAACTTCAAGCTCGACCATAATCAAAGTAAACAATGGATAATTGGTCCACTATCTCTCATCGTTCGTCATTTAGATGGTGAATGGCAAATAGCCTATGAGCGACTGGGAGATTTTGACTCTGACACTTCCATAGTAGAAATAAGTGATACAGACCAGTTACCCGCAACGCTCGGTAACAACTCACGTTATGTTTTTCGTATAACCAAAGGACTTTTAACTGTTATGCCAATGCTTGCGGATCGACCAATAATCGCTCGACCGCAAACACCGTTTAATTTAACTGCTGGAGAAGAAGTTACTTTGTACATTAGTTCACCGGTATGGATTGAGCTTGCCGTTGGTACCCCCACAGCAAAGACGCTCGAATCGATTGCCATTCAACGTCCATCTGATACCTGGTTTGGCCCTTCTACGCTCGAGGGAGAACTCTGTTACGCCAGCACAACGCATTGTCGCATGGACTTCACTGAAATATGTCAACGCCCACATCGCGCTATTACACCCGTACTAATTCGTAACCAGGCAGACACAACACTGGCAATCGAACGAGTGAAACTACCTACCCCTTTATTACCCGTCTATTCTTCTTCTGACGGGCAACTTTGGACATCAAAAATAACTTTAGTCAGAGAAAAAGATGGTGACATGGCTGAATTATTTATCGACGACAAACCACCCAAAGAAATAGAAAATTCTACTTTACTCAGAAAACCACGTGATGAAATTGACAATACGATATTGATACGTGCCTTTAATGCTGTATTCAACTAATGATAACGGGATATTTTTATGAATGAACTTTGGAATGATATTATCAATTACCTCACTAGCGATAATATATGGACTTTTACTCGAGCTGCTCTTTTAATTCTAGCAGGGGTAGTAATTGCCAAATTTGTTAGCACATCGTTATCAAAAGTGGCAGATGATAAGATGGACAAACATCGCGGTATGTTAATCAAACGTGGAAGTTATTACCTTATCCTTGCGCTCTTTCTTATTTCAGCACTTCGTGAACTAGGTTTTAATTTCGGCGTACTACTCGGCGCTGCAGGTGTTCTTTCCGTAGCTATTGGCTTTGCATCACAAACTTCTGCATCCAATTTTATCAGCGGCTTATTTCTCGTAGCTGAGCGACCATTTAGTGTTGGAGACGTCATCCGAGTTGGTACTACAACGGGTGAGGTGCTCTCTATCGATTTACTCTCTGTCAAACTTCGAACCTTTGACAATTTATTTGTACGCATTCCTAATGAATCTCTGATCAAATCAGAAGTGACCACCCTTACAAAATTCCCTATCCGTCGCTTCGATGCAATGATAAGCGTAGCATATAAAGAAGACCTGAAAAAAGTACGGGAAGTATTAGACTCTGTCGCTGAAAAAAATCCACTTTGCCTGGAAGAACCAAAACCACTTTACATATTCCAGGGCTTTGGTGAATCATCTTTAAACATACAGTTTTCAGTATGGGCCAAACGAGAAAATTTTCTTGAGTTAAAAAACACCATTCAAGAAGAGATTAAAACCGCATTTGATAAACAAGACATTGAAATACCATTTCCACACCGGACTATCTATACAGGCAGCATGACGAAACCATTCCCTTTTGAACAAGTTACCAACAAAAATTCAAGTTGATTTATTGACTAAAAAATCTAACTTTAATAAATAAGACAAAAGATTTGATATTAATTTAACTCCATACAACCCTAAAGTGACCAGAGAATATCGTATTTAAATCTAACAATAATGTTTGTCATCGCCATGTTCAACTAGCTTTATCCTTACAATCATAATAAAAACTGAACCCGATACGAAGGATTCCAAGGACCAGCATTAAAGCACTAAGTGCAAAAATTTCATCTGTCGTCAGTTTGTGTTCAAAAAGACCAATCATGATATCACGCAAGACAAACACAATGCCTGCGTCCAAAATCACTGGCAACCGGAAAGTATGGTCCATAAAATATTGGAATAAGGATCGTGACAATTCAAGCAATATCACCAGAGTAAGCACATCAGAAAATATGTTTAAGTAATTTCCAGTCACACCAGCTTTATCAACCAGTTCAAACAGACCATAGAACAGACGAAATGCACCAATTAATAACGCCAAAGTAGTAAACAATAATATAATGCCGAATATAAAACCGGTTACTTTATTAAATATCCACTCAGGATTTTTCCAATCATTTTTTTGTAAAGACATAATTATTCTTCTTAATCTATTATTAAAATTTATCGCCGCGATTTTTATTGAGATACTTTCATTAATTGCCGTAACACTATCGGCACAATCAGTGTAGTAATAAGACTCATCAGAATAATTACTACGAAACTGGTTTGTTCTATTATATTCTGTTGCAGAGCAAGCAGCGCAACTATCATCGCAACCTCTCCCCTTGGCGACATGCCTATGCCAACTATGAACGAATCTCTAGTCGACATGCCAGTAAGCCTCGCTGGTAGACCACAACCGATAAGTTTACTGAGAATTGCCGCTATACTTAGCACCAACAGGAAATACAGCATATCCAGGTTAAAGGTACTTATGTCCGCCAGCACACCCAGTGATACAAAGAATATTGCGCCAAATAAAACCCTCAAATAATCAGCACCTTCTTTAAACTGTCTACTGTGTTTTAAATTAACCCCTTCTAACGACACTCCAGCGATAAATGCACCAACGATTGCAGACAATCCTACTAGTTCAGCAATCATGGCGTAACCAAAGGCTAACAGCATGGCGACAACGAATATAAACTCCGGATATTTTTTAGCAAAGTTTGATTCATCCAGTTTTTGAATCCAGTTCTGTGCTAACCAAAGACCAGCTATTGTACTTATAACGATAAAAGCACCAGCCTTAAGCAACATTAATCCTGTTGCTGCTAACTCTACGTTGCCAGCATTAAAATGCTGTACAAAACCTAATGCACTTAAAGCCAATATATCATCGATGACCGCAGCCCCTATGATCGTTTTAGCAACTTCTGACTGCAGCTTGCCCATCTCACGCAATGTATCAGCGGTAATAGCAATACTGGTTGCAGTCAGGGTAACACCGATCAATAGTGCTTTTTCGCTAGGGAAGCCAAAATAACGGGCGACAAGATAACCGCTAATCCAGGGCACGAGTACACCAAACAAAGCTATCCACAAATAGCGTAGTCTGCCGATATCTTTTATCTTAAATTCTAGCCCAACTACAAAGAGCAATATGACCGCTCCTAGTTTAGCAAGCGTACTAACAAAGTCGGTGTATGTGATCCATGCCAGTACACTAGGGCCGATAACAATACCAACTAAAATCTCACCAACAACGGCTGGTTGTGATATAAATGAAGCCAGCACGTAACCTGATAGCGCTACAAAAAGTAACAAGCTCATTTGAAACTCTACTGAGCTAAAAATATCTGTACCATGCATAATATCACCTACTGTATTTATCGTTTATTATGTAGTTAGACTCATAAAACAAAAGCTAAATTTTTTGCCATCACATAAACTTATTGCCGGCTTAATAACCACCTTAAACATCATGAAAAGAGGCGTAATTATGAACCCCAAACAAAAACTCTATACCATTTTAATATTGCTATTACTATCCACATTCTCTCAAACCAGTATGTCAAAGCCTGTTGCGGCAGGCTGGGTAGAAAAAGCAGTACTATTACCTGAAGCAATTACTCTCCATGCCAAACTTGATACCGGCGCAAAAACAACGTCTATCAATGCAATCAACCCCGAGTTCTTCGAGCGTGATAACAAGCAATGGAGTCGTTTTACAATAACCAATAAAAAAAATAAATCCGTAACCATAGAAGCACCTGTCGTTCGCGATGCTATAATCAAACGTCATTATGGCGAGCGACAGGTTCGCCCTGTTATCATGCTGGACATCTGCATCGGTAACGTCCGCAAAAAAGAAGAAGTCAACCTGGTTGATCGTTCCAACATGAATTATCAGTTATTAATTGGCCGTAATTTTCTCAACGGTAGCTTCCTGATTGACTCAAGCTCGACTTACACTTTATCCCCTGATTGCTCTGACTGATGAATAGCCGATTTTTTTCTGGATTTTGGCAGCGCTGGTTCGCGCAACCAGGAAAAAACCGGTAACTCACTTAGTTTCCTACCCCGGTACAGACCTATCGATATAATGACGGTTAATGTTAGTAGATGCGTTTCAGGGTAAGACACCAGCCATCGACTCCAATCAATTTGCCAAAGTACCACTAAAGAAATAAACGCTGAAACAAGCGTCCAGAATAAACGTATCATTGCGGTACGTACTCCTCGCTCATCCGATATAGAATAAATACGATCGACCAACATCGTAAGAATAACTATTGGCAATAGAACCACCATACTATCAACCGAAGGATCAAAATAAAGTAATCCAGAAGTAACAATGCTCATGCTTGCGCTTACCAAAGTGAACACAATAGCTAGTCTTGCAGTTTTCTCGAGATCAAAATTCGGTAAAAGTGACCGAATAACAACACCGATAACAATAACAAGAGAAAAGATAATTAAAGCTGTAATGCGATCAATATGTACAATAGCCAGTGCCAACAATGTTGGCGTAAATGTGCCATAGGTACGAATGCCTCCAAGTTGACGCAAAATTTCAGTTGCTAGTACACCCAGAGGTAATAAAAGTAATATTCCCAGGTTTTCTCTATTAGATGGCGAAAGCCTGTCGAAATTAAATATATCAAAAACACGTTTCGTCTCGGCATCCAGATACTGATTAGGCATACGAAGTGTATTGATTGACCAGTTAGTTTTTAAAACTTTTACATTTTTATCAACAAAAAGATCATTTCCGCCTTTTCTAAGGGGCACATAAAAAGCAGGAAGTTGCTTCATGTGGCCATGCACAACATCCATAGGCAACCACGTTTCACCATCATGTACCTCAATCCAATAGTAAGGCTGAGATGATGATTTATCCTGTAGATTAACGCCTGTTACCAGACGGGCGGGAAGATGCGCTGTTCTAAACAACGCCAGTAACACATTATTAAGTCCAAGCTCACTTCCCCGTCGTTTTATCAAAGTAATATCTGAATCAACATTACCATTTTGCCGAATACGAATATTACTGCTAACATAATTAAACAAGTTTTCTATCAGTTCATCTGTAGAAAAATCGGTACTAGGGAACCCATCAAGCACTACCAATGCAGCTTTACTGCTCACCTGCACAGCTTCAGAAGAAGACAACCAGAGAGAACGATTTACTTCCGAAAGTTTTACTGCTTTAAATTTGTGTCGAGGCAAAGAAGAAACATGAACATCAAACTTTGAATTGATCAGGTATTTTCCAGGCTTTACCGCAACAAGTGTTATGTCTCGTTTACTTTCAATATTTTTTGTCCGTTTCAGGCGTAGGTCGGGGTGCTCAAGTGATTGCGCAAACATTTTTACAAAAGGCGTATCCCAGGGAGATGGGATTGAAACGGATGCGTTTTTTTCAAAAGCCTCTACCTGGAGCTGAATATTAATGGCCCAGGCTGAATCACCACCAGGCAAATCAGCATCACTATTCGATGCAGTTCGAATAGAAATAACGATTATTGCAAATAAAAAGAGTGTGAATACTATGATATAAGTATTTTTAATTGATACGTTAACGTTATCTTTATCTTTCATCTTTACGCATAATCGTGTAGTTAAAATGTAATCTATGAAATAAAAACCTGCTCTAACTTATCCGTTTTAAAATAGATATGTCAAACCTATACCGCTCCAGGAGAAGTCCTTTAGTTGCTCATCTCCGACATACTTTGAAGGCTCAGGATTTATAGCCAGGTTATAGCCAACAAAAGTATACAATTCTATCTGCCGCCCAGAATGATAAGATGCTTGAGCACGTAACTGAAAATGGTTTAAACCATTATGCCCATCCGAAACATATTTCGCATTAACGCCAAGTATACCTTGTAGGCTGTAGCGTATTTTCTCATTCAATGCGCCATTATGCTTTATCGACGTTTCCATAAACGAGCCTTTAGCTTCAAAAGAATAATATACGCTGGCAAACACACTAATATGCTTTAACCACTGATAAGCAAAATCAAGATTGATTTCATTATCATCGTCTCTTGCGCCATAAGGACGAGAATGAATGTAATTGTAGCCAGTATATAAAACAAGGCTAGTTGTCAATTCATTAGCGTAAATGACATTTAGATTAAATTCTTCGTAATTGGTATCCACACCATCTGCAATCCAGGGGACAATGCTAAAACCATCAATACTAAACTCCGTTGACAGCGAAACAAGACTTTTCCCCGATAAATTATCGCGCCCTTCTGTTACATATCTGCTTTCCCAAAACATATGTGCATGCCATTCGTACGCGCTTTCTGCTTTAGTTCTATACCCTCTTTCAGGTCTTATATCACCGCCTATCCCAACTTCAACGGGGTCCTCAATTACATCACCCTGAATTTTTGCAATTTCACTAGTAGCTGTCTCTCTATTATTATAATTTGATACCACCTGAGCAGAAACATTAGCCGACACAAAAGTAATTAGGCCAAGTGAAATCTTCAATACAATCATTAATCTCACCGGTAACTGAAATGTATTGTAAAGACCAGGGTCTTGAGTTTTTTTCATGTGATAACTTTGATTAGCAGTAGTTGGCAGCCATTAAAAACCAGTGCGATTTATTTTTCAGCTTTATCCATCCTACTCCTAACAACCTTATCCTTTTGCATAGTTATTGAATTTCCTTCATAGGCTTGATAGTGACACGAAAAGTTGTTTTCTCATCAAATCGATATGATTCTTTTGTAACACCAGCAGCAGGAAAACTATAACTCTGCCTTGTTGTAGTCACTACAGGGCCTAGTTCTTTACAATCATTCTTAGCCACAACACGGATTTCGATTAATCGTGTCTTCACCGAACTACGTTCAACTATAAGTTCCAAATTATTATCCACTATTCTATGCTTTACAGTAAAACCAGAAAAAAGATCTTCGTTAGAGTATTGTTTCTCTACCTTTCCTGATTCATTCTGATGACAAGCTAACCTTAGATAACTACGTTTGAGACCTTTGCTCCAGGTACGTGATTTTTTCGTTACCAGAAGTCTTCCACTCTCAATCACACTCTTACCCTTAAGGAGTTCAAAATCAACCAGGAATCGTTCCGCGGCTACAAGCGGGCTCATCATCGTTAAACAGATTCCAAATAATAAATAGCGCTTCATCACTATTACTCCTAATATAATAAACTTATAAAAATAACGACTATATGCACTTAGACGCAAACACGCACTAAATAGTCACACCTAAGATCGATAAAACCAGGACACACTCAAACTGAAGCCATATAGTTTAGTTTCAACAACGATTTTTCTTGCTATCTTTCTCGTTGAATATTATAACGTCTCATCTACAAGAAAAATTTATAATCAATACGGCAAAACATCACTAGCAACCGTTAAGCTAAGAGCCCGATTATTCGACATCAAAGGATGAAAAATTAAATGCACCTTGATCCATCATTGCCTATTTTGGTCGCTACGATAGGGATAATATTCATTATTGGGCTAATTCTATACCTAATGAAGCTACCTCAGGTTATCGGTTATATATTAGCAGGCGTAGCAATTGGTCCCTTTGGCTTACAAATTTTTACTGACACAGATTACATATCACGTCTCGGTAGCTTCGGGGTTGTGTTGCTGCTCTTTTTTGTCGGCATGGAAGTGGCCCCAAAAAAATTACTTTCTGGTTGGCGCATCGCAGTTATTGGAACCTTTATTCAAGTTGGATTGAGCATACTATTAATACTGCCCTTAGGGATGTTTCTTGAATGGCCGGTTGAACGAATCGTCTTGTTAGGATTTGTTGTCAGTCTTAGTAGCACCACGGTGATAATTAAGCTACTCAGCGATTCTGGCGAACTAGAGAAAAAAGAAGGGCAAGATATCTTGGGAATATTATTGGTACAAGATTTAATTATTATACCTATGTTAATTATTATCGGTTTATTTGGTGGAACGACACCGAGTTGGGAAGAACTCACGATTCAAATTACAGGCGCAGTATTAATGATAGTGATACTTATATGGGCTTTGTCAAAAGATAATTTTCACCTGCCTTTCGCCTATCTATTAAAAGGTGATAAAGAATTACAAGTCTTTTCAGCGCTACTACTATGCTTAGGTTTATCATTATTAACCGGCCTGGCAAATCTTTCTACAGCACTCGGCGCCTTTGCTGCGGGAATATTAGTAACGGCTGCGAAGGAAACGCAGTGGGTACATCATGCACTTGATCCTTTCCGCGTTATCTTTGTCGCACTATTTTTCGTGTCAGTTGGTCTTTTGGTTGATGTTTCTTTTGTCATCTCACATCTTATGCAAGTAACGCTACTGGTACTTATTGTTCTTATTAGCAATACTTTTCTCAACGGGTTAATCTTAAGAATGCTGGGTTATCGTTGGCGAGAAAGCTTGTATGCTGGCGCTATTCTTGCACAGATCGGTGAGTTTTCATTTGTGCTAGCGGCTGTTGGCTTTAATAGTGAAATTATCAGCCAGGTCGCGTATCAATACACAATAGCAGTGATAGCTCTCTCATTATTATTCAGCCCATTCTGGATTAAACTTGCTCGCCAGGTATTACATGTCTCTCAACTTCAAACAAAGATTGAAAACAATAATTAAAATCAATGGCGCGCCTGGAAGGATTCGAACTTCCGACCGCTCAGTTCGTAGGCTCATTTACTAACTTACAAATCATTTAAAAACAACATCTTACGATAACTGAAAATGCCTAAAACCTGCTTCAACCAGCCTAAGACAACCTCACCAAACCTCAATGTGGTGCAAAACTGGTAGCAAAAAAGATCATTTAAATACTGTAAAAATCATGTCCCAAATTAACAAATAAGTTAGCTGACTCAGCCTCGTCTTATTGCCCTTTAAAATGAATTTAAGGTTTTTAAAAAAATCGATACCACTTACAGATTTTTAGAGAACTGTTTATTTTACAATACGCTGAGCCATAAAAAACCCGCCCCTTAAAAAGGAGCAGGTTTTATAAAGTTTTTTGTTTTGTAATATTACATTGTTCTGCTCTATTTTTTCACAGAGACAATCCTTATATAAAACGAACTTTGGTCAGTACCCTGCTGCTTCTTTATCCTCATCCGTTGCATCTATATTACGCGAGGTATAAAAATTGTAAGCAAGGAAAGCTAATCCCAGCCCAAGTATTATTCCAAACAGAAGAATCAGATTGCCCCATACCATCCAGCCTTCCTGGTTCCATGCAGCATAACGACGTGGCATACCGTCAGAACCAGCGGCAAGCATTGTCCAGCCTGCACCAAGCCCACCAATGGTAAACAAAGCTACAAAGCGGTTGCCGAGTTTACGATCAAGTCTACGACCGGTGATGACTGGATAGTGATGATAAAGCACACCTAACCACAACAACGTCATCGCGATTAATACACTCATGGTGTGTCCACTTTGCCACATAGTGCCATGCAGCTGGAAAGACCAGGCAATGTTAGATGTAATCATTGCACTGATACCGTCGAAGATATAAAGCACGAAACCTAAAAACAGAGCAACCACACCAGGCTCTGGCTTAACACCATGTTGCCACACTGTAGCAATAATAGTGAAAATACTCAGTGCCGCGCCAATACCTGTTGCCCAGCTCATCAGGTTACCATGGTAGGCAAGTGCTGAAGGCAATGCCGGGAACATGGTAAAAAAGTGATGGAAGAACGAAGTGAAGGAAGTGAGCAGTAAAATCCATAGTGCTAGATTTGCCAGCCTGTCACTGTAGAGTTTTCGACTACCATCCGCCAGGTACAATGGTAGCGTGCCATACACAGCACTGATCACCATAATCGCCATTGCTTCCATAAGATTGTGCGCAAAGATATAAAAAGCAAACTGAAATACAATCGGTTCAGTCGCCCATGTTATAGCAGCCAGCGGCACAATTCCGTACAGGCCTAATAAAATAGTAGTACCTATAATAACGATCGGTGTTCCCATTACCAGCAAGATTAAAACTGACATCACCATTCCCAGCATACCCGGATCAGTAATTTCACGTTTTGAAAGTATTAAGTCTTCACGTACTTTGCCTAAGAAGGTCATTTGAAGAATTTTTAACGGATACAAAATGATAACTGAAGCCAGTATGAAATAGATGCCAGTGAAACCTAACACAACTGACCACATCGGCCACTGCCCGGTTGCAACACCAACAAGTGGTAGCGGATACATAACTGCATAGCTGATTTTTAGGCCACCGAAAATCACCGCTATTGCAAACAGCACTGCACCACCATTCATGGTAAAGAATATTGCCTGGGTAAGAAACCCGGTAGCCGGTTTGCCAAGGCAACTACCCGCTCGATGCAAACTCATACCAACCATAAGCTGGAATAAAAACGGGAATGCCATCGCTGCACCATGCAGTGTAAGCGCACCGTAAAATACATTAGTGTCGATATCAAAAATCTGGGTTGCCGGCATAAGGGCACCAATAAAAAGCGCAGTAAATAACCAGATGAAAGATGCCATAATCATCATAGCTGGCCATCGATTAACTTCCGACAAGCCGGTACTTTCATCGATATCGAACATCCTGCCCATAAACGGTGTTTTTTGAATAATTGTTGTTGCGTTCATAATTTAATTTCTCTTAAACTTAATGTCCGATTAAATATTTTTCTCTACCACTGTTAATACGTCCCGCATGGCATGGTGTGCTATGCCGCAGTATTCTAGGCAACGCACTTTATAAGCGCCCGGCTCTGAAAATGTATGAACAATAGAACTGGGATTATTCAGACCAGGAACCAGCATTGCAGTGAACAACATTCTTCCATCAGGGTGGTACACTGCAAAACCATGCATGGTGTCAGCGCTCTTCATATTAAAACGCACCGTCTGCCCTACTTCGTATTCTCGATCGGTAATGTCATATGCCCAGGAACTTGCTGTTACGTCAACTACCTGCACCGTACTTTCATCAACCTGTGAGGCGATTACAGTCGGCATGTATTTAATACTGGCTACGTTTATCGCTATGAATATAACGATGACGCTCACTATCCAAACGCCCTCCAGGCGTGCCAATTTGCTTTTTGACGTAGTAGCAGGTGTCTGATCAACAAAAGTCTTACGGAAAACTACGTATAAAAATATGGTTACAAATGGAACTTCGAGCATGATCAACATAGCAAATGCTCCCCACCCAGACTGGTATAAAAAATCAAGCATTTTTGATTGCTCCTAAGTTTTTTCAGTTAATGTCAAAATGTTGCTAATAACCTTAAACACCACGCAAGAAATAACGCGCGCTCAATTAAGTTTTGTAAAACAGTGATGCAATGACTATGCCAAACTTATATTTTTATATAAAAAACTGGAAGAGAGTAACAACTTAATCAGTGAAAACAATATCTATAATGCTGTTTATACAGGCGAATCCTGTTGAATTTATAGTTAGTGAAAAAAGTTAAAAATGGTAATTTTTGTTATAAAAAGATAAAGGGATAATTGAAGTACTGTTATTAAATTTTGAAACAACATGCTTCATAAATGGTACAAACCGTATTGTTTTCAGGGCAATAATCAAACCCGTTTTAATCCCTTTCAGGCCCCTTAAAAGAAACATTTTTTAAAGAAACACTTATAGATACAGGATCTACAGTGTCATATACAGCTAAGCATTTCAGCGTTGGCATGTATTTTGCAATAACCATTAGTAATACCAGGAAAACTGTGTCGAAACATAGTTGCACTACTCAGCATAAAAACGCTGTAATAACAGCAAGGTAATACACCTGAGAGAATACACCGAGGATAATAAACCAGAGACGTTGCACAGGTTATTTGATTTTAGTTACAGGATACACAATATGATTTTTTCAGCTTTTATATTATTCATAACCTTTGTTCTTTATTTTACCAACACGCAAGTGCTATGCACTCACCATACTGAGCAGCTTACTTTGAAATTGATATTTGCCTCCAGTACCCGATTTAACAGAGGCGATCTGCACCATGTTTAAAGAGCTATCCGACCTTTTCAAATTACGTATTGGTTTCGTAATGATGTTAACAACCGTTGTTGCCATGGCAGCAACACCAGGCCCAAAATTATCTTTATGGGAGGTAACCGTTCTTGCACTGGCGGTTCTAATATCCGCTGCCAGCGCAGGCGCTTTTAACCAGTACTACGAAACCGATCTTGACGCCCGCATGAAGCGCACGCGCAACCGCCCGTTCGTAACCGGTAAGTTTCACAAGAGTCCTGCCTGGTTGATATTGATCCTGGGTCTGCTAGCAGTCAGCGTAGCCGTTGCTGCTTATGTACTTAACGGCGCGGCAGCTTTGTACATTTTTCTTGGCGCATTTTTTTATGCCATTGTATATACAGTCTGGCTAAAACGACGTACTTCAATGAACATCGTTATCGGCGGTGCTTCCGGTAGCTTTGCAGTCCTTGCTGGTGCCGCTGCTGTTGATCCTTCCTTAGGCCCGGTACCAATACAACTCGCACTGGTGCTATTTTTCTGGACACCTTCACATTTCTGGAGCCTTGCCATTGCGCAACGCGAGGAATATGAGAAAGCAAAAGTACCTATGTTGCCTGTGGTGGCAGGCGATCTTGTAGCAGCAAAAGTAGTACTACTCAATACACTGCTACTTGTTGCTATTTCTATCATGCCATTCTTTTACGGCCTTGGCTGGATTTACCTGCTTGGCGCTGCATCAGGTGGCGGTTATTTCATTTATAAAAACGTAAAAATGATTCAACAACCATCTAAAATGGCCATCGGCAGTTTTGTTGCTTCCTTTGTTCAATTGAGCCTGCTTTTAGCAGGTACAGCGTTAGATGTTCTAATACTGGGTTAACGCAGATATTTAACACAATAAAAAATGATAGCGCCAGGGTTTTACCTAACTATCAACTTGCTGTGGGTGTTACGTCTTAATGGAATGTAAACTCTGCGGTTTGCCGACGCCTTCTCCACCGATATGGAATGATGATCATGCTTTTTGCTGTTATGGCTGCAAAGAGGTGTATCGCTGTTTTGGCAGTAACATACTGTTAACAGCAAACCAAAAGGCTGCACCTGAAATTGTAACGGCAATAGAAGGCACAGAAGCTTTTCTTATGATTGATGGCATGCACTGCTCATCATGTGAAATTTTAATTGAACGCATCAGTACTAAAGTTGATGGCATCCTTGCGGTAGCATCGAGTTATGCTACCTCAACCGCAAAAGTTATTTACGACCCAAGTCGTGTCAACGAATCCGAGTTAGCCAAAGCCATCAGTCAAACCGGCTATCACGCACGCCTTCGCTCCGACAGTGCGCCAGAATACGATAATCGGCAACCAATGCTCCGGTTAATTGCCGGTGCAAGTCTTGCACTGCTGGTGATGATGTTAAACGCTGCTTTTTTCTACCCGACCAATCTCGGCCTGGTTGATTTAAATGATTTAGCACCGGTTAGCTGGCTGGCTTTTTATGCAGCGCCCAGGGCCATGCTTGTTCTGACAACGATACTCATTTTCTATGTTGGCGCACCTATCCTTCGCGGTGCATGGGTCGGATTAAGGGTTGCTGCACTCAACATGGACAACCTGTTAATGATCGCCATACTGGCAGCTTATGCCTACAGTATTAACCAGGTCATAAACGGTTCACACGATCTGTATTTTGATGTTGCTGCTGTTATTGTAGCGGTAGTAACAACAGGCCGATATTTTGAGAAAGAAGCAAAAACGCGTGCCACCAACGAACTAACCAGCATTATAGAAAGCTGGAACCCAACAGCACGCATCAGCAAGAACGGCGAGTTTTTCAATGTCGACATTAGCGAACTCAAACCGGGCGACTGCCTTGCAATCTGGCAAGGTGAAGCCATTCCGGTTGACGGTGTCATTAGCAGCGGCCAGGCGGCTATTGATGAATCACTACTGACCGGAGAACCCTTTCCGGTAACACGGGAACAGGGCGAAAACGTTCTTGGCGGAACCATTGTTATCGAAGGCAGTATCGAAATAAAAGCTGGTGACACGGTGGAAAGCCAGATGGACAACCTGGCCCGCGTGTTATGGAATGCACAAAGCTCGACCACTGGCATACAGAGCATGGCGGATCATATTGCACGCATTTTTGTACCACTGGTACTCGTACTGGCGGCGCTTGTTAGTGGCCTGGTACTGTTTAATGGCGGACTGCCAGAGACGGCTTTTTTAGCCGGCCTAACAACGTTAATTGTGTCCTGCCCCTGCACCTTTGGCCTGGCCATACCACTGACCACTGCTGCGGCTGTCAGCACAGCTTTACGCCACGGCATTTTTATTACCAGCGCTGATACCTTTGAAAAGGCACCCGAAATCGACATCGTTGCCATAGATAAAACAGGTACCCTGTCAAAAGGTGAAATGACCGTATTAGACGTTGTTGGTAACGCTATTGGTAAAGAAAATATTCAGGAAGAAATCACCCACTACGCCGCAGCTGTCGAACGCCTTTCAACACACCCGATTGCCAAAGCCATCGCTCAGCTTGACTCGCAAAAAACAGCCAGTGACCTTGTTATTCATCCCGGCAAAGGTGCCGTCGCCAGTGTCGATGGCAAACAGGTTGCCGTCGGCAGTAAATCATTATTCGCCATACTGGGATGGATTGTCCCCGAACCGCTTAGCGTCAGGGCAACGAGTGCAACACCTGAAGATGGTGTTGTCTCCTATGTTGGCTGGGATGAAAATATCCACGGTTTCATTATCACCCAGGACCAGCAGCGTCCTGAATGGAAACAGGTGGTTAAGCGCCTGCAGGAAAATTATCATGTGGTTTTATTAACCGGCGCAGAGCACCCAAGTGGCTACGAAGAACACGTTAATGAAACCTATGCCGGTGTGCCACCCGAAGCAAAAGCAGCCGTTATTCGACAGCTAAAAACAGACGGCACCGTAATCATGATCGGTGATGGCAGCAATGATGCACCGGCACTGGCAGAGGCTGACCTGGGCATTGCATTTGGCTCACCCACTGCTCTGGCTGTAGATGCTGCAGACGTGGTTATCTCGGGCGACCGACTGGAGCGAATTTTCGATGCATTAGATCTGATAAAAACCACCCGACGTCGGGTTAGGCAGAATATTGGCTGGGCCTTATTATATAACGCCATCGCAATACCTCTGGCGATGACAGGGTTCCTCAACCCATTATTTGCTGCGCTGGCAATGTCCTCAAGCAGCCTGCTGGTGGTGTGGAATTCTTCACGCTCAATCTGGAAAACTGAGCCATTAACAGTAGCTCAAGTAACGCTAAAACCACTAAATTTAAAACCAGAAACTTAAAAAAGTCACTTAAAACCCTGTAATAAACCAGCAACAGGCCTTTAATTTATCTGCTCGTTACTATCTAACTTAAAGCCAGTTGATATTAACCTTGTTTATTGTGCGTAATACTACGCATATCTTGTTTCATAAATGGCGCATACAATCTTATTATTGCAACAGTTAATGATAAATACTGGAACAGTCATTAGCAGCTGCTGAAACAATTAATGAGGTTTGTATTATGCAAATGAGTGCGACCTGCTCACAGCACAGAGAAAGAATTTTCTCAGCGGTAAATGACGACGGTATTGAATCCGCTATCAGAAAGCCCATTACCAGTTCATGGCAACGCTGTATCAAAAATTACGGGCTTGACCCGATGGCGGACAACGAACCTAACATCGTTGAAAGTTCGGTATTACGTGAGCGACAGGAATGCCTTAACAAACTGATCACCATCGCACGCGTAGAAATGGCGAACCTCTACCAGCAAATTGCTGGCACGGGTTACTCCATTGTATTGTCTGATGAAACGGGCTTGATTGTGCAGTACATCGGTGATCAGAACTTCAATTCGGTGGCCCTTAAACGGAGCTTGCAAGCAGGTTGTATCTGGTCGGAAGAACACCAGGGCACCAATGGCATAGGCATCTGCATTGCCGAACAAAAATCCATGATAGTCCACAAGGATGAACACTTCTTTGCTAACAACCTCAACATCAGCTGTGCCGCCTCACCTATTTTTGACCCAAATGGCAAGGTTCTTGGTGTTCTGGATATTTCCAGCGAATCAATCATGGGACAGGAGCACACCATGGTTCTGGTTAACATGTCAGCCAGGACTATTGAGAACCGTGTCTTCCTGTGCACGTTTGAAAACCACAACATTATTCGTTTTCACAGCCGCCCCGAGTTCATTAATACCCTTGGCGAAGGTCTGATCGCATTTCAAAGTGACGGCACTATACTTGCTGCCAACAAAACCGCTCTGTTTCTGCTTGACTTCAATACAACGGATGAAATCTGCCAGCAAAAAATAGATGAGTTGTTTGACTGCCAGTTACACCAGTTACTGCAAAGCCCACCTACAAGTGCACAACATGCAATGCCTGTTCATGAAAACAAAAATTCACGGCGATTCTTTGCCATAATGCAAGTAGCTAATATTGAGCAATACACTGCTGTAACTGCAACAGCGGTAACGACAGAAGCAGAAAATACTGAAAATGAAACGGCGCCAGATCCCAGTACCCTGGTCAAACTGGAATTCGGTGACCACCACATGGTACAGAATATTCACATAGCGCAACGTGTGTTGAACCGTAAGATCCCCATCATGCTGCTGGGAGAAAGCGGCACCGGAAAAGGTGTATTCGCCAAGGCCATTCACATGTCGAGCAAACATGCCGATAAACCGTTTGTTGCTATAAATTGCGCTTCCATACCGGAGTCGCTGATTGAGAGCGAACTGTTCGGTTATAAAGCAGGCGCATTCACCGGTGCCAGCCACCAGGGTAGCCGTGGAAAAATCTTACAATCGGATGGCGGCACCCTGTTTCTTGATGAGATTGGTGACATGCCACAGTCGCTACAGGCAAGACTGTTACGCGTACTCGAAGAAAAGGAAGTCGTACCGCTGGGCGGTCATACCCCGGTGACTGTCGACATAAACGTTATTAGTGCTACCCACTGTAACCTGAAAGAGATGATGATTAACGGTGACTTCAGGGCAGACCTGTATTACCGTTTGCAAGGTGTCAATATTACCCTGCCACCACTACGTGATCGCGCAGACAAATACAACCTGGTTAAACACCTGTTTAAAATGGAAACCAGTGACGGCCAGCCAGTGCAAATTGGTGATGGTGTGATCGACAAGTTTTGCAGTTATTACTGGCCCGGCAATATTCGCCAACTGCGAAATATTTTAAGGACAATGCTGGCACTGGCACAAAGCGAACACATCACCACCGATGACATGATCGACGAACTGTTTCATGAAGCTCGGGCAACCACGGATAATGCAAATTCCATAATAAGCGACACTGAAACAGAAAATTATGACCCACTGCGCAATGCCGAACGTGACGTGCTGCAACAGAAATTAGAAAGTTTTAACTGGAACATAACCGTGGCAGCTAAAAATCTTGGCCTCAGTCGTAACACCCTGTACCGGAAAATAAAACGTTGCGAAATAGCCTTACCCAGCAGGTAAAACCTGTTCTCTAAGGTAACAGATTAGTTTAAACCAACACGTTTATTGTCTTTTAACGCACGGACTTTATTAAGCAGCTCATCTGCATCCCATTCACGGCCGCCTATTGCTCGGTAAACGCGTCTTCCTTTAGGTCGCGTTGTTTGTTCGGAATGATTACTCGGGCTGCCTCGGGTCATCAGCATAAGACGCTGATGCTAAAAATCGTTCCTGACGATTTTTTCGAACCTCCGACTGCTCGGTTCGTAGGCTCACACATGAAACATAACTTATTATTAATCAATAACTTGCAACCTTGGACTGTGCTTGTTTTGAGTAATAATTAGCCATATTGAGCGTAATTGAATGCTGTTTACGGACATTTTCCGCTACACCTAACTTTCTATTGTTTACTCACCAACTTCATATCTGAAATCTCTTTTACTGTGTCCAAAATTCTCTCTACGCGACTTTGACTTACCTCGTCTGTTGGCATGTGGCCAGATACAGCATCAACAAACGATTGATCTTTGAGAAGATCATCAAAACGTGTTTTCAACACTTGTACAAGTACTGACCCTGATTGACTTACCTCTTCTATTAATTCTGACCGACCATCTATCACAGCAATAATATCCTCAATATCATGACTCAAAATATAATCACCATCACCTCGTCCATCAAACGCTTCTAGTTTAGTAACCAAAAAATACGGTGCTGAGACCATTCTAATATTAATTTTACTGAGTAATGATACGATTTCTGCATTATCCATTGCTGCTGTATACCATTGATTACCAAAACCTAAAATATCTGCTTCTGTTGGCATAACGTCAAGCGTAATATTGTCTGTAACCCAGCGACACATTGGCGCGTCTTCACTGGTGTCCTCTGCAAAGCCTTGCCTGCGTAACCTCTCTGACAATTTATAGTAATCTGCTTTGGTTATAACTTGCACTATTGCATCGACGTCTTTCGTTGCACGTATTGGTGGCGCTGCGGCATCTGTAATTAGTAAGCCCGTTGCGCATCCTCCAATAAAGACCATTTCATCAACTAAATCACCAAGCTGGTTTACGGCTAATAACAGTAATTCAATATTTGGGTTTTGTGCTTTAACCATAACCTTCTAACCTTATTTTCAACTCTTTTTTAGCCATTTCACGTTCCCTGGCTTGCCCACCTCTAATTGCATCAACCAGCGCTAATAGCTGGTAGAGTTCAAAATCATTTTTCGCAGCATACGGGGCTGATTTGTACAAAGGAGAAAATGATTCGCCACGAACCTCACCCTCAGGGTCTGGCCAAACAGGTGGTGGTTCATTATTAGACATGAAGTGTGAGATTAAGGGCTCCGCCGCATGCGCAGTAGGCATTCCTCTATTTAAACCGCTACGTTCAGGTACAAACACATATTGAATACCAAAGATAAGAAATTCCAATAAATTTCTAATAATTGGTCTAATTTGCCCTTTTTGTTTGCAAGCTAATTTAGCTTTAACCGCGCGCTTAGATGCGGCATGAACCTCAGAGGGGCTCATCCCTAACTCTATGGCTATCTTATTGAAAGACCAGTCATTATTCTTAATCGATATCAATTTCAGTAATAATAAAACGTCTTGTGACTTAAGGTGCATAATCATTCTCTGTTCGCAATTCGCGAATAAAGAATAGTTATATATCAGTTATATGTCAAGGTTTACATGAGAATGTTATTCACATAACCTGCGCAGTATTCCATATCACATAAGTTAAGGATTAGTGACTCCAATCTGATGCCTCAGAAAATTAATAGACCTACCATTTCAGGCAATGAAATCAATGACGAACTTGATAGTATTAACCACAAGTTAGCCTCGTTAGAACTTGAGAAAAAGGCATTAATTGAAAAGCGGGAAACTATTCTACAGCAGTCATCAAACCCACAAGTCGCTACGACAGAACTTTCAGTAAATCAAAAGGTTGCACTTTTCCAAAAGTTATTCAGAGGGCGCTCTGATATTTTTGCTAATCGCTGGAAAAATGCAAAAGGTCGAAGTGGCTATTCCGTTGCCTGTGATAACGAGTGGGTAAAAGGTGTCTGCAGCAAGCCTAAAATAAAATGCAGCGAGTGTTCTAACAGGAAATATAAAGCACTTGATGATCAAATTATTTACGATCATCTATCAGGAAAACAGGTTATCGGTTTATACCCTCTCCTCATGGATAATACCTGTCATTTACTAGTGGCAGATTTTGATAAAATTGATTGGCAAAAATCCATAGCAGCTTTAGCTAAAGCATGCATCGGATTTAATATCCCACATGCTATTGAGATATCTCGCTCAGGGAACGGCGCTCACCTCTGGGTATTCTTTTCTGAAGCAGTGCTCGCCAAGAACGCTAGACTCTTAGGTTTTGGCCTACTTGATAAGGCAATGGAAATCCATCCTGATTTATCGTTTGATTCTTACGACCGTCTGTTTCCAAACCAGGATCTGATGCCAGATGGTGGATTCGGCAACCTCATTGCATTGCCACTTCAATATCAGGCAAGACAACGGGGTAACAGTCTGTTTGTTGATATAAACCTGAAACCTTACCATGATCAATGGAAATATCTGTCACAGGTAAAAAGCATCTCTTCAACTCAATTGGGTAATTTACTCACTCAACTAACACCTTCCACAACTGCATCGACAGATTCAAAGATAATAGACAACCAACCTCCCTGGGAGCAAGGGCTTGTAAACAAACAGATACTAATTGAGAACTGTCCAGAACAAGTTATTATTACATTAGCCAATTACCTTTATATTAAAGTTTCAGAACTGCCGCCTACTTTAATTGTACGCCTCAAACGCTTAGCAAGCTTTTCCAACCCTGTATTTTTCAAAGCACAGGCATTACGATTTTCAACACATGGGATTCCAAGATATATCTCGTGTGCTCGTCTAGAACAAGGTTACCTGTTTTTACCTAGAGGGTGTTTTGATGAAGTTATAGAGTTGCTTAAAGAACAAAACATTACTATTGAGATTAATGACAAACGGCAAGTAGGCGACAAGCTCAAAAATTTAAATTTTCTCGGCACACTAAGAAAAAATCAGACCAAAGCCGTTAATGCTATGAGCAGGCACTGTACTGGTGTTTTACATGCTCCTACTGCCTTCGGTAAAACCGTCGCTGCCATAGGCATTATTGTTAAACGAAAAACAAATACCTTAATACTCACCCACAGCCTTCAATTACTCGAACAATGGCAGGAACGTTTGAAATTATTTTTGCACGACATAGATATTGGCAGTATCGGTGGAGGCAAAAGAAAACCAACTGGACAAATAGATATAGCCACTTATCAAAGCCTCATTAATAAAAAAGATAATTCTGTTGACCCGATAATTCAACAATATGGTCAAATCATTATCGATGAATGTCACCATATCTCCGCTCCACGCTACGAGATGCTACTCAATGAAGTGCACTCAAAATATGTACTAGGTTTAACAGCAACACCAGACAGACAAGACGGACACCAGAAGATTATTTTTATGCTTGCTGGCCCAATTCGCCACAAAGTAAAATCGATCCTTTCAGAAAAGTTTGAACAACATGTAGTTGTGACAAAACTTTACAGTGAGGCAACAACAGTCCTTGCAACTACCGAACAAAGACCACGGATTTCAGATGTATATCATTGGCTAACAGAAGATAATAAACGAACAAAAAAAATAGTTACTGATGTAATTACAAAAATATCTGAGGGAAAACACCCACTAGTATTAACAGAACGTCGCGAGCATGCCGAACAGATTAACAACCTTCTCATCGAAAATAACATTCAAGCAGTGATCCTTCGAGGAGCAATGCGTGCAAAAGAACGCAGAGCAGCGAATGAACAGCTCGACGAAGCCCAGGTAATTGTCGCAACAGGAAAATACATTGGTGAAGGTTTTGATCTACCAAAACTCGATACATTATTTTTAGCGCTACCTATCGCCTGGAAAGGCTCATTAGCACAGTACGCAGGCAGGATACATCGTGAATCTGAAGGCAAAGATCTGGTTACCATTTATGACTATGTTGATTCATCCGTTCCGATGCTCGAAAGAATGTTCAATAAAAGGGAGAAAGGATATAAAGCCATGGGCTACGAACTATCTTATGTCGACCACTCGGGTGAATAGTTACATTTTCTACTACATCAATACAATAGAAAGTAAATTATAGTGCGTAAATACACATGTAACTATTTGTTTTTATAACAGAAACAAAAAGAAGGAAAAATATGACTGAGCATCGACCACTCGGTTCTGACCGCACATTATACGACACACCTCAGGATGGAAACAAAAAAACAGCTACCGACAAGATCGATAACTGTTTGTTTTACTTACTAATATGGCGCGCCTGGAAGGATTCGAACCTCCGACCGCTCGGTTCGTAGATGCAACATGAAAACATTATTCTTTTAATTATTAATGACTTAAAAAACCCGCCCTCTCCTAATTAGTCGTTAAAACACGCCAAGACCTCGTAGAGCGTTACATTTTAGCTACGTTTTAGCTTAATTAATTAAGTGTCTGTTATTATGAAAATATAGGCTTCTATGAAGCTAAAGCTATTTTACGCCGGGTGTGAAGTACGTATAAACACGATGTTATATTCTTTATATAGCTATGCGACACTGTGAGTTATACAAATTCATTGGGATAGTCGATGGGCTTTTTTTTAGACTGGGCAAGAAAACTAGGTCAATTCCAGGAGAGAGTGACTTCAAGTACGCGTAAAAGCGGGTCTTTAGAGTCTCGGCAATCTGGGCCTTCTGGTGGCATGAGCACGACAGAATTGCTTATTCGCCTTGAGTTAGTGATGGGCCAGGGTGCTGATCTACCTTTGATGCAGTATTCGACCGAAATGGCCAAGTTGAGCCATCCTATGCAGCTATTTATTTTTTCACAGGTATCGGCATTTTCTGATCTTTCTTATTCACATGCTTGCGAGTTTTTGGACATCGCGTCAACAGCACTCATCCAAATGGAGAAAAAACAGTATGAACGTTGGATTTCGGGTATTAAACAGCACCTTTATATTGGTGAAGATGCATTAGCAAGTGAACGTATTAAAAATTATCTCGACTACACCAACGTAGGTAATGACAACACAGCTTATCTTAGTGATATTCGTTACACATTAGAAAAGTTAGTTTTTAGTATTTATAAAGATGAGTTGCCGATTTTTGAAGTGGAAATGTCGGGCGAGCGTGATCTAGTCTGCTATACCGATAGTGAAGGCTTGTACTTACCGATTAGTATTTCTTATTTTAAGAACCCCGAAGATAATGCTCGTTTATATAAAGTATTAACTTTCCAGTTGTTGGGACAAATACACTGTCAAAGTGAGCGGGCACTCGGTGGCTTAAATGAAGGCATTCGATATCATGGTGATGCCTATTTAGCCTTGTTTTCGACAATAGAAACTTTAAGAATAGATCAGTATATAAAGCGTCAGTTTCCTGGCCTCTGGCGTGATATGGAGTTAATCCATCAACAAACAGAAATTGATTATCCAGGTGGCTTATTTGAGAAAATATCGACTCAGTCCGTAGAAGACAGTCTGCAGCTGACATCATCATTATTTGAATCGAGTTATATATTGCCAAAGTTGCTTTATCAGTCAACTTTTAGATTGGATGTCATGACAGATCGACAAGCGAAGCAGTCAAGACAAGCCCCACCTGATGTTGATGAAAAGCGGCTTGAAACAGCGGGTGATTCGAAGACAGTAGATCGAGGTTACTTACAGTCACTTGAAAACAGCAAAGACGACAATATACTAACCAGCCCACCGCCGGGCTGGATTCCAGATTCAAATGCCACCGATGATGATGAACAACATAGCGCAAGGCATTTAGAAAAAAATGTTTATTACTATAAGGAATGGGATACTTCACTTAAAAGATACCGAAAGGACTGGTGCAGGCTAAAGGAAGTCGTTGATAAAGATAGCCTGGTCAATATGGAAATAGAGGATACCGAGGCGATGCGTCATGCAGAACACCGGATTCGAAAAACATTTGATTTGTTGGTCAACGATCAAAAAATTATGCGGGCTCAAAATGACGGTGATGAAATCGATATTGATGCATGGGTTGCTGCACGATCAAAAAAGCGTAAGGATGTCGAGGATTACCAGAATTTATATATTAGGAATAATACCAATAATCGTAATGTAGCTATTATGTTTGCTGTAGATTTAAGTGGCTCGACAGCCGGCTGGAAAAACACCATGATCAAGCAGTCAACCTGGTTATTATGCAAAACCCTGGCGAGGCTGGGCGATCAATATGCTGTGTATGGTTTTTCTGGTTCTGGCCGAAATGATTGCCAAATTTATCCGGTAAAAAGCTTTAGTGAAGGCAATAGTCGATCGGTCAAATCAAGAATTTTTTCGATGAAACCACAACATTATACGCGAATGGGTGTTGCTATTAGACATCTCAGCATGTTGTTGGGTAAGACGACCGCGAAAACACGCATTCTCTTTGTATTGACTGATGGCAGGCCAGATGACCTTGATAGTTATCGTGGTCAATATGGTGTTGAAGACACACGGTTTGCTTTGAATGAAGCCAAAGCATTATCGCTCAAACCGTTCGTACTTACCTTTGATAAAGAAGGTATGGATTATCTACCATATATGTTGGGTTCGAATCGTTATCAATTGATAACCGACATTTCACAATTACCTATCCAAATTTCTACTGTTTATAAACAACTGACGACATAAAAAAATGACTTCTGAAAACATGATTGAAAATGCAAAATATTATATTAATGATGAGCCTTATTATTTGCCAACAGCGAATGAGGTAGAGATTTTCAACACGGCACTTGCTGAAAAAATTCCAGTATTGTTAAAAGGGCCGACGGGTTGTGGCAAAACACGCTTTATGGAATATATGAGTTGGTATAATAAACGGCCTTTGATTACGGTGGCCTGCCATGATGATTTAACAACGGCAGATTTGGTTGGCCGCTATTTAATTCAAAATGACAGTACGGTATGGCAAGACGGCCCCCTAACGACAGCGGTTAGGAATGGTTGTATTTGTTACCTGGATGAAATTGTAGAGGCTAGAAAAGATACGACAGTTGTGATTCATCCCTTATGTGATGATCGTCGAATTTTACCTTTGGAAAAATTAGGTGCATTATTACAGGCACCACCCGAATTTTGTTTGGCAATGTCATATAATCCGGGCTATCAAAGTGCAGTTAAAGATCTGAAGCCAAGTACCCGTCAGCGCTTTATCTCTATTGATTTCAGCTATCCTGATGCTGATATTGAGACCCAAATTGTCAACCAGGAATCCGGGCTTGATATTGAAGTCTGTGAGCGGCTTGTCAAATTGGCAGAGATGACCAGAAATCTAGTGGGTAATGGGCTTGAAGAAGGTGCAAGTACTCGATTATTAGTCCATACCGCGAAGCTGATTAACCGTGGTTTTGAACCCAAGATAGCTTGTCGTTGTGCTATTGCTGATGTGTTGACGGATGATCATGAAACAGTGGCGCTATTGCACCAAATGATAGAAACGCTCTTTTAGGTTAAAGGGCGATGGGCATAAAAAAACAGCTACCGACAAAGTCGACAACTGTTTTTATATAGCTATATGGCGCGCCTGGAAGGATTCGAACCTCCGACCGCTCGGTTCGTAGCCGAGTACTCTATCCAGCTGAGCTACAGGCGCATAATTTGTCACTTTTACGCGAGGACGCATTATCTAGGTTTATGAT
>Ga0316209_1001400_pt1 | contig 25354 bp, 28 predicted proteins | sample 6monopyrite_MG_FD_204945 | JGI IMG/M metagenome (GOLD analysis project Ga0316209, IMG submission 204945) | Microbial mat bacterial communities from mineral coupon in-situ incubated in ocean water Damariscotta River, Maine, United States -... | ecosystem: Environmental > Aquatic > Marine >...
ACGTGTTCTCGATCACGGGTCGTGGCACGGTCGTCACGGGCCGCATCGAAGCCGGCACGATCCACCCGCAGGACGAAGTTGAAATCGTGGGCGTTCGCGACACGACGAAGACGACGATCACGGGCGTCGAAATGTTCCGGAAGCTTCTTGATGAAGGTCGCGCCGGTGACAACGTCGGTTGTCTCCTCCGTGGTACGGGCAAGGACGATGTCGAGCGCGGTCAGGTTCTGGCCAAGCCGGGATCGATCACGCCGCACACGAAGTTCCGCGCCCAGGCCTACATCCTGACGAAGGATGAGGGCGGGCGACACACGCCGTTCTTCAATGGTTACCGACCCCAGTTCTACTTCCGGACGACGGACGTGACGGGTGTTGCGAACCTGCCTGATGGCACGGAGATGGTGATGCCGGGCGACAACGTTGAAATGACGGTGGAGCTGATCACGCCGATCGCGATGGATAAGGAACTTCGGTTCGCCATCCGTGAAGGTGGTCGCACGGTCGGCTCGGGCGTTGTCTCGGACGTGATCGAGTAGCTCTAGATAGAAAAACGAAAGCCCCTGGAGCGCGTGAGCGCTGCAGGGGCCTTCGGGTTCGAGTTCGTAGGTCCGTAGCACAATTGGTAGTGCACCGGACTCCAAATCCGGGGGTTGGGGGTTCGATTCCCTCCGGGCCTGCCAACTCGGAACCGGATTTGAAACAAAGATGTTAGGTCCGTGCATCGCAGGCGCGATTCGCGGAATGAAGATGAACGCGACGGGAGATCTAGGACAAGATGGCGGAAAAATCGCAAAGCTTCGTCGCTCGGTCTCGGGACTACGTCACCGAAGTCCAGGGTGAGTTCAACAAGATCACCTGGCCCCCTCAGCCCGAGTGGGTCAACGGGACGATTTCGGTCGTCGTGGTCGTCGCATTGATTGCAACCTTTCTGGGCGTCGTCGACTTCGGGCTGAGTCGAGTGATGCAGTTGGTGCTGGGCTGATGGATACCGCAGGCGGAACCGACGCAGCCGGAACGACGGCTGCAACCGAGCCGAATACGGACTCGATGAAGTGGTACATCGTTCATACCTATTCCGGTCAAGAGACTCGGGCGAAGAAGGCGCTGCTCGAGCGCGCCAAGGCGCTCGGCTTTGAAGAGAAGTTTGCCGAAGTCCTCGTACCTGAGGAAAGCGTCGTCGAGATGGTCGGCGGCCAGAAGCGAACCTCGAAGCGCAAGTTCTTCCCCGGCTACATCATTGTGCATATGGATCTCGACGATGAGACCTGGCACGTCGTGAAGGGGACGCCCAAGATCACGGGCTTCGTCGGAAACGCGACGGATCCGCCACCGATTTCAGACGACGAAGTCGATCGAATGACGCAGCGAATCAAGGAAGGCGCGGTCAAGCCGAAGCCCCTGATTCATTTCGAAGAAGGCGAGGCTGTCCGCGTGATCACGGGACCTTTCGCGAACTTCTCGGGCTACGTCGACGAAGTCATGGAAGACAAGGAAAAGCTTCGGGTTATGGTGCAAGTCTTCGGACGCGCCACGCCCGTCGTGCTCGACTACTCGAACGTGGAAAAAGCGTAAGGGCAGCCGGGGCTCGTAATCAACAGATCTCCGCCGGGCGTGTTGCTCGGCGGCGTACACCAACGGTACGCGGGAGGCCGGACTCGATCCGGTCGTAGACCGCCAAGTGGTGAGGAGAAGAAACCAAAGTGGGTAAGAAGGTCATGGCAGTCGTGAAGCTGCAGTGCCCCGCAGGCCAGGCGAATCCAGCGCCTCCTGTCGGTCCGGCACTCGGTCAGCACGGCGTCAATATCATGGAGTTCTGCAAGGCGTTCAATGCCAAGACGCAGGACAAGAACGGGCTGATCATTCCGGCCGAGATCACGATCTATCAGGATCGAAGTTTCACTTTCGTCCTGAAGTCGCCTCCGGCTGCAGTGCTGCTCAAGAAAGCCGCCAAGCTCAAGAAGGGCTCGGGCGAGCCGAACCGAAACAAGGTCGGCACCGTCACGAAGGCTCAGCTGCTCGAAATCGTTGAGATGAAGAAGGACGACCTCAACGCGTTCGACCCCGAACAGGCCATCAAGATCATTGCGGGAACCGCACGGTCGATGGGCCTGGAAGTGGAGGGCTGACGCGATGCCGAAAGCAAGTAAGCGTTATCGCCAGGCTGAAGAGGGCCGCGACATCGACAAGCTGTACACGCTCGAAGAAGCGCTGCAGCAGGTGAAGTCGGCTCCTGCCGCGAAGTTCGACGAGACCGTCGACATCGCAATCAACCTTGGCGTCGACCCGAAGCACGCTGACCAGATGGTTCGTGGCGCGATCGTTCTCCCGAACGGAGTGGGACGCGCAACGCGCGTTCTCGTCTTCGCGAAGGGCGACAAGGAGCAGGAAGCTCGCGACGCCGGTGCGGACCATGTGGGCGGCGACGAGCTCGCCAAGAAGATCCAGGACGAAGGTTGGTTTGAGTTCGATCGCGTCATCGCGACCCCTGACATGATGGGCGTCGTCGGTCGACTTGGTCGGGTCCTTGGCCCGCGCGGCTTGATGCCGAACCCGAAGCTTGGGACGGTTACGCCTAACGTGGGCGACGCCGTTCGCGATCAGAAAGCCGGTAAGGTCGAGTATCGCGTCGACAAGGCAGGGATCATTCATTGCGGCATTGGCAAGGTCTCCTTTGAAGCGAACCAGCTCTGGGAAAACGCGTCGGCTCTGATCGACGTTGTTCTCAAGGCGAAGCCCGCTTCAACCAAGGGCACCTACATGAAGAAAGTCTCCGTCTCCTCAACCATGGGTCCCGGCTTCAAGGTCGACCCCACCAGCCAGCTGAATACGGCTGGGTGAATAGGGAGCAGAGGACCTAACTATGTTGACTCGACAGCAAAAAGAAGATCAGGTCGCCGACCTCAAGGACAAGTTCGAACGAGCCACCATCGTGTTCGTTGCGGACTACAAGGGTCTCGGCGTCAAGCAGATGGAGACGCTCCGTGGCGATCTTCGTAAGGGTGAGGGGAGTGAGAACGAATTTCGCGTTGCGAAAAATTCGGTGCTCCGCCTTGCTTCTTCCGGAGGACCCGCCGAGGGGCTGACCGAACATTTCACGGGAACGACGTCCATCGCGATGGCGTTTGGTGATCCGGTCGCCCTGGCGAAGACCCTCGTGGACTACGCCAAGGAGAACGAGAAGTTCGAACTGCGCAGCGCCGTCCTCGACGGTGAAGTGCTGGATGGTTCGGGCATCAAGCATCTCGCGACGCTCCCGTCGCTCGATGAACTCCGAGGCAAGCTCGTCGGACTCTTGCAGGCTCCGGCCGGCAAGCTGGCGCGCCTCCTCAACGAGCCGGGTGGGCAGATCGCTCGCGTCGTCTCGGCCAAGGGTGCCGAAGGCGGCGAATAACAACTCAAATGGGTTGCAGGATGCTCGGCGAGCATCGAGCAGCGCCATTTAGATCGATTGTCCGTATTCACTACGAAGCGGACGCATAACAGTTCGGGCCGACTCAAAAGCGACGGCTCAATATTCACCGGGCGGGAGAGTGCTCAGCACTCGATCGCACCGCCCACAAGAAGGAAGAATGAAAATGGCGGATCTCAACGAAATCGTGGACACCCTGTCCGGCCTTACGGTCATGGAAGCAGCTGAGCTCGCGACGCTTCTCGAAGAGAAGTGGGGCGTCTCGGCGGCGGCACCGGTCGCAGTTGCTGCGGCAGCGGGCCCGGCAGGCGGCGGCGAAGCAGCCGAAGCCAAGGACGACTTCGATGTCATCCTGACGTCGTTTGGCGACAAGAAGATTCAGGTCATCAAGGAGATCCGCGGGATCACCGGCCTCGGTCTCAAGGAAGCCAAGGAGCTCGTCGAAGGCGTGCCGAAGGCGATCAAGGAAGGCGTGCCGAAGGACGAGGCCGACGAGATCCAGAAGAAGATCGAAGAGGCTGGCGGTCAGGTCGACGTCAAGTAGCAAGCTTTGACGGCGCTTCCCTCGAACCCATCGCGGTTCGAGGGAAGCGCAGTTTGAGTATTCGAACCTTCTGACGTGATTCCTTGGGATTCGTCAGAGGATGGGACGGCGCACCGCTCGCGCCGTTCGCCAGAGTGCGGTGGAATCCGCTCATTCTCGCAAGGGGATGGGAGGGTTCTGCCGTGTGCCATAGGTCAAGCATCGAAGTTCTGCGGAAGAGTGGTCCCCAGAGCCCGGCGCTACACAGGAGGGTGAATACACTCGTGCCTGAGACCAATTTCTCCGATTTTGCCCCGCGCGTCCGAAAGTCCTTCTCCAGGATTCCTCGGATCATCGATATCCCGAATCTTCTCGAGATCCAGAAGGAGTCGTTTGAGCGATTCCTTCAGACCGGTATCGAGATGGAGAAGCGCGAGAGCGTCGGCCTGCAGGCCGTCTTTAACTCGGTCTTCCCGATTCGCGACTTTAACGACACTGCGTCCCTTGAGTTCGTCGGCTATGCGCTCGAGCAGCCGAAGTACGACGTCCAGGAATGCCTGTCTCGCGGAATGACCTATGCCGCGCCGTTCAAGGTGACGATTCGACTCGTTGCTTGGGATGACGCCGAAGGTTCGCAGACGATCCGTGACGTGAAGGAGCAGGAGGTCTACTTCGGGGAAATCCCGATCATGACCGACAACGGCACGTTCATCATCAACGGGACGGAGCGCGTCATTGTTTCGCAGCTCCATCGCTCTCCCGGCATTTTCTACGATACGTCGATCTCGACCACGGCTTCGGCTGCGGGCAAGAAGATCTACTCGTGCCGAGTGATTCCGTACCGCGGATCCTGGCTCGACATCGAGTATGACCACAAGGACATCGTCCACGCCCGAATCGACCGCCGCCGGAAGATTCACGTCACGGTTCTGTTGAAGGCGCTCGGGTACCAGCCCGAAGAGCTGCTTCAGTACTTCTACCCGAGCGAGACGATCAAGCTCGACGGTCGCAAGATCTTCAAGAAGTGCGAGCCGGAAGCCCTGATCGGCCAGCGCTGTACGCGCGAGGTCAAGGACGACGATGGCAACATCATCGTTCGCAAGGACAAGAAGTTTACGAAGGCGGCCGTCCGCAAGATTCGCGCGGCCAACCTCGAGTGGATTCAGGTCAGCCAGGACGACCTGATCCGGATCGACGCAGTCAAGCGCGTTGCCCCCGTCGACATCGTCGACGAGGAAACCGGTGAAGTCATCGTCGAATGCAACGAGGAGATCACGGAAGCGCACCTCGACGATCTCAAGGCGCGCAACATCCTTGAGTTCCCGCTGCTCTTCCTCGATCCCATTACGACGGGAACGGCGCTGCGCGACACGTTGCTTGCTGATAAGACGGTTTCGCAAGACGAAGCGATCATCGAGATCTACCGGCGCTTGCGCCCGGGCGATCCGCCGACCCTCGATACCGCGACGAACTTGTTTAACAACCTGTTCTTCAATGCCGAGCGCTACGACCTCTCGAAGGTCGGCCGCCTCAAGCTCAACCACAAGCTCGACTTCGATGGAGACGAGCAGGTCGAGTACTTCCCGACGGGTGTCGGCAACGCCGGCGAGCAGATCGCCCTCGGTGATCTCCCGACGCTGCGCCAGGAGGACATCCTCTCGGCGGTCAAGTACCTGGTTGATCTCAAGAACGGTACGGATCTCACGAAGAAGGTCGATGACATCGACCATCTCGGCAATCGACGTGTTCGCGTCGTGGGCGAGCTTCTCGAGAACCAGTACCGCATCGGCCTGGTCCGCATGGAGCGAGCGATCAAGGAGCGCATGAGCCTCCAGGAGATCGAGACGCTGATGCCTCACGATCTGATCAACTCCAAGCCCGTCTCGGCGGTCATCAAGGAGTTCTTCGGTTCGAGTCAGCTCTCGCAGTTCATGGATCAGACGAACCCGCTTTCTTCTGTCACCCATAAGCGACGTCTATCCGCCCTCGGGCCGGGTGGTCTGACGCGTGAGCGCGCAGGCTTCGAAGTTCGCGACGTGCATCCGACTCATTACGGTCGGATCTGCCCGATTGAGACGCCGGAAGGACCTAATATTGGTCTGATCGCGTCGCTCTCGACTTTCGCCCGCGTGAACTCGATGGGCTTCATCGAAACTCCGTATCGCCAGGTTTCCGAATCCGGCGTGACGAAGGAAGTGAAGTTCCTGTCGGCCCTCGACGAAGAGCGCATGGCGATCGCCCAGGCGAACGCTGTCCTCGACGAAGATGGCAAGTTCGTGAAGGATCGAATCTCCGCCCGAAAGCAGGGCGAGTTTGAGATGATCCCGCCGGACGAAGTCGACATGATGGACGTCTCGCCGAATCAGCTCGTGTCGGTCGCGGCCTCGCTGATTCCCTTCCTCGAAAACGATGACGCCAACCGCGCACTCATGGGATCCAACATGATGCGCCAGGCGGTTCCGTTGCTTCGAACCCGAGCGCCGCTCGTCGGTACGGGCATGGAAGCGGTTGTTGCCCGGGACTCCGGTGTGACGGTTGTCGCCAAGCGCGACGGTCGAGTCGAATCGGTGGATGCCGGGCGAATCGTGCTGAAGCCCGATGAAGATGACGGCACCGGCAGCAACGTCGACATCATCAACCTCATCAAGTACCAGCGCTCGAACCAGAACACGTGCATCAACCAGCGACCGATCGTGAAGGCGGGTGACCGCGTCACGGCGGGGCAGGTGATCGCGGATGGTCCGGCGACGGATCGCGGCGAAATGGCTCTCGGCCAGAACGTCACGGTCGCGTTCATGCCCTGGGGTGGATACAACTTCGAGGACTCGATCCTCATCTCCGAGCGCGTCGTCAAGGACGACTACTTCACCTCGATTCACATCGAGGAGTTCGAATGTGTCGCCCGCGACACGAAGCTCGGTAAGGAAGACATCACAAGGGATATTCCGAACGTCGGTGAGGACGCACTCCGCGACCTCGACGAAGCGGGCATCGTCCGCATCGGCGCCGAAGTTCACCAGGACGACATTCTGGTCGGCAAGATCACGCCGAAGGGTGAAACCCAGCTCTCTCCGGAAGAACGGCTCCTGCGAGCCATCTTCGGTGAGAAGGCGGGCGACGTGCGAGATACCTCGCTTCGCGTGCCGCCGGGCGTCACCGGTACGATCATTGGTGCTCAGGTCTTCTCTCGCCGCGGCGTCGAGAAGGACGAACGCGCCAAGGCGCTCGAAGAAGCCGAGATCGAACGGCTTCGAAAGGACCAGGAAGACGAGATCCGGATCATCCGGAAGAGCGCCTTCAACCGCGTCCGTGAGCTGATCGTTGGAAAGCAGGCGGCCAACCGTGTCGCAGACGAGCGCAAGGATATTCAGTGGCTCTCGTCAGGGGACACGATTTCGGAAGAGGTGATTCGCCAGATTCCGGATCGCCGCTGGCGTGAAATCCAAGTGACGGACTCCGCCACGCAGGAGAGCGTCGATCGCGTCTTCCACCACGTAGAAGAGCAGGCGATGGTCATCAAGGCTGTCTTCGATGAGAAGATCGCTCGCCTCAAGAAGGGCGACGAGCTTCCGCCGGGCGTCTTCAAGATGGTCAAGGTCTACGTCGCCATCAAGCGCAAGCTTTCGGTCGGTGACAAGATGGCCGGTCGCCACGGCAACAAGGGCGTCATCTCCCGGATCCTTCCGGAAGAGGACATGCCCTATATGCCTGACGGCACGCCGGTCGACATCGTGCTGAACCCGCTGGGCGTGCCTTCGCGTATGAACATCGGCCAGATCCTCGAGACGCATCTCGGCTGGGCCGCACATGGCCTCGGTCGGCAGATCGAGCGCATGATGGAGAAGCAGGCGACGACCGAGGAGATTCGCAAGAAGCTCCAGCAGATCTACAACGACGACGAGATCGCCGAGCAGATCGGCGGTGCTTCGGAAGAAGCGATCAAGTCGATGGCCATGAACATCAAGCGCGGCATCCATATGGGTACGGCGGTGTTCGACGGCGCCAGCGAACAAGAGGTCAAGAACGAACTCGAACGAGCTGAGCTGCCGCAGTCTGGGCAGATGGTGCTCTTCGATGGTCGGACTGGTGAGGCCTTCGATCGCGATGTCACGGTCGGCACGATCTACATGCTGAAGCTTCACCATCTGGCGGATGACAAGATGCATGCTCGGTCGATTGGCCCGTACAGCCTGGTTACCCAGCAGCCGCTGGGTGGTAAGGCGCAGTTCGGTGGTCAGCGGCTCGGTGAAATGGAAGTGTGGGCGCTCGAAGCCTACGGCTCGGCCTTCGCACTTCAGGAGTTCCTCACGGTTAAGTCGGATGATGTTCAGGGTCGAACCCGCATCTACGAATCGATCGTGAAGGGCGAGAACACGCTTGAGCCGGGGCTGCCGGAGAGCTTCAACGTTCTTGTTAAGGAACTGCAGGCGCTCGGATTGGATATCGAAATGAGGGAGGAGACCTAGGCCCTGGCTGGGCGCTGTCTTCGGGACAGCGCGACCACTCTTTACCCGCGTGCCCGGCCTCTGGCCGCGCACGAGTCAGACCTAGACGATCTTCTTCGTCGAACCCGTTAGGGGGTGCATATGCGCGACTTGTACAATCTCTTCGAAAAGCCGAAAGATCCACTGGCGTTTGATTCACTGCGAATCTCGCTGGCCTCGCCCGACAAGGTGCGGGAATGGTCCTTCGGTGAAGTGAAGAAGCCTGAGACGATCAACTATCGGACCTTCAAGCCCGAACGGGACGGACTCTTCTGCGCGAAGATCTTCGGCCCCGTGAAGGATTACGAATGCAATTGCGGCAAGTACAAGCGCATGAAGCATCGTGGTGTCGTCTGCGAGAAGTGCGGCGTCGAAGTGATCCAGTCGAAGGTGCGCCGCGAGCGCATGGGGCACATCACGCTGGCTTCGCCGGTGGCTCACATCTGGTTCCTCAAGTCGCTCCCGTCGCGAATCGGGAACATCCTCGAGATCACCCTGCGTGACCTCGAGAAGGTTCTCTACTTCGAGGCTCACGTTGTTCTCGATCCCAAGGACACGGAACTCGAGAAGGGCGAACTCGTTACGGACGAGCGGCTCATCGAGCTGAAGGAACAATACGGTCGCGACGCCTTTGAAGTCGGCATCGGTGCAGAGTCGGTTCGCCGCCTTCTGCAGGAGCTCGACGTCGAAGGGGAGTGCACGCGACTCCGCGAAGACATGCGCGAGGCCACGTCCGAAGCCAAGCGAAAGAAGATCGCCAAGCGCCTGAAGGTGCTCGACGCATTCCGTGAATCCGAGGTGAACAACCCCGAATTCATGGTGCTCGAAGTGGTTCCGGTTATTCCTCCGGACCTGCGCCCGCTCGTTCCGCTTGATGGTGGCCGCTTCGCGACCTCCGATTTGAACGATCTCTATCGCCGCGTGATCAACCGGAACAACCGACTCAAGCGACTCCAGGAGCTCAACGCTCCCGAGGTCATCATCCGCAACGAGAAGCGCATGCTTCAGGAAGCGGTGGATGCACTCTTCGACAACGGTCGTCGCGGTCGCGTCATCACGGGGCCGAGCAAGCGTCCGCTGAAGAGCCTCTCCGACATGCTGAAGGGCAAGTCGGGCCGATTCCGGCAGAACCTGCTCGGCAAGCGCGTCGACTATTCCGGTCGTTCGGTGATCGTTGTGGGGCCCGAGTTGCGGCTCCATCAGTGCGGCCTTCCGAACCGAATGGCGCTCGAACTCTTCAAGCCCTTCATTTACTCAAAACTTGAGCAGCAGGGATTCGTTACGACCATCAAGGCTGCGCGCAAGATGGTTGAGCATGAGCGACCCGAGGTCTGGGACATCCTGGCCGAAGTGATTCAGGAGCATCCGATCCTCCTGAACCGCGCGCCTACGCTCCATCGTCTCGGCATGCAGGCTTTCGAGCCCATGCTGATCGAGGGCAAGGCCATCCAGCTTCACCCGCTCGTTTGTGCGGCGTTCAACGCTGACTTCGACGGTGACCAGATGGCGGTCCACGTGCCGCTCTCGGTCGAAGCGCAGATCGAAGCGCGCGTGCTGATGATGTCGACGAATAACATCCTCAGCCCGGCGACCGGCCGCCCGATCATTGGCCCGACGCAGGACATCGTCCTTGGCGCCTACTACATGACGCGCGAGCGACCCGGTGTCGCGGGCGAAGGCATGAAGTTCGCAACCGAGGAAGAGGTCATCGTCGCGTACGATGCCGGCGTCCTCGATATCCACGCTTCGATCGGTGTCCCGATCAACGGTGAGATGCAGACGACGACCACGGGCCGAATCCTGATGAAGGAAGTCGTGCCGGACGAAATTCCGTTCGAGTACGTCAACCAGGTCATGGATAAGAAGGCACTCGGCGAGTTGATCGACCAGTGCTACCGCCGCATGGGTAACAAGGCGACGGTGCTTCTGGCCGATGCACTGCGGACCCTCGGCTACCGGAACGCAACGCGCGCCGGCATGTCGATCTGCATCGACGACATGCGCATTCCGCCGGACAAGGAACGCTTCCTCGCCGAGGCGACGGAAGAAGTCAACCAAATCCAGGATCAGTACCAGGAAGGTCTGATCACGGACGGCGAGCGCTACAACAAGGTCGTCGATATCTGGGCGCAGGCGACGGAGCAGATCACGCAGCAGCTGCTCGACGGCATCGCGACGGATACGTTCACCGACGAAGAAGGCAACGAGACGCAGGTCCCGAGCTTCAACAACATCTACATGATGGCGGACTCGGGAGCGCGCGGTTCGGCGCAGCAGATGAGGCAGCTTGCCGGCATGCGAGGCCTGATGGCCAAGCCGTCGGGCGCGATCATCGAAACGCCGATCACGTCAAACTTCCGTGAAGGCCTCTCGGTTCTCCAGTACTTCATCTCGACGCATGGTGCCCGAAAGGGTCTCGCGGATACGGCGCTCAAGACGGCAAACTCGGGTTACCTGACTCGCCGCCTCGTCGACGTGTCGCAGGACGTCATCGTTCGCGAAGAAGACTGCGGAACGGACGACGCACTCGAGACTTCGGCGCTCATCGAAGCCGGTGAAATCGTGGAGGCGCTCGGCGAGCGCATCTTGGGTCGAACCTGCCTCGAAGACATCCATGACGCGGTGAGCGGCGAGCTTCTCGTCGGCGCCGGTGAGGAGATCAACGAAGAGGGCGTCCGCAAGATTGAGAACGCCGGCATCGAATCGGTCAAGATTCGATCGGTACTCACCTGCGCGAGCCGCTACGGCATCTGTGTGAAGTGCTACGGACGCGACCTGTCGCGTGGCACGATGGTCAACCTCGGCGAAGCCGTGGGTGTCATCGCGGCCCAGTCGATCGGAGAGCCCGGAACGCAGCTTACGATGCGGACGTTCCATATTGGTGGTGCCGCGACGCGGCGCGCCGAGCAGTCGCACGCAGAAGCGGCGAGTGAGGGAACGATCAAGCTGCATAACATCCGGACCGTGGTCGATAACGAAGGCCGCGAGACGGTCATGACGCGGAACGGCGAGGTCGGCATCGTCGACCCGAGTGGTCGTGAGAAGGAACGGCATCCGGTTGTCTACGGTGCCACCCTGCGAGTGAAGGAAGGCCAGACGGTCCGCACCGGTGAAGTGCTGCTCGACTGGGATCCCTTTGCGAGCCCGATTCTTTCGGAAATGCGCGGCACGGTTCAGTTCATCGACATCGTCGAAGGCGGAACCATGCAGGAGCAGGTCGATGACTTCACGGGCGTTTCGTCCAAGGTCATCATCGAGTCGAAGGACACGTCGCTTCGGCCGCAGGTCGCGATCCTCGAGATCGACGGCGAGGCTGAATCCAAGTCACTGCTTCCAGTGGGCGCCTATCTCTCGGTCAATGAGGGCGAGGAAGTCACGGCTGGACAGGTTGTGGCCAAGATTCCGCGAGAAGCCTCGAAGACGAAGGACATCACGGGCGGTCTGCCCCGCGTGGCTGAACTCTTCGAAGCCCGGAAGCCGAAGGAATGCGCCGTTGTTACAGAGAACGACGGCATCGTCTCCTTCGGTCCGGACTCGCGCGGCAAGCGCCGCGTCATCGTCACACCCGACGAGGGTGACGGCGGCGAGCCCGAGGAGTACCTGATCCCGAAGGGCAAGCACGTCAGTGTCCATGAAGGGGATCGAGTGCGCGCCGGTGAGGCGTTGATGGATGGTTCTTCGAACCCCCACGACATCCTCAAGATCAAGGGCGAGAAGGAGCTCGCGAAGTACCTCGTGGATGAAGTGCAGGAGGTCTACCGCCTCCAGGGCGTGAAGATCAACGACAAGCACATCGAGACGATCGTTCGCCAGATGGTTCGCAAGGTTCGGATCGTCGATCCAGGCGACTCGGATTGGCTGATCGGGGAGCAGGTCGAGAAGGCTGCTTACCGAGAGCTCTGCCAGGTCTTCGAAGAAGAGGGCAAGCAGGCACCGACGGCCGAGACTCAGCTCCTGGGGATCACCAAGGCGTCGCTGTCGACTGAATCGTTTATCTCTGCGGCCTCCTTCCAGGAGACCACGAAGGTGCTCACGGAAGCAGCGATCTGGGGCAAGAACGACTACCTGCGCGGTCTCAAGGAGAACGTGATCATGGGACGTCTGATCCCGGCCGGAACGGGTCTCTCGGGCTACAGCGGCCTGGGGATTCAGGTCGAAGTGCCGGAAGGGTTCGAGTTCGAGACCGCAGAAGCGGGCGAGATCGAGCCTTCGGCATTCGGATCGGAAGCTTTTGTCGAAGGCGGCGGCACGCCTCCGGAAGTCGAAGCGCCGGTGGCCGGCATCTTCGCCAGCCCGGTTGAGCCCACGGACGGCGGTGCTCTCTAGCAGAGCCCGGCGAAGCGGATCGATACACCCCGAAGGGGTGGTATACGACCCGATTCGCACCGTTTGAACGCAATGCAGCGCCCCTATCTGAATCGATTCAGGTGGGGGCGTTCTGCCTTTTGGGGACCGGAATCGGGTGAATCGAGTGGCCAAAATCCGGCGCGGGCATGCAGCCACGCCGCAGCCTTCGGAACGCCCGTTGACACCGCCCCGCAGGCGGCATAAATTCCGGCCGCTTCAGAACCCCGGCAGACTCAACCCCGCGGTTCGTTTCCGGTTTTCGGAGAGGTTGCCCGAGCTTGGCTCCGGTCTCTTCGCATTCGTGAAACGGGATCACGGGGTCGTGCTGTCTCTGAAATCCGAAGCACGAGTTTTGGAGCGAATTCCATCCACCCGGATGGATGCAATCCAGCCACTCAATTCTGACTTTATGGCAACGGCAATTGCCGCTGCGAAGGCGAAGAGCGTCGCCTGATGATGATCGTGTCATCGGTGACGGGAACGCGCCTAACAACCAACTCAGCGCAACCAGTCGCATCAATCGTTAAGCACCAGGAGCAAGGTCTCTCCCCATGCCCACTATTCAACAGCTCATTCGCAAGGGTCGTAAGCCGAAGGCTTCGCGATCGAAGTCCCCGGATCTCACGAGTTGCCCGCAGCGACGCGGCGTATGCCTTCGTGTTTTCACGGCGACGCCGAAGAAGCCCAACTCGGCTCTTCGTAAGGTTGCCCGTGTGCGCCTAACGAACGGGAACGAGGTCAACGCGTATATCGGCGGCGAGGGGCACACGCTCCAGGAGCATTCGGTTGTGCTCGTTCGTGGTGGACGTGTGAAGGATCTTCCCGGTGTCCGTTATCACATCGTGCGTGGCTCGCTCGATGCAACGGGCGTCGACGGTCGAAACAAGAGTCGATCGAAGTACGGCTCGAAGCGGCCTAAGTGATTGTGATTTGAATCTACGAGAACCGGTTCGGCGATTTCGCCCTCCGGTTCTTGTGCGTTAGGCGAACGCGACCCGGCAGGGTGGCTCGACCCAGCGAAGATCAAGACGAGAAAGAGGAAACCTCATGCCGCGTAGACGCGAGGTACCGAAGCGCCAAACGATTCCGGACTCCAAGCATGGAGATCAGACGATTGGCCGTTTCATCAACGTCATCATGCGAGATGGCAAGAAGAGTACGGCGGAGAACATCGTTTACGGTGCCTTCGACGAAATCGAAAACAAGATGCGCAGCGATCCGTTGGCAATGTTCCGACGCGCGCTCGACAACATCCGCCCGCGACTCGAAGTGAAGAGCCGCCGTGTCGGTGGTGCGACCTACCAGGTCCCGATCGAGATTTCGCCGAACCGCGCCAACTCCCTCGCGATGCGCTGGCTGGTTCAGTACTCGGCTTCGCGACCGGGCAAGAGCATGAAGGAACGACTCGCCAACGAGATCATCGACGCCGCCAATGAGCGCGGCGAAGCGGTCAAGAAGCGAGAAGACACCCATCGAATGGCCGAAGCCAATAAGGCATTCGCCCATTATCGCTGGTAGCAAAGCGCGCGATGCGCGCGTCGCTACCGCGCTGGGGCTGAAGGCTCGATTAACTGGCGCGCGCTAAGCGCGCTTGGGCTGAAGGCTCGCTGGGCAAAACGGAAGAGTAGAGCAGGGCGCAGGCAGACAAAGATGGCTCGAAGCGCCCAACTCTTAGAAACCAGAAACATCGGCATCATGGCTCACATCGATGCTGGCAAAACAACGACGACCGAACGGATTCTTTACTACACGGGCGTCAACTACAAGATTGGAGAAGTTCACGACGGCGCGGCCACGATGGACTGGATGCAGCAGGAACAGGAACGCGGGATCACGATTACTTCCGCCGCCACAACCTGCAGCTGGGATGACCATCGGATCAACATCATCGACACACCCGGACACGTTGACTTCACAGTGGAAGTCGAACGGTCACTCCGGGTCCTGGACGGCGTCGTAGCCGTCTTCTGCGCGGTCGGTGGAGTAGAGCCTCAGTCGGAGACAGTTTGGCGACAGGCGGACCACTACAAGGTCCCTCGCGTTGCCTTCGTGAATAAGATGGATCGAATGGGTGCAGATTTTGACAACGTGGTCTCGATGATTGAGGACCGTCTGGAAGCCCGGCCGCTGCCTTTGCAGCTGCCGATCGGCTCGGAAGACGCGTTCTCGGGCGTCGTTGATCTGTTGGAGCAAAAGGCACTCTTCTGGGATGACGAGAGCCTCGGCGCCGAATTCCGATCGGCTGAAATTCCGGCGGACATGGCGGATGACGCAGAGCTCGCCCGCGATCACATCATCGAGCGCCTCGCTGATTACGACGATGAAGTCATGGCCAAGTATCTCGATGGTCAGGACGTTTCCGTCGAAGAACTCCGCTCGGCGATTCGCAAGAGCACGCTCAATCTCGACATCGTTCCCGTCTTCTGCGGAAGTGCCTTCAAGAACAAGGGCGTACAGCCCTTGCTGGATGGGGTCGTCTCCTACCTGCCGTCGCCGAGCGACGTCGACGCCGTCGAAGGCGAAGCGGTCTCGACGAAGAAGAAGGGCCCGAAGAACGCTCGCGAGGGCGAGCCGGTCGAAATGGTCCAGCGCACGGCAAGTGACGACGAGCCCTTCGCGGCCCTCGTGTTCAAGATTCAGTCCGACAAGCATGCCGGCACGCTCGCCTATCTCCGCGTCTACTCTGGAATGGCGAAAGCGGGCGAGGGCCTTCTTGACGCTTCGACGGGCAAGAAAGAACGCGTCGGCAAGTTCCTTCAAATGCACGCGAACAAGCGGCAGGAACTCGACGAGATCTACGCCGGTGACATCGTTGCGGCGGTGGGCCTCAAGAACGTCGCGACAGGCCACACCCTCTGTTCGCCCAAGGCCCCCTTGATTCTCGAGTCCCTCGAGTTTCCTGACCCCGTTATCTCGATTGCAATCGAACCGAAGACCACCGCCGACATGGACAAGCTCGGTGCATCGCTCGACCGCCTCGCGATCGAAGACCCGTCCTTCAAGGTTTCGACCGACGTCGAGACCGGCCAGATGATCATCTCAGGCATGGGCGAGCTTCACCTCGAAATTATCGTCGATCGACTGCTTCGCGAGTTCGGTGTCGACGCGAACGTGGGCCGCCCGCAGGTCGCCTACAAGGAAACGATCTCGGCTACGGCGACGGGCACGGGCGAATACATCAAGCAGACCGGTGGCGCAGGTGAGTTCGCCATCGTCTCCATCGAAGTCGAGCCGGGCGAAACGGGCTCGGGCTTCGAATTCGAGAACGCCATCTCCGGCGGTGCGATTCCGCTCGAGTTCATCGACGCGATCGAACAGGGCTGTCGCGAGTCCGTCGATAGCGGTCACCTCGGTGGCTATCCCGTCATGGATGTGCGCATGCGCCTCGTCGACGGTCAGGCCCACGAAACGGATTCTTCGGAGCGCGCCTTCGGCATTGCCGCCTCGATCGCGGCGAATGACGGCTTGGCCAAGGCATCCCCGGTTCTGCTCGAGCCGATCATGAACGTTGAAGTCGTGACCCCCGAAGATTTCCGCGGAGCAGTGCAGGGCGACCTGAATGGACGACGCGGTCAGATCAAGGGCATCGAGATGCGAGGCGCCTTCCAGGTGGTGCAGGCCGAAGTGCCCCTCGCAGAGATGTTCGGATACGTGAGCAGTGTTCGCTCGATGACTCAAGGGCGTGCCAGCTACACGATGCTGTTCGCCCATTACGCACAAGTGCCGGACACGCTCCTGCAGTCGATTATTAATCCCTATTCATAGCGCGCGCATGCGCGCGCTTGGGCTGAAGGCTCTGCCTTTCGGCCTGCACGCAACTAGACGAACTAACACGAACTAACGATCGAACGATCAAGACAACAAGAAGAAGAGAAGACTAATGGCCAAAGAAAAGTTCGAGCGAAATAAGCCCCACGTGAACGTCGGAACGATCGGTCACGTTGACCACGGAAAGACGACGCTGACCGCAGCGATTACGTCTCGGCAGGCCCATAAGGGACTGGCCGAGAAGATGGACTTCGCGAACATCGACAAGGCTCCGGAAGAGCGCGAGCGCGGTATCACGATCGCGACGGCGCACGTCGAGTACGAGTCGGATGGTCGCCACTACGCGCACGTCGACTGCCCCGGCCATGCTGACTACGTGAAGAACATGATCACGGGCGCAGCGCAGATGGACGGCGCGATCCTGGTGGTCTCGGCCGCAGATGGTCCGATGCCGCAGACGCGTGAGCACGTTCTTCTGGCTCGCCAGGTGAACGTTCCGCACATCGTGGTCTTCCTGAACAAGGTCGATCAGGTCGACGACGAAGAACTTCTTGAGCTCGTCGAGATGGAAGTTCGCGAACTGCTCTCGAGCTACGACTTCCCGGGCGACGACATCCCGATCGTGAAGGGTTCTGCTCTTGCGGCGGGCGAAGACTCGTCGAACGACGACAACAACAAGTGCATCGACGAGCTGATGGACGCGCTGGACGCGAACATCCCCGAGCCGGAACGCGATACGGACAAGGACTTCCTGATGCCGATCGAGGACGTGTTCTCGATCACGGGTCGTGGCACGGTCGTCACGGGCCGCATCGAAGCCGGCACGATCCACCCGCAGGACGAAGTTGAAATCGTGGGCGTTCGCGACACGACGAAGACGACGATCACGGGCGTTGAAATGTTCCGGAAGCTTCTTGATGAAGGCCGCGCCGGTGACAACGTCGGTTGTCTGCTCCGTGGTACGGGCAAGGACGATGTCGAGCGCGGTCAGGTTCTGGCCAAGCCGGGATCGATCACGCCGCACACGAAGTTCCGCGCCCAGGCCTACATCCTTACGAAGGATGAGGGCGGGCGACATACGCCGTTCTTCAATGGTTACCGACCCCAGTTCTACTTCCGTACGACGGACGTGACGGGTGTTGCGAACCTGCCTGACGGCACGGAGATGGTGATGCCGGGCGACAATGTTGAAATGACGGTGGAACTGATCACGCCGATCGCGATGGATAAGGAACTTCGGTTCGCCATCCGTGAAGGTGGCCGCACGGTCGGTTCGGGCGTTGTGTCCGAAGTCATCGAGTAAAGGCAGGAAATCGACGGGGCCCCGAACGGGTCTCGCGGCTCTCTTTTTCAGGCCCGCCTAACAGGGCCAGCACGGAGCAAAACCATGGCAGACGCCACGGCACAAAAGATTCGGATTCGGATGAAGGCCTACGACTACAAGCTGCTCGATCAGAGCGCGGGTGAGATCGTGGATACGGCCGTGCGCACGGGCGCACGTGTCGCTGGGCCGATCCCGCTTCCGACCAACAAGAACAAATGGACCGTGCTCAAGGGCCCGCACATCGACAAGAAGTCGCGCGAGCAGTTCGAGCTCCGCACCCACAAGCGCCTGATCGACATTCTCGATCCGACGCCTCAGACGGTCGACGCACTCATGAAGCTGGAACTCGCAGCTGGCGTCGACGTGGAGATCAAGCTGTAGCCATGGCCACGATCGACGTCGTCAATACTCAGAACAAGAAGGCCGGATCGCTTGATCTGTCTTCGGCCGTGTTTGAGTCTGAGGTCAAGCCTCATCTCTATCACGCCGAGGTCCGGCGCCAGCTCGCAGAGCGGCGCTCCGGCACGCATAGCACCAAGAACCGCGCACTCGTGTCTGGTGGTGGGGCCAAGCCCTACAACCAGAAGGGCACAGGCCGCGCACGTCAGGGTACGACCCGCGCTCCGCAGTTCCAGGGTGGTGGCATCGTGTTCGGGCCCGTCCCGCGCGGCTACTCGCACAAGCTGCCGAAGAAGGTCCGCGCCGCGGCTCTTCGCTCGGCGCTGTCGCAGCGCACGCAGGAGTCCGCGATTACGGTCGTCGACGATCTGCAGGTGGAAGGCTTCAAGACCAAGGCCATCGTTGAGATCCTGGGCGCTCTCGAGCTCGCGGGCTCGACCACGCTGATCGTGATCGACGAAGCGAATCCGACGGTGGAAGCCTCGGCACGCAACCTGCCGGGAGTGAGCGTCGTTCGAACCGAAGGGGTGAACGTCTATGACGTCCTTCGTCATTCGAAGCTGCTCATCACGCAGAGCGCATGCGAGAAGCTCCAGGCCCGCCTCGAGCTCAAGCGCAAGCAGGAAGGAGCTTCCGAATGAACCTCCATAACGTGATCCAGCGTCCGATCGTGACCGAGAAGAGTGCGATTGCTCGCGAAGAGCTGAACATCGCGACGTTTCGGGTCGATCCCGCCGCCACTAAGCACGAGATCAGCCGCGCTGTCGAAGAACTCTTCGAAGTGAAGGTCGAGCGCGTGCGAACGATGAACCAGCCCGGCAAGAAGAAGCGGGTTGGTAAGAAGATCGGCCGCAAGCCGAGCTGGAAGAAAGCGATCGTCGTTCTGGCTGAAGGCCACACGATCGAATATTTCGAGGGAGTCTGATCCATGCCGGTCAAGAAGTACAAGCCCACATCGCCGGGGCGACGCAACATGAGCGTCTCCGACTTCGCTGAGATTACGCGCGGCACGCCCGAGCGCTCTCTCACGAAGGGCCTCGTCAAGAAGACGGGCGGTCGAAACTCGAATGGGCGCATCACGTCGTATCATCGCGGCGGCGGTCATCGCCGACGCTATCGCCAGATCGACTTCCGTCGAAACAAGATCGATGTGCCCGCCAAGGTCGCCGCGGTTGAGTACGACCCGAATCGATCCGCGAACATCGCGCTGCTTCACTACGCGGACGGCGAGAAGCGATACATCCTGTCGCCCCTCGGTCTGAAGGTGGGGGACACGGTTGTTTCGTCGGCGGACGCCGAAGTGCAGCCCGGCAACGCTATGCCGCTCTCGAAGATTCCGCTCGGTACGCAGGTCCACGCGATCGAGATGAAGCCCGGCAAGGGTGCGCAGATGGTTCGCTCCGCAGGCACGAGCGCGCAGCTCATGGCTCGCGAAGGCAAGATGGCCACGCTGCGACTCCCGAGTGGCGAGATGCGGATGATCCACATCGACTGCATGGCCACGATCGGGCTGGTCGGAAACTCCGAGCACGAGAATCAGCGCATCGGCAAGGCGGGGCGCTCCCGCTGGCTCGGTAAGCGCTCGAACGTCCGCGGTGTTGCGATGAACCCGGTTGACCATCCCATGGGCGGCGGCGAAGGCCGTTCCTCTGGTGGTCGCCATCCTTGTACGCCTTGGGGCAAGCCCACCAAGGGTCGCAAGACGCGCAATAACAAGCAGTCGGACAAGTACATCGTCAAGCGACGAGGGAAGAAGTAGGCGGTAAATAGAAATGGCACGTTCACTTCGTAAGGGCCCATACGTAGACCCGAGCCTTCAGCGCAAGGTCGACAAGCTCTCGGCAGGCGGCAGCAAAAGCGTCATTAAGACGTGGTCGCGACGCTCCATGATCACGCCGGAGTTCGTCGGTCTCACGTTTCATGTCCACAACGGCAAGCTCTTCATGCCCGTCTTCGTGACGGAGAACATGGTCGGGCATCGCCTCGGTGAGTTCGCGCCGACCCGGAAGTTCACGGGCCACGCGAGTGACAAGAAGGTGAAGCGCTAATGGCAACGGAAACCGCAACGAACGAGGTCAAGGCCTCGCTCAGCAACTATCGCGTGAGCGCCCAGAAGGCGCGACTCGTGGCGAACCAGATTCGCGGGAAGGGCGTGGAAGAGGCACTTAACCTCCTCACGCTTTCGCCCAAGCGCATCTCGGATCCGATCGCGAAGCTTCTTCGCTCGGCCGTCGCGAACGCGGAACACAAAAACGAGAATCAGCACGCCGGGATTGAGATCGATAATCTCGTCGTGTCGACGATCTTCGTGGACGAAGGTCCGAGCATGTGGCGCATCCGCCCGCGTGCTCAGGGTCGCGCCGCCTGGATCCAGAAGCGAACCGCCAGCATCAACGTCGTGCTGTCCGAAAGGTAGTCATTCAATGGGTCAAAAAGTACATCCCTACGGCTTCCGGGTCGGAACACTCTACGGCTGGCAGTCCAACTGGTTCGCCGAGAAGAACTACGCGGAGCAGCTTCACGAAGACGTGAAGATCCGCGCGTTCATCAAGAAGAAGCTCTATCACGCGGGCATCTCGAAGATTGTCATCGAGCGCACCGGTGAGAAGATTGTGATCAACATCCACACGGCACGTCCGGGCATCCTGATCGGGAAGCGCGGCGCCGAGGTCGATGTTCTTCGCAAGGAGCTCAAGGAATACACCGCGGCCGACATCTTCATCAACATCAAGGAGATCCGTAAGGCCGAGCTCGACGCTCAGCTGGTCGCGGAAAACATCGCCACGCAGATGGAGCGACGCGTCGCATTCCGGCGCGCCATGAAGAAGGCGATGATTTCGACGATGAAGTTCGGTGCCGAAGGCATTCGGATCCAGTGCTCGGGTCGTCTCGGCGGCGCGGAGATGGGTCGACGCGAGTGGTACCGCGATGGTCGAGTGCCGCTGCATACGCTGCGCGCCGAGATCGAATACGGCTTCGCCGAAGCGCGAACGACGTACGGAATCATTGGTGTGAAGTGCTGGATCTTCAAGGGCGAAGTCGGCGACCGCGAACTCAAGCGCGGCCCGCTCTCCCAGGACCATCGATCCGAAACCCCGAGATAGGGCGGACGGGTCGAGTACTCCTTCTGACTAGCGCCGCGCGGGCCCGACGGTTTCGCGCGGAGAGAGAACGAAAAAATGCTTCAACCGAAGAAAGTCAAGCATCGCAAGATGTTCAAGGGTCGACTTCGCGGAAAGGCTCTGCGTGGCAACACGCTCGCCTTCGGCGCGTACGGCCTACAGGCGATGACTTCTGGGTTCATTTCAGCGCGCCAGATCGAAGCGGCTCGTATTGCAATGACTCGCCACGTTAAGCGTGGCGGCAAGGTCTGGATCCGGGTCTTCCCCGACAAGCCGATTACGAAGAAGCCCGCCGAAACTCGAATGGGTAAAGGTAAGGGCAATCCCGAAGGCTGGGTGGCCCCGGTCAAGCGTGGCCGCGTCCTCTATGAGATGGAAGGCGTCGATGAAACGATCGCCCGAGAAGCTCTTCGCCTGGCAGCCCACAAGCTGCCGATCCGCACGCGCTTCGTGCAGCGGGAGGGGTGATCATGAACGCATCTGAACTGAGGTCCCTGTCCGAGAATGAACTCGAACAAAAGGGACGAGAACTCCGCGACGAACTCTTCTCCGCGAAGATTCGCCGCTCGACGGAACAGCTCGAGAACACCGCGCTGCTCGGACAACTCAAGAAGGACATCGCCCGAGTGGAGACCGTTCTGACCCAAAAGCGGGCTGAGAACAGCGCTGCGGCCGGACAGGGAGCATAAAGAGTGAGCGAACGAGGAAGTCGACGAACCCTGATCGGGACCGTGGTCAGTAACAAGATGGACAAGACCGTTGTGGTCCGTGTCGAACGTCTTGTGCAGGACCAGCGATATAAGAAGTACATCCGACGCTATTCGCGATTCATGGCACACGATGAATCCAACGAATGCACGGAAGGCGACCAGGTGCGCATCATTGAGCATCGACCGCTGTCCAAGCGCAAGCGGTGGAAGGTCCAAGAAACGCTCGAGAAGGCAACCACGGTCTGATTAGGCCGCCGTTGAACCGGCGAGGCAGGCTGCCCGATTCCGGCAGCAGAGGAAGTAACCAAAGATGATTCAAGCTGAATCCACACTCCAAGTGGCGGATAACTCAGGTGCACGGAAGGTGAAGTGCATCCGAGTGCTCGGTGGCTCGCGCCGCCGTTTCGCCTCGGTCGGTGACATTATTGTCGTCGCCATCAAGGAAGCGATCCCGAACGCTCGCGTGAAGAAGGGCGAAGTTCGACGCGCCGTTATCGTACGAACGAAGAAGGCCATTTCGCGACCGGACGGCACGCACATTCTCTTCGACGAGAATGCCGCTGTGCTGATCAACAAGGAAAAGGAAGTCGTGGGAACGCGCATCTTCGGGCCGGTTGCCCGTGAGCTGCGCGGCGCCGGCTTCATGCGCATCGTTTCGCTCGCGCCGGAGGTGCTCTGAGATGTCTGAACTGTCACAGGCTGAAGCTCCCCGACTGAAGACGACGTATACCGACGAAATTCGTCCGAAGCTGCAAGAAGAGTTCGGATACAAGAACGTCAACCAGATCCCGAAGGTGACGAAGGTTGTCGTGAACGTGGGCCTCGGTGAGGCGACCACGAATCCGAAGCTGCTTGAACGCGCCATGGAAGAGCTCGCCCAGATCACGGGTCAGAAGCCGATCATGCGGCGCGCCAAGAAGAGCGTGTCGAACTTCAAACTCCGCGAAGGCCAGCCGATCGGTTGCAGCGTCACGCTGCGCGGCACCCGCCAGTGGGAGTTCCTCGACAGACTGCTCAATGTTGCGCTCCCGCGAGTGCGTGACTTCTCCGGCGTGTCGCCGAAGGCCTTCGATGGCCGAGGCAACTACACGCTGGGTGTTCGGGAGCAGACGATTTTCCCGGAAGTGGATTACGACAAGGTTGAGAAGGTGACCGGCATGAACGTCACCGTCGTCACGACCGCAAACACTGATGCTGAGGCGAAGTCGTTGCTGACTCACCTTGGCGTTCCGTTCCGACAGTAAGGGAGACCAACACCATGATGACCGATCCGGTTGGTGACATGTTGGCTCGAATTCGCAACGCGGGCGGCGCGCGACATGCGCAGATGAGCTGCCCCGCGTCGAAGCTCAAGATGGCCGTTGCTCAGGTGCTCTCCGCTGAGGGTTTCGTGGGCGACGTGGCTAACGATGGCGACGAGAAGAAGCCCACTCTGACGATCGACCTGCGATACCAGGACGATGGGAAGATGATGATCGAGGGCATGCGACGAGTGAGTAAGCCGGGACGACGTATCTACGTCGGTGCCGGTGATGTGAAGCAGGTTCGTGCCGGTCTCGGCATGGCCATCCTCTCGACGTCGAAGGGCGTCCTTTGCGATCGCGACGCCCGGGCCCAGAAGGTCGGCGGCGAAGTGATTTGTGAGGTCTGGTAACCATGTCTCGCATTGGTAAGCAGCCCATCACGATTCCGAGCGGTGTGACCGTAAGCGTCGATGATGGACAGATTCAGGTGAAGGGACCGAAGGGCGAACTTTCGGGATCGGTACCTGCCGGCATCACGGCATCGGTCGACGATGGGCAGCTGTCCTTCGTTCGCCCCGATGACTCGAAGCCAGCTCGCGCCAACCACGGCCTTGCTCGCGCTCTCGCGAATAACATGGTCGTCGGCTGCAGCGAAGGTTTCGTCAAGCGACTCGAGATCGAGGGGGTTGGCTATCGCGCCGACGTGAAGGGCAAGGTTCTGAACCTGCTCCTCGGCTTCTCGCATCCGGTCAATATGCCGATTCCTGAGGGCCTGAAGGTCGCGGTCGACGCGAACACGAAGGTCAGCATCGAAGGTGCAGACAAGCAGGTCGTGGGACAGTTCGCGGCCGACATTCGCTCCCTGCGTCCGCCGGAACCCTATAAGGGCAAGGGCGTTCGCTACGAAGATGAACATATCCGCCGCAAGGTCGGTAAGGCAGGCGCGTAGTCATGAAGAAGAAGATTCTGGATACAAAGCGCCGGAAGTGGTTGGCGCGCAAGGCTCGGACGCAGACGTCCCTCGCACGAAGCGAGCGCGTCTCTCTCACCGTCTTTCGAAGCGCGAAGCACACGTACGCGCAGCTTGTAGACGGCGCGACCGGCAAGACCCTTGGCTCTGCTTCGACGCGCGATCAAGCGATCGCCGGCGACGCGGGGACGGGGAACGTCGCGGCGGCCACGAAGGTCGGCGAGGCGATTGGCCGGATTGCGAAAGAAAAGGGCATCGACAACGTCGTGTTCAATCGAAACGGGTTCCTCTATCACGGTCGAGTAAAGGCCGTGGCAGAGGGTGCGCGCGAAGCGGGGCTTCAGTTCTGATATGGCATCTGTAATTCAATCATCGCTTCTCAACCCGAATGACTACGAGCTCAACGATCGGGTGATTCACATCAACCGCGTCTCGAAGGTGGTCAAGGGCGGTCGTCGCTTCAGCTTCTCGGCGCTCGTCGTCGTCGGAGACGGGCAGGGCGTCGTTGGCGTTGGACTCGGTAAGGCGGGCGAAGTTCCGGAAGCGATCCGCAAGGGTGTGGAGAAGGCGCGCAAGTCGCTGATCCAGATTCCGCTGATCGACGGGCGAACGCTCCCCCATGACGTGATTGGAATTTCGGGAGCGGGCCGCGTGCTCATGCTTCCGGCTTCCCCGGGTACCGGCGTGATCGCCGGTGGTCCGGTTCGTGCCGTGGTTGAGTCGGCAGGCGTCTCGGACGTTCTGACGAAGACCCTCGGGACGAAGACGCCTCGTAACGTCGTCAACGCCGTCATGGCGGGCCTCAGTGAACTCCGCGATCCGGAAGAGCGACTCGCTCAGCTCGGTCGCTCTCGCTAACTGGCTCATCGGTCGGAATGCATCATCCGGCTCGCGCCGGGAAGGAAAACATAATGGCAGACGGTAAGACCGTTAAGGTCCAGCAGGTGAAGAGCGCGATTGGTTACAACCAAAAGCAGCGCGACACCCTGCGTGGACTCGGCCTGCGCAAGATCCGCCAGGTTCGTGAGCTCGAAGATACGCCCGCCGTACGCGG
>Ga0316209_1001401_pt1 | contig 25317 bp, 30 predicted proteins | sample 6monopyrite_MG_FD_204945 | JGI IMG/M metagenome (GOLD analysis project Ga0316209, IMG submission 204945) | Microbial mat bacterial communities from mineral coupon in-situ incubated in ocean water Damariscotta River, Maine, United States -... | ecosystem: Environmental > Aquatic > Marine >...
ACAAGGCATTTGTTTCCCGAGATCCCGCCATTCCTGCTTCGTCGAGCCAGATCACCCCTCCCCGGCACTCTTCCTGCAAATTTTCGTTCACAAAGAGCTTCGCCAGGGTCTCTGCGCCTTCGAACCCGGCTTTCACCTGGTTCTCTCGAGATGCCATCGTGCTCGGCGCAAAAGCGTGGATCGACATTCCTTGTGATGCCAATCCGTCCGCGACTGTCTGCATTACGGTCGTTTTCCCGGCACCTGTCTTTCCGTTCACCATAATCAGCCGATCGCGCGACGACAGGATTGCTCTTGCAGCAGCGTCCCAGTCTTCGGGGCGTTCTTGATCCGAGCGACTCTCCGGCAGTGGGACCTCGGCTGGCATAAGAGGCTGAAACTGTCCCTGGGTTTCTCGGGCCCAGTTGAGCATCTTCTCTTCTTCTAGCTGCACCTCTTCGGTCGTAATGCAGGCCTCGCCTTCCCAGTCTGCGCCAATAAGCCGGCCATCTTCGACTGCCCGTTCCAGCTCGGCTTCGGCTTGCTCAAGCGAAAACTCGCCCATTCCGGCTTTGAGATACGCCGTGAGAAACTCGTAGCGGCGAACTACGGAGTTTCTGGCGAAGCATTCTTGGGTTGCGTACTCGAGAGCTTCGGAGACGTCGTAGTCCCCCTCGCCTTTCTCGGTGCCCTTTTCGAAACGACCGGCTTCAACGGCATCCACCGTTTCGCGTTCTTCGTCGCTCAGACGTTCCCACCAACTTTCGCGATGATCGGCGACAGAAAAACCGGATTCCTTTCCCGCTCGTGTCTTGGCACCAAGTGCCGCCTTCTTCTTGGGATCAACAATTCCGAGTTCACGAGCAATTTCTTCGATTTGCTCGGTTCTTCTCGAGAAGGCCTTGGTCGTTTCTCTGCCGTAGCCTTTCAGCTCAAACGCGCTCTTTGCATCTCGGACCGTTTGATATCCCTCAGCCTGGACCTCCAGCGCTAGATTGTTGTGGAATACCGCTTCCCAATAGGCCCTCTTAAGCACCATTTGATTGAACTCGGCGGCCCGAAACTCGGATTTCTCGTGGTCAATGGTCGTGTTGAAGACCACTACATGACGGTGTAGGTGCGGATCAGCACCAGCGCCCTTGATTGGGCGGCTGGTGTGGTGCCTGAACGATGCGTAGAGCAGTTCCCCGGTACTCTTCGCCGCGAATCGCTCACCGTTCTGCACTCGCACCTGCATGTCCTGCTCGAGTCCCTTCATTGTCTTCTCGACTGCCCGGTCAAATGCGCGTTCGATGTCTTCGTTTTCCATTAGCCCGGCATGCAGTGACACGCTCTTGGGCATTGAAAAGGTGAAGTCCATCCCCACGCGACGATCCGCACGCGTCTTGGGCGTCAGGTTGTCCCCCGTTAACGGGTTGATGTTGTCGACGAGTTGAAAGTAGGTTTCTTCGTCGACGTCTCCACTGATTTCCAAGCGATCGGCTAAAGCTCCGCCCCATACACCGACGATCTCCCTGTCTCGTGTGTAGTAGTCCTCACGAGCGAGACTGTTGGCGAAGTAGGTCTTCGCACGATCTGCGCTTCTAATCATGTTGGTGCGTAATGCCATTCCCTCGAATCACCGTCGCCATTTTCGTAAACGGAACGACTCTATTGAGATGTTATGTCTAGAGTCAAGATCTTCTGGAAATGGACAGAAGTGGTACAAAATAGGAATTTAGGATTCAGGCGTGACTCTGGAGGTGCACCTCCCCTTTTGGGGAGTGCCTCCAGCTTCGCCAAGCGGTCAACACCGAAGCCCACGTCCTCTCTCCGACATTCTTGTCTTCTTCCGTTCCCGTTTGCCCGCGTTCGGGATGCCCTAATGCAAAAGTCCGATCTCTAGGAATGCCGCTTCCCAGTCGCCGCGCTTGAATGAAACGACCGTCCTCGCCGTCTCATTTCCGGTCGTCCACCGCATCGAAAACACCTTCTTTCCGTCGTTCCAATCTGCCCAAATATCGAACAGTATTTCTCCGGAGAGCGGACCGCTGACCGACATCTGAAAACCCGGAGCCGAGGCCGCGTTCATGGCCAGGCCGAGCCCTACTTCGCGCTCCTGGCCCTCCGCTGCGACTATCCGTCGTCCAGTGATCCAGATGCGCTCCGCCTGCAATTGCTTCTCAGTCGTTCGCTTTGCCATTGCCTACTCCTCCAACCCTTTCGATCTGTTTCGCTTAGATCTCGAGTTCGATTCCCTTTCGCCGGGCTTCCAGTTCTTCTTCTGCGACCAACGCTTGATCGTTCGATGGCTGCGCGGCCCCGTACTCCTCGTAATCAAGTTCCGCCAGCGACATCCCCAGTTCAGTCATTCGCGCGTCGCGGGCGTCTGCGTAGTTTTCTGCGCGCGTGCGCGCACGGCCTGGCAGCATTCGATCGAAAACCTGGTTCTTGGGATCGCTGGCGGCTGCAAGTTCGGCTTCGTCGATTTCCTGGATTTCCTGTTCGAATCGGCCTTCCAATTCCCGCACTTTGCGTGCGATTCGTTCGTCCCTTTCGTCTTCTCCCATCAAGAACGGATTGGGCTCAAGATCGAGTCTCAGCTCCGCGATTTCGTCCTTCTCGCTCACTTCAACTTCTTCTCTCGCGTTCAGCCCGCGCACTTCGTCGTTGAACTCGATGACCGTCGAGCGTTCCGCCCAGTGACCATTGCCGTCTCGCTTCCTTCTTGATTCGCTCATCGTTCTTCCTTTCATTTTCGTTCTGCAAGAAGCAGCCACCCTTCTAGCGCTGCGCCACTTCCGCGAAGAAGTCCCTTCGCGTGGTCGAAGGCTTCCTGCGTCAATTCAGTGTTCTCGATCGCCCATTCCAGGTAGCTTCGTCTCACACCCTCGCGATCGACCACCACCACCAGGTCGCCATCGATTGTCAACCGAAAACAGCCTTCTTCACTCATCGGAGAGCTCGTCTAACGCATCGCCGAGGTGCCAAAGGCACATCGCAGCTGAGAGCCCACAACATCCCCGGAACCACAACGATTGGTCGAACAACACTTGCGCTTGAACGATCCATTCGAGTGCCAATCCATCAAGCGGGTTCAGCATTTCCGCTCTCCGCCCGGATCTCGATCGTTGCGAGATCGCGACCCTGGGCTTCAAATTCCTTCACCCACTGCGGACGACGGCCGCGGCCGGCCCACTCCTGGTGAGTTTCAGGATGGCGATAGAGCCTCTCAGGCTTCGGAGACTTTCCGTTCACGCCGTTTCCGCCAAACCGTTCCCTGAGCTCCGCCTTTGAAAGGCCGACCTCCTGCGCCTTTTTCTCGACCGCCTCGAATGCGAGCCGCCGTTGCTCGCGCTCCTTTCGTTCGATCTCCCGGGGTACCAACTTCTCAAGCGCCCTCAGTTGGCCCAGCGAGAGCTCCCTCAACGAGATCTGTTCTGCGTCCATTTCGTGCGCCTCCTTCGCGTCTTGTTCTTGGTCTCTTTCAGCACCTGTTTTTGGCTCTCAACCTGATAAATCGATTGCTCGAAATTGAGCCTTCGTTGCCGTTCGCGGTAGACGATCCCGGCACTGCTTCCTCGAAGCAGAAGCACACACCAGCCCAACCAAATTCCGAACGCCGGTAAGACGAAATACATGACGCTCGCTGCGAGAAGCCCGATCGCAGGCTCCCAAATCAACGTTGCTCTTCGCCAGCGACGTCGCTGTTCGATTGGGCTCAGCGAATAGAACTCATGCGGGTCCAGCAGTCGTGGCCAACCTGTCGAATAGAGATTTCGATTGCCCTGAGGGCTGAAAACCTCTTCCTCTTCGTACTCACGCCGAGCATTTTCGCTTGCTGGATCGATGCAGATCCAGCACAAGACGAATGCAAAGATTGGCCACACCAAAATGAAGCCTTGGCGTGGATCGAGGAGGACCCCCAGCCATCCCGTTCCGTCGTTCCCAATCCACCACAAGAACAATCGGCGGCAGAGGTAGGCCATCCCCACCAATGCGAGCGCATGAAGCGGCGCGGTCCACGGCATCACCATTACACCCGGATTCAGTCGAAAGAACGGCAACACCACGCGATAGTCGGCTTGAAAGAAGACGTTTGATCCCGTGTTGGGATAGAGAACTTTGTGCTCTGTCTGCTCTTCGGACATGTCAGAGATTCCGCCGCTGCTTCCAGACGACCTCGAGAAAGTTCTCTCCGTTCGGACCCCAGCGCGTTGAAGGCTTGAAAACAAACGAGCGAACGAGGAAGTCGAAATCGCGCCCTCCGCGCTCCAGATCCATGAACTCTTCGGGCTCTACCATTCGCCGCTTCTGGTCGTTGAACGTGTATCCGCCGCTCGAGGACAGGGTTGGTTCGAAGTTCCACTCTTCCCCAATGAGGGCCGACGAAATCTCAGCCGTGTCGCGATCGGCGGGGGCGAAGAGGATCTTCGTGTTGAGAACTTCCAAGAGAGCGTTCGTGCTCTCTGGGCCCAGCTTCCGACGAATCCCGGCGAAGCTCTGAGTGATGAGAACCGTCCATGCGCGCGACGATCGTGCTCGCGCAAGGAACTCGACGAGCTCGTCGTTGACATAGCTCTGAGCCTCGTCAATGAACAGCATCACCGGCCGGAGGCGATGTCCGCCGCGATGCTCATCGCGTTCGAGCTGTCTTTGTACGAGGTACAGCACCATCGTCTGAATGGCGCGCCCGGCGGTTCCGTAGCGAGCTGGCGGCAGCGCCAGTATGAGTACCTTCCGACTCCGCAGCGAACTAAAGTCAAAAGTCGTTTCGCTGGTACAGAGATCGGCGATCGCTCCGCGAGTGAGAGCGATGATGCTGTTCTCCATCGAGAAGCGCACAGAAGACAACGTCTTGTCGCTGAGCCCCGGGAACTGATGCAGCCAGTAGCGTTGCATCGCTCGAAGCGTGTTCGGGTCGAGGGGGCAATTGCCTTTTCGAAAGTTCCACCCAGCCTTGATCCAATCACGCTGGAACGTCGTCAGATCCTCTGGTCGCATTGAGCCCTCGCCTAACAATTTCTCGAGCTCTCGAAGGACAGCGGCCTCCTTCTTGCTCGTCGGCGCCGTGGCAATGAGTTCTGCGAGATGCTCCAAAGACAACTCGCTCCCGGCCGCAACCGACAAGTCACAGCAGAATCGGACCGAATTGTCGCCTGCCGTCTGCCAAGTCTTGTCATCGGACCGTCCCACGCTGTTTTCAGGGCCGACGGCGCGAGCGGCAACCCCAATCGTCGCGACAACTTCCTCCACTCCACCGAATCGAAACGCGGTGTCCACCAAGTTGTTCTTGACGTCGCCACCCACGCGCATCACGGACACGTCGGCTTCGCGCCCGGCCGCCTTTGTAATCGCTAACGCGCGCGCTTCGTCTCCTTCCTTCTCGGTGAAGAAGACGACCGAGGCGCCCGCCTTCAGTGCCGCAAGAGGCGCCTCAACGCCGATCGTCGATGACTTCCCCGAACCCGGAGCTCCGGCAACGAACACACCTTCATCGAGGTCTCTGCCACGAAGCGCCCTCCCGGATGTACCAAGCGCGAGAATCGGCGTCTGAGGGTCGAAGATGACCTCTTCCGCCCTACCCTTTTGCTCCCGGCCTCTCTGCCGATTGGCCGTCTGTTTCTTCGGACCTTTTTGCTGCTCGGTTTGTAGTGCTCTGAGAAGACTCATTGCGGTTTGCCTCCGGTGGTTAGAGTTTTTCGAGAACAGGCGTGGTCGAACTCACTGCCTGGAGGCACGAGATCCACCACTTCCCCACAGCGGGGCGCTGCAGTGCACGCCACTGCGGCCGCTGGATCTCATAGAGAGTGATTTCCCTGAACTCCCTCTCCGGCAGCTCGTCAAGTGCCGGACATAGGCCCTCCTCCGGCGCGCGATAGGAAGCGTTTTCTGGGAAATGCGACCAGGCCGGCGTGTTCTGAATCAAATCGGAAAAGACGTGAAGCCGAGTGCCCTGCCCTTCGAACAGCTGGCTGTTGAAGAGGAGGCGCATCACGCCCTCGAAAATGGGAGAGTTTCCGCGCCGAGAGGACTTGAGACTCTCAATCGCTGCCTCAACTTCTCCGAAGAACCGCGCCTCTTCCTTCTGCCCCCAGACGATTCCGCGTAGCGGATCAGGATCTGCCATCGCGTTGCATCCCAGCGGCAACGAAACCAGATCGGCCTCCTCGCCTCCCCCGAACACAAAAACAGAGAGTCGTGTGCGTGAGTCCAACGAACGAACGACCGTGAAGAAGCGACTTCGGAGCTCCTTCAGCTGCGACTCGACGGTCGGATCAGAGGCGTCGAAGAGGAAGACATCGCCTCCATCCGGACCGGACGCCGGACACCCGTCCGCTCCCCTCGGTTCTTGATTGACGCTGGCCGTCACAACGCCCACGAATCCAATCAGGATGATTGCCAGTGCTACCTGTGACCAAGAGATCTTTCTCAAGAGTCGGTTTCGCATGTCGTTCTCCTCTATGCCTTTTCTTCCTTGAAGCGGATTTCGTCGACGATGCGGTCAAGCCATTCGATGCCCTCTGCCTCGTTTCGTGCCGACGCCAGTCGCTCGACTCGCCTAACGGCGTCTTCCATCCCCCCGGATTCAGCGTCGCCACTGCGAAGCAAGACACCGACGTCGCCCATCTCTTGGTTCCCGGTCAGTCGCGACGTTGCCTCCACAAACCGATCCATGAGGTCCAGAACCTCGACGGAATCGTCATCCGTGATCTCGTGGGTCCGGGGATTCCGCACCCCCCGCCGCCGGAGAGCGTTCATGAGGAAGCGCACGACGTCTTGGAGCGCAGTGCGCTGATGCAGTTGCGCTTGCTGCGTTCTCTTGATGGGGTCGCTCAGCGCAGCATGGATTTCGTTCGCGAAATCGCTCCGCAGCTGTTCGACGCCGCTGTCGGAACGAGCCAGTTTTCGCCCGAGCGTTTCGAACGTGGGGACGTTGTCCGTTGAGCAAAACCATTTTCGCCACAAGAATGTCGCCATCGCTGTAGCTACAAAAAACTGCAGCCAAGACTCGGTCGTGAGCTGAAACGGTGCTGCCACCGCATGCTGAACGAATGACATGGACGCTTCGTCGCCGACGATCACTGCTTCGCGGTGATGCGCCGACAGAAAAGCGATCGCGAAAGCGATGCTCAGGCTCACATAGCTGAGGATTCGCCAGCTCCAGCGCTTCATCCGCCCGCCCACGGTCGCATGGCGGCCGATCTGCACTGTCGCGCCAACGACCAGCACGAGAAGTGCCGTCCATATCAACGCAAGGAGAAGGCCAATGATGAGGTGCGATGCGTAGGCTCCAAGAAAGTAGGCGTTGCAGACCAGCTCGATCAGCACGATCACGGCTGCATTGGTCAGCGCGCTCGGATCCACGAACGGCATCCGATCGACCTGGAACTTCTTTGCCGCTCGCGCGATGGCATGCCGAATCTTCTGGTTCTGCTGCAGCTCCGGGACGAGCTCGAGCCGCACCCTGTTTTCAATCTTCTCGCCCGCCTCGGCTTGCTCTGCTGCCACGCGGCCCTGGGTTTCCGACCAGAGCGTCGGGCCGTCTCCTGCCTCGAGCAGCTTCTTGTCCGCCGACTTCGCGTCCCCGCAAAGCGTCATCGTGTCCGTAGTTCCAAACTCGATTACGTTTGATGCCATCTTCCCCTCTCCTTCCGTTTCTCGGTGTTTCTCACTTTGTGACAGACTAGTCCTACGCATAATTGTGTATATCTTCGCCAAATAGAGGCGAGTCGGTTTTCGCTCGCCTTTCAGCCCGTCGAATTCGGGCCCGCCCATTCTTGTTTATTGTCTAGATTTCTATCTCGTTCATCGATTCACTCCTCTTCTGCTCGGCCGTTTAAACGGCCCGATCGAGACCATCTCTGGTGGCCGCTAAGAGGCTTGAGCGATTGACCGACCTCGGCAGTCGTCTCACTCGATCTCTCTCAAGCTCCTCAAGCAGCTCCCTCACAAGCATTTCGTGCGCGGTCACGACCAGAAAGACGAAGTCTCGCAACATTCGCCCGTTTAAACGCTCGAATGCATTCTGGAGAATCTGGGCGATCGGCGGCGTCCGGTCGCCTTCCGTTCCCGCCACTTCCTCTGACTCAAGCGGGATGAAGCATCTGGGACAAATTGGTGCGCCGAATTCAGCTAAGCGCGAAGCGGTCGTCCGAACGAGATAGCCGCACTTCGGACACTCCACCTTGAGCATTCGAGATCCGGGGCGCTTCGTTCCACCAGAGTCATCGGCACGTTCAAACGGTCGAATGGGATCGTGCTCGAGCGGCCCGAGTTCGGACACTGTCATCTCTGCCCACATCAGACCTTCTGGCGACCATTCGGTCGCCGAAAACTGCCGTTTGCTAGCGCCGCCACCCTCCAATCCGAGATCACGACAGACGCCTCGAAAGGCACCCCGATGACCGCTCCTGCAGTTGTCGATCGCGTGAGCGATTTCGTGGGTGAGGATCCCGAGAATTTCAACAGGATCCTCGAGAGATGACGAAATGATGATGTGAGCGATCTGGCGGTCCGAGTGCTCACGTGCGTAACAATGACCCAAAGTGCGGGTCAGCCCCTTACCGAACGAGACGACAATCACAGGTGCTTCGTGCCCAACAGAGGCAGCCAGATCGACCACGGAGTTCACGGCTTGTTGAATCCAATGAGCCCGTCGACTCGCGCAGAAATCAGCGATCGGCATCCCCGTACCCTCGTGAAGACGCGGCCTCGCGAAGCCTCTTTCAGTCACAGAACCCTCGGACAATGGTTCGCCCTCCCCTGCCTCGCTTTCTAGAAATTCACCCAAGCGCCTCATCGCTCCGGCCCACATTTCATAACTCATTTCGGTACCAAAATCTATTAAAAGTTAACTAAAAAAGACAACAACATTCTTACTTAGATAACTAATACTTGACTTTCCTACAGAGAAAATCATATATTCCGAGTAGTTATGAAACATGGAACTCGCACTGGCAGCCGGAAGAATCGCAGCGGCACCTACGATGCAAAGCACTTCAAGCAGTTGGGCTTTCGCGTTGACCGATCCATTGCCGACGAGTTCATGATGGTCGCGCGCAACTTGAAGCTGGGCGGCGGAGAGATTGTTCAGCATCTGATGGAAGAGTTCCTCGAAAGCGTTCCCGACGAGGTCAAAGCGCCACCCCAGAACGCCTCGCCGACTGAGCACCTCGCACACCGTCATGCATGCGAGACATTCGCCCTCAAGATCCGCCCCGTCGAAAATTCCGAGAGTCCCAAGGAGCCCCGGCAAAAGGCACCGAGACAGCGTCGAGGAGCAGCGACTAGCCGACGACTGGCTGCAACACCGGGCCCGAGTGATGGACCCGGGCCCCCCGCGGTTCCGGTGCCCAGCGAGGTCGAGAATCTCTATTCCTGTCTCTCAGAATTGCTTGCAGAGAAGCGTGCGGCTCCCGGCAAGCGCCTGCGTACGTTCCGACTGCTAGACAGGTTTGCTGCGGCGATTGACGGGCGCAGCGTCGAGATTTGGCTTCGGCTTCACCCGGACGCTTCTGTCACCAGGGACGAAACGGCTGAATCTGAAGACGACCGGTTGCAGCAATTCGCAGAGCTTGCGGTTCGAAAGTACATGCGAGGAGAACGTCTCAAGCTCCAGTTCGCTTCCCTGCGAAGTGATGCCCTCCTGTATGTGACCCGTGCAGAGGATTGGCCAACTCCCGATGATAATCGTTGCGATGAGAATGAGCCCGAACGGCGGCCGAAAAAGGAGCGTAGACCGCGCAAGAAACGCGCTCGTGCTTCCACCTAACCATCCCGGCCAAAGGCAACTGCTCAACGAGCACCAAGTCTGCGAGCAAGGGCTGTCCATCGCTCGCGACCGGCCGAGTCGATCCCCAGCAATCCGGATCGCTAGACCGCCCTACCCTGCCCTTCTTCGCGATAGTCATCGGTCGCGACGTCGCAACGGACGCAAGCTCCCCTGTTGCCCGCGGAAGGAAAAGCGGATGCGGGATCTATCTCGTAGACCATGGTCCTCCTCCAGCGATTCCGCCATCACGGGTTGACTTCACCACGCTTCTCGTAGTACGAAGAGAGATGGTAGACGATGATGAGGGGCCTCTCCCGCATAACATCGAAGTAGAACAAGCCCTGCTCGGCGCATTGCTGGTCAGTGGAGACGCCTACGATCAGATCTGTACGTTCCTCCGCCCGGCACACTTCTACACCGCGGTCCACGGAGAAATCTACGAAGCCATTGGCCGGTTCATCGACCAAGGGAAAGACCCGTCTCCGGCCTCCCTCAAGACCCTTTTTCAAGATCATGACGAGCTCAAGCCTCTTGGCGGTGGTCGGTACTTGGTCGACCTCGCTGAGAACGTGGTTTCGGTCTACAACGTTCGCGACTACGCGAACCAGGTCTATGACCTCCATCTTCGGCGGGCGATGGCTTCCCTCGCGGCGCAGATGGCCGAGGAAGCACGGCGGTTTGATCTCGAGGGAGGCGCTGCCGATCAGATCGAGACGATCGAGCGAAAGCTCTATGAACTGGCATCAACCGGCGTTTTCGAAACGGATTTCTACTCGATATCGGACTCGCTCAACGTTGCGATCTCACAGGCCGAAACGGCCTACAAGAACGAAACGGGTCTCCTCGGCGTCACGACGGGCCTCTTCGCCCTCGACGAAAGGCTTGGAGGCCTCCACCCCTCGGATCTCGTCATCCTGGCCGGTCGGACCGGCATGGGGAAAACCGCGCTCGCCGTGACGATTGCGGCCGCCGCTGCGCGAGCACACTTGGATTCAGCAGGCGCGTCCGGTGCCCCGGTCGCCTATTTCTCACTCGAAATGAGCCACGATCAGCTCTCGAGTCGACTGCTTGCTACTGAAGCCGGGATCTCGTCCGACAAGATGCGGCGAGGCGAAGTCTCCCAGCAAGACTTCCAGCGCATGGTCGAAGCACGCGGCGCGATTGACCCAATGCCGCTCTACATCGATCAGACCCCTGCCCTGTCGGTGCCCAGGCTGCGTGTCCGAGCCAGGCGGCTGAAACGCCAGCATGGGCTCGGACTCATCGTGATCGACTACTTGCAATTGATGGACCCGAGCCAGCGAGGCGAGAACCGGGTTCAGCAAGTGACAGAGATTACCCGTGGTCTGAAGGCGATCGCAAAGGAGCTTCAGGTCCCCGTTCTTGCTTTGTCCCAGCTCAGCCGAAACATCGAGCAGCGAGACAACAAGCGCCCTCTTCTCTCGGACCTTAGAGAGTCGGGCTCCATCGAGCAGGATGCCGACGTCGTCATGTTCATTCACCGCGAAAGCTACTACGTCGAGCAATCCGAACCGGTTCGACTAAGCGACGAGTCGCTAACGGCCTTCGCCGCTCGCCGTGGCGAGTGGGGAGCGCGCAGCTCCGAGACCCACGACCAGGCTGAGTGCATCATCGCCAAGCAAAGACATGGCCCCACCGGCACCGTGAAGCTCGGATTTGACCGCCGCGGGCCGTCCTTCCGTTCACTGCTCGTCGATCGCAAGGGCCGTGATGCTTAGCGCCCTCCCCTCTTCCCGTCTGGGACCCCGAAAGGGAATCCTAACCTTTCGGGGGACCCGCTCTTGGACTCTCTCACTTCTCGACTCAGTTCAAGATTCCCCATTCGACCATTCCGCCATTCGAGGCGTGAAAGATCGTCCTTGATCAAGGGCTTGCTGGGTTGAAACCCAACACTTTGGGGGACCTGGCGACACTTTGCGGGGGCCTTCGCGAGGCAATTCGGGGGATGAATCGCAACGAATCGGGGGCGCATTCCGAACAAGTTGGGGGACCAAGTCGTATCAGCGCTCGAATCTCAGCCCCAAAGATAACTTTTCGGGGGCGGCGCAGCGTGGATGTGGCTCCAAGCGCAGACGAGATCCGAAACGTAACGGTTCGGGGGCGCTAACCAAACGAATCGGGGGCGAGGAACTGAATCCTACCCAGCCAGATGCCGCCCAAACCACCCTCGCCCCAACCGTGTGCAACCACGCTTCCTCTGCGGTGCGACTCGTGCGGATACGCGACGCAGGCGGGGGATGCAGCGAAATCCTCGTGGGCGCCCCGCGTCGATATGGGCGAGAAATAACTTTGTGGGGGATTGACCTCAATCCAAAACTAACTTAGGACGGTTGTGAAGTTACGTTTGCAATCAGGGAGGACCCCAAAAGGTTACGTTAGTTATGGAATCCATTGAACTGGTCGAACTCGATTCGGCCGATCCGGGCCCAAAGCATCGACGCACCGTCGATCTCATTCCCCGGCAGGGACAGATGATCAAGGCTGGAGAGATCATCGACCTGCGCGGCAAAGAGGCCCTCACGCTTCAGGATCAGCGCATTTACAACCAGCTCCTGGCCAACGCACACGGCCCGCGGATGGCGGAACCGGGCATCGAGCACTCCATTGCCCTGTCTGAACTTCGGCGCAGTCACAAAGGCAATGAGCGCATTTCCGTCACGATCAAGAAGCTGATGACGACGATTGCCGAGACCCGAAATACGGCCGGCAGGACGCGGCGATTTCAACTCCTAGGCGGGAACGACATGGACGACGAGGATCGTCCGAACGGCATGCTCCGGTACACGTTCGATCCCCGACTGGTTGAGCTCATGAAGGATTCGATCAGCTACGGAAAGCTCGAGCTGGCCGTCATGATGGCCTTCCGGAGCAAGTACGCTCTGGCGCTTTTTGAGTACGGTTCCAAACGGGTTCGGATGAGCTGGAAGACCAGCGAGCGGCTCACGATCGGCGAACTTCGTGCCGTCTTGGGCGTGCCCGATGGCAAGCTCACCACCTTCCCCTCACTCAAGCAGCGGGCGATCTCGCCGGCGCTTCGCGAAGTCAATCACCTGGCCGAGTTCTTGATTTCGATCAAACCGATCAAGACCAGCCGCATCACGACGCACGTTGACCTTGCCTGGCGGAAAAAGTCCCAGGAGGAAGTCGACGTGGCGATGGCGGAACTCGATCGGCCGACGGTTGGCAGAAATGCTCGAATCGACGGAACGGTCGAGGCCGTGCGCCCCGCGGAGGGCGTCTCGATTCCTCCCGTTGGCACGGCCGCCCTGCCCTAACTCTTTCAGGTCCGTGACTTTTTATTGGATGCATTGAGCTCATTGAACTCAGTTTGGGTTTCACCCAGTCGGCAGTTCACTGAAGAGCGCCGAATCCAATGAGCTCATTGGATTCAATGCGCGTATTAGGTTCATTGAATCCATTGGGCGTTTTGAATCCAATGCGCCCATTCCCAACGAGAAATAACTCATCTCAACCACGAGCCTGTCAAGCCTGCAAAAAACCTCCGCAATCAATGGCTCCATTGAGCTCATTGAATTCATTGGGCGTATTGGATCTTTTGATCGCAATTTCAGCTTGACCTGCCTGTTTTTACTTGGCATTCTTCCCATGGGGTGAGTTTGGTTCAATTGTGCGCATTGCGCCCATTGAGCTCAATCGAAGAGGTTGGACAATGCGAATATACGCCATCGCCAATCAGAAGGGCGGGGCAGGTAAATCGGGAACCACCGTTTGCCTGGCCGGTGCGCTCGTCGACATGGGCAAACGAGTCCTCGTGGTCGATCTTGAACCACAGGCCACCGCCACCGAGTGGCTGGGCGCCAGGCCCGTCGCGAGTCTCGCGACTGCCCGTCAGGAGCTCGAGGACACCTACGGACCTGCGCTGCTCAGCGCACTGCTCGACGGCAAGGCGCTCCCCGTCTACGACACGCCGAGCGGCGTGGCCATCGCTCCCAGCGGCAACGCGATGAACAGCTTCGAGATCGAAGCGGCACGGCTGGCCCCCGGACAGCGGGAACTCCTGCTTCGCCGATCGATCTCGGAACTCGCGGCACTCTGGGACTACGTCTTCATCGACTGCCCGCCCTCGCTCGGTCTCACGACCATCAACGCACTCGCTGCCGCCGACCGTGTGATTATGCCCGTCCGCCTCCACAGCGCGAGCCGAACTCCCTTGGTCCGGTTGTTCCTGGCTGCCCAGGAGGTCGCGGACGCCTTCAACCCCGGCCTCGATCTGCTGGGCATCGTCGGCACCTTTCACCGCAAGAACCTGAATCACTCGGCAGACATGATCGACTGGCTGCGCGGGACCTTCCCCGCAGACATTCCGTTCAAGACCGTGATCCGCGACTTGACCCATACAGCCGAGTCGCACGCGCACCAGAAACCAGTCACCCAATACGTTCGCGATGCAGATCTGCGAGGAAGCCTCGCTGTCGAAGATTTCCAAGCGCTCGCTCGCGAGTTCATTGAGCGTGACGAGGCCATCGACCTCGATCGCGACACCGACAACAACCCCGCTGAAGAGGAGACCCCTGACGATGCGTAAACGCAGCACCATGCCTACCAACGAGCCGACCGCCCAAGGTGGCGTACTCGGTCCGGTTCTCGGCGCCGCCAATGCGGTCAGCCAAGACACCAAGCCGACCGAGAAATCAGTAGAGCCGGCAGCGACGAAAGCTCCGATTGAACCCATTGAGCGCAATGAGCTCAATTCGGAGACGCAAGCCGCAACCAAGGCCGAAAAAGCCGACCTTCAAGCAGTCAATGGGGGACGAGCCGAAGAGGGCAGGGCGGCCAAGACCAAGTCCATCGCAGCGAAGCCGGCAACGCCCGCAAAGGAACGCCGCGCGTTCTATCTCACCTCCGAAGTCGTGGCCGAAGCCCGCGGCTGCGTCGAGACCTTGATGGCCACTCCAGAGCATCGAATGAGCCTCAACGAGCTCGTCGAAAAGGCCCTCCGCCGTGAACTCAAACGGCTGGCCAAGGCCCACAACGACGGCGAATCGTTCAACGCACCAGGCCAACATCTCCCCGTCGGCCGCACCGTAGGGCGCTAAATTTCGTGTCTTTCTTCCCTCGCGTAGTCTCAGTGACCCTGCGTAGTCTGGGTGACCGGCATGCGTAGTCTCAGTGACCGCGTTGGCGAGGGGCGCGTAGTCTCAGTGACCCGGGTGCGTAGTTTCAGTGACCGGACGGGCCGGAAGCTCTTGTTTCTATTGAGCTTATTAGACCCTAATAGTAAACGTCTTAATTTTTATCGTAATAAGATTCACCGCGTTAAGGAAACGCGAATTCATTCTCATTGGCAGAAGAGAGCAGGGCAGGGGGGCAACCCATCAATCAGTGCCAGATCGATCCACAGAAGGATTCGAACCCGTGGCTGTTGAGCAACCTCGATACAGGGCAAAGGACCAATCTGCCGATGCCGAGTCGTCAGCTGCCGCCGAAGAGCTTCGATGGGCACAGGAGAGGCTTGAGAAGCGCCGAGAAGCGCTTGACGGAATGCAGGGTAGGGGAGGCACCCGCGAGCGACCCGCACCCTCAGCGCCCCCCGCTAGGCCCAAACTCGAGATTGCACCGAGTCGCCCGATCGTCGTCGATACGACCACCGAGGAACGAACCTCTCCGGTTCGTGATATCGATTCGACCGCGTACTATGACTTCGATTTCGCCGAATTCCCGTGGTGTGTGTTGTCGGCCAAAAAACGCGCCGATCCAGATGCGCCCCTCGTGCATCACTCGCACTACACCAACGCACAAACCGGTGAGCGCGTAGAGCGCGTCTTCGAAACGTTTCCTGCGCCGCCGCCTAAGGGCATGAAGGGGCCCCAGTTCCCGGGTCCCACTGGACACGCGCTCTTCTACGCCGCACTCCAGCTCTATGTCGAGCAAGGCGCGACCGACGACAAAGTCGTCTTCGGCTCACGTCGCCACCTCTGCCGGCGCCTCGGGATCAACCAATCGGGGGAGAACATTCGTCGCGTGGGACGCGAGCTTGAGATCCTTTGCGGGATCCGCGTGCGAGCCGAGAATGCCTACTGGGACCCCAGGAAGCGCGCCTACGTCCACATGAAAATGTGGTCACCCTTTACCGGTGCATTCTATTTCACGGCGCAGCCAGGATTTGACGACCAGGAGGAGCTGCCGTTCGGTTATCTACAGGTTCATCCGCAGCTGCAGCGCATTGCGCGCACCCGAGGCTTCTTTGCCCTCGGATTTTCGCCCGCGCTTTTCTACTCGCTCACGGCTCTTGAGCAGCGCCTCGCGATTTTCCTCGCCAGGCGATTTCATTTCCACAAGCTCGTGCGGCTTGATGCGGAAGAAGTGGCTGCAGCGATGCCGATTACCGCGGCGGCCGCCAAGCACAGGCGCGCCAACCTAAAGCGCGCCGCGCAGGGACTTCTCGACAAAGGATTCCCGCTGCTGCGCGACTTCCGTATCCGAATGAGCCGCGGGATCTATCTCGCAGAGTTCTCGCGCAAGGTTCGTCCACAGCCTGAGAAGCCAATCGGTGCCTTTACGGTCGATGTCGATCTCGAACCCTACGAGCGCGAGGTCGTTTCCAAGATCGTGGCCGCGACTGACGACCCTGGCGCCTTCTACTGGTATGCCCACTGCGTGAAGACGTTAGGTGCAGATATCGGTACGCGTGCGCTGGCGAATTTCCGAGAGCTCTATGTCGACGGAGATCAGCCGATTCGTAAGACCAAGGGCCACGCCATGACGGGTGTGCTGAAGGGCATCGCGAAAGAGATGAACCTCGTGCTTAGTCGTCAGTAGTCGGTTGCCTGCGCCACGTGGCTCTGAAATCGAGGCGCAGGATACTCCGATTGAACGGGGCCAAGACGGTGGGGCAGGGGGACAGTAGGTGGCACCAACTGATCAAGAATGTTTGGAGGAGTCTTGACTCGACGGTACAGAGCTGAACTGACGGGGCTGTCTGATGCATATCGGGCGGTACCCGATCGGCTCAACATCGAACGGCCGAGCTAACGGCCAAATTGAGGGAAAGGATGTTCATGAGGAAAGTGAGAGATTGGCCCAAGGTCATCGAAAAGCTGAACGCGAGCTCGACGGGCGAAATCAAGATCAAAATGGGGTCGCCGGGGAGTGCGCAAGTGACACGTTGTCGCCTCGTTGCCGAATGGTCGAACCTGGAGGCTGAGACCCGCGGCGCGACCCTCATCTTGCGCATTCCATAGAACTGATTTGCGATTGGAATCTTCAGGGACGAAGTAGCCTTGATCGGCGGCGCCTACCCGCCGTGCCGCACTCGCCTGAATGAACGCAAGTAACTGAATACATTGATCTTTTATGATTCTCGCGTGCCGCCGCGATAGCGCGTGGTGTCCCGCGGGGCATTTGCTTCTTGACTGAATGATATGAGATCTCATATAATGATTTATGAAACAGATGCCGAGAAAGATTTCGTGGATCAAGTCCGCTCTGAAAGCGGTTCAGCGTTTCCCCGCAAGCGTCCAGCGAGAGATCGCGACGGCGTTGGAAATTGCTGCCGCGGGTGAGAAGGCCGATATCGCCAAGCCAATGAAGGGCCTGGGGGCAGGGGTCTTAGAGATTGCACTGAAGCATCGCGGAGATGCGTACCGGGCCGTCTATGCGGTCAAGATCGGCGAAGACGTCTGGGTGTTGCATGCATTCCAGAAGAAGTCGAAGACTGGAATCAAGACGCCCAAGGAAGAGACTGACGTTATTCGCGAGCGGCTGAAGCGATTGAAGGAGGAACTACGATGACCAAAGAAAGAGACGACTTCGAGCTGGTCAGGGGCTCTAGCAATGTATTTCGCGATCTCGGACTACCGAACGCGGAGAAAGATCAGCTGCGCGCTCAGCTCGCCGCAGAAATTATCGGCATCGTTCGCAAACGGAAGCTCTCTCAGCGAGCGGCCGCGGATCTCACCGGGCTTACGCAACCCGAGGTTTCTCAGATTAAAAACGCCAAGCTGAAGGGCTTCACCATCGACCGATTGGTGACCGTTCTGGGCACCCTCGATCGCAAGGTTGAGATGAAAGTCGTCAAGACCAGGGCAAAACGCACAATGGAGATGGCGTAAGACCGAAACGGGTCCGCGTCGCGAGGAGAAGGGTTTGTCAGCCGCTGCAAGAAAGTCAAAGTCGATTCTAAGAGTCGAACGCGCCTTGGACGCGCAGCTTCAAATCGCCCGGGCGGGCCATGAGGTCAGAGACCTAACAACTCCCGACATCGTGACCGCGCTCCTGGCCGAAGAAATGGCTTTGACGGGATGTAGGGGAGGGCTTACGAAAGCGGAAGCTCTCGAGAAACTCGAAGCAGCTTGGGACATGGCAGCGAGTGGGATGCTGCCGCGTTCGGGTTTCCGGCCTGGTTCGCAGAGCAGACCGCTGGTGTTGCACCGTGACCCTCTCAGACCCGAGGCGCAGTGACGGCGTGACCGGGATTGACACACCCAAGTGCGACTGTCTAGGGTGAAACAGAGCGATTTCAGATCAACGCAAGCCAAGAATGGGGGGCGAGATGGCAAAAGTCGTTGGCGTAACCCCTGATGTCCTGGTTTGGGCGAGGGAGAGCGCAAATTTATCGATCGATGATGTCGCCAGGTCGCTGAAAAAAGCGCCGGAGGTTGTTGAGGCCTGGGAAGATCCGGACACGGATGTTCTGCCGTCATATGGGCAACTCGAGAAGTTGGCCTACTCGCTCTACAAACGACCGCTCGCAGTGTTCTTCTTCCCCGAACGACCGGTCGAAGAGGATGTCCGCGCCGAGTTTCGGCTGCTTCCCGATAGCGAGCTTGCAGCGCTTGAACCCGACACGCTTCTTGCTGCACGCGAAGCCTATTCGATGCAGGATTCACTGCGAGAACTCACCGGTGGACGCAACCTCGCCGAGGACCTAATCCATCGCGACATTCACGCGCGGCGTACCCGGACTCTCGAGGCGTTAGTCGCACGCGTTCGTGACTATCTTGGTATCTCGCTCGAGCAGCAGTCCGAGTGGCTTTCGACGGAAGAGGCCTTCAAAGGCTGGCGCTCGGCCGTCGAAGCGAAAGGCGTCTACGTCTTCAAACGTTCGATCAAACAGAAAACGATCTCTGGGTTCTGTCTAACCGACGACGAGTTCCCGGTGATCTACATCAACAACAGCACGCCGCACTCCCGGCAGATCTTCACGCTCTTCCACGAGCTGGCACATCTCCTCTATGCCGTGAGCGGGGTGACGAAAACCGATACCTCGTTCGTTGACCAACTGAGCAGCACCGACAAAGCGCTCGAAGTGAAATGCAATCGTTTCGCCGGCGCCTTTCTGGTGCCAGACGACAGCTTTGCGCGCTTTCTTGAGTCCTGGGATGGGACCGAAGAACAAATCGGGCAGATTGCGGGCATATACAATGTTAGTCGAGAGGTGATCCTGCGAAAATTCCTCGACGCTGAGACCATTGCGCAGAAAGCCTACGAGGACCTCGTTGCCAAATGGAACGCCGATTATCTTCGGCAGCAGGAGCTGAAGAAAGAGCGCCAGAAAGAGCGGGGAGGGGGAGGGTCCTACTACGCGACCCAAGCGACTTACCTCGGTGACGCCTATCTGGATCTTTCTTTCGGCAGGTACTACAGCGGCGCTTGCTCGCTCGATGAGCTTGCCGGTCATCTGAATATCAAGGCGAAGAGCGTTTCGAGGCTTGAGGCCTACCTAACGGGTGGTGCTTAGCAGGATGCTCTATGTCTTCGATACCAGCTCGCTTAGGGAAGTCGGCAATATGTCGCCGGCGTTCTTTCCCACGTTCTGGGAACAGTTCGACGAGCAGGTGGCGGCGGGCGCAATCGTCTCTGTGAAAGAGGCCTTGAAAGAGGTAGAGGGCCTCAACACGAAGGAACATCTAGAGGCCTGGACCAAGGTGAATGCTGGGCTCTTCCGAGTTCCGACACCCGAAGAGATGATGTTTGTTCGCGAGATCTTCCTTGTGAGGAAGTTCCAAGAAATGATCCGCAAGCAGCAGCGCCTGCAGGGTATGCCCGTTGCAGATCCGTTTCTGATTGCGGCCGCAAAGATTGGGAACGGCTGCGTTGTGACCGAAGAGAAGGTCCGCAGGAACGGCGCCCAGATTCCGAATGTCTGCGCGCACTTCGATGTTGAATGCATCAACTTCGAAGGCTTCCTCGAACAGCAAGGATGGAGCTACTAGCGCCTTCTTCAGCATCAGTGCCAGGCGGCTGCCCTAGAAGAGCTCTGCATTAATCCTACTCGAAGCTTCTCACGTACACCGAATGAGAACCGCCCTTGTCGAGGTCCTGCCGACGCGTTGGTGGCTGAGCATACACATTAGTGTGATAATGTATGTTACGGAAACTAGCGTTTGGACTCTCTGGACCGCGCTTCTTTCGCAATTCTCTCAAATTCGTACGCAAGATCTCGAAATTCATCCGGATCGCAGAATGCTCCAACTTCGTTAGCCGCAATGGCGACAAGGCTCCGGGCGATCTCTGGAGCGAGATGAGTCGCTTCTCTGTCGTGCTCTATTGGCAGCAGGTGGATCATCGCTGGATAGAGAAGGTGATAGAAGATTGCTGCCTCCCCTAAGCCGAGATCTTGAAGACCGGTGATCGCCTGCTGGACCAATTTTAGCCCGGACTCGGTAAGCGCGGTGCTGCTGGGAAGCTCGGCCAAGTCGAATGGTTTGGGTTCGTCCATAGCGTGTTCTACCTCCACGGTTCGGGTTTGGTCTTGATTCGCCAACGGAGAGCACATTCGATTTCTTCTTCGCTGTATCCTTCTTCCTCAAGGCGCCACGCGGCTTCGTAGATCACCCCCTGGGCTCTCTGCTCACGAGTCACCGCGCTTCCCACGAAATTCGGGCGTCTTCTTCTGATGCGAAGCACATTGCTCATACCACCTCCGGCAGTTGCTTCTCGTAGGCGATGTACGACGCACTGAGCAGCGCGTCGAAACCCGTGCCGAAGCCCTTTAGCATGGCCTCCTTCGCCCAATCACTGCGCTCGTGTAGGCCGTATCCGTCCCAGGCCTCTCGGGCCATTTCGAGGACCCGCTTCGGGTCTGTCACGTTGCCCATTGCAATTTCTGGCATTCGAATCCTCCGTCAAAATTGAAAAGCGGCCCAGCACGAGACTAGACCGCCCTTCTTGGCATATCCGATTTTACAACCGAATGGTTGCAAAATGGACGACTAACAGAACAAAGTCAACGACTTTGTGTTAGTCGGAACGACTCGCCGCCGAAGGCGGCACATTTCCTGCTTGACTCGACTTTACGTATTTGCTCTATAGGGCGTCGATACAGACGAATCCTACGGAGAACGACGAGTGAGCAACGAGCAACCGCACCTGGCCTTTACTGCAAGGCCTGAAATCGAAGACAAGGCGGAATTTCCGCAACTAGCAGAAGGCGTCCCAACGGAACTGTTTCCATCATCGCTGTCGGAGACGTTCGGAAAGGTCTTCGATTGCATTGGCATTGCGGAAGAAGAGATCACGGCCGCGATGGAAGCTACGACGGACCGCGAACTGAAGGAGCGATTCAATGCATCGTTCAAGCATTTGCTGCCGACCGAGCCGCTTTCAAGCGTGAGCACCGAGGTTTACAGATCTCATGCTCGAGAGATCTTGCATCGAGTCGAGAAGGACGAAGATGTTCGGCCGGGAACGAGTGCAGAGGTTCTAGCCGTTCTTGTAGCGGCGTCTCAGCGATCGCCGCTCAATCAGACCGGGTTTCTCCGCTACTGCCGGCTGTTTCGCGAGGTCATGCCGCAGGCGAACGAGATTCATCACACGTCACCGTACGAGGGTCAGGACTACCACGAACAGGTCGCAGACGACTTGCTTGACCACAGTCGAAGGAAGCTCTGGTCTTTACGTGGGGCCGCGATCTAGATCTCCCGAGAGCGGTCCGCGCGTAGCGCGGTGGCTATCCAGGAATTCGGTCACTTTCCATAGTGTCAGTCCTTCGGCTGCGGCGATGTTGGTGCCCTAGCACCTTCACGAGCTTTCATCGTCCCAAGCCGTCTTCCGCCGCTGCCATCACGCAGCGGTTCCCGAGAAGAGGCTTGATCCGCGCCCGACTCGGAGCTTGTGGGCATCAACCGCAACCCGAGAAAGGACATCACGCATGAAGAAGGGACGACGATTTCGACTAGGCCAAGTGTGCGGCACGCCAGGAGCACAGGAAGGTGTTTCACCGCTGATTCTCCGGGATGCGCTGACTCGCCACCAGAGTGGAGACTGGGGCGATATCTGCGATGCGGACCGGGCTGAAAACGAGCTCGCACTTGAGCACGGATTTCGAATCCACTCCGCCTACAAATACGAGAACGAACCCACGTTCTGGATCATCACCGAAGCCGATCGATCGGTCACGACGTTTCTTCTTCCGGACGAGTATTAGGCGATGTCGACGGTGATGAAATTGGATCTTGACTGATTCAGCGAATCACCTTCTTATGTCCAGCAATTACGAAAATCGATCTTTGATTCCGATCGAAATGAACACTTACAAAGGAGAGAACTATGAACGAATCTAAAGAAAAGAAATCCCCACCCGCCTACGAGAGTCCGTGGTACGGACGTGTATCTGCAGTCGTTTGGGCTCAGGAGGGACAACATGGACCGATGTACAGCCTGAATCTGCGAGAGCACTTTAAGAACGCTGAGGGCGATTGGAGGGCGACGAACTCGATTTCGGAAGACCAAATCGGAAACGTCGCGCCGGCTGCCGTTGATGCGCATCGTTGGATCGCGAACACACGCCACGAAGACGTACAGCAACGTCGCGCAGCACCCACTGCTGCGAACGGCTAGTTGCATAGCCCGGGCGCTGCGCAAGCGGTCGGGCAGCGCAACCTAAACGCTAGAAAGATCAGACCACTTCAACGCGCGTTCGTAGGGGACGTTGAGTTTTTCTGCTATCTCCTGCGAGAGGTTGTTCGCTTCTACGACATAACCTTGGGTCGTGTTCGGATCCTCGTGGCCAGCCCATTTCATCGTCTGGAAAACCGACAGTAGACCTGCCAGGATCGTCGTACTCGTCGCTCGCAAGTCATGCGGGGAGAACTTCGGGACGCCTGCTTCGGCCAGTCGTTTTTCAACGATCGTATTGCCGACTCGCGGCGTCATTGGATACTCACGGCGCTCGATCACGCCGTTCTTGCGGACCGGGTAGAAGAGCGGGCCTTCTTGTCTTCCGCGAAGCTCCAACCAGTCGTGAATGAACGCCGCGGCGCCAATCGGTATGCCGACAACTCGCTCCTTGTTTCGTTTTCCGATTACCGTGACGATCCATCCGTCATCCCGCATGTCGATGTCCGAGAGTAAAAGCTGGATCGCCTCAAACCGCCGCAGGCCACAACCAAAATAGAGTGAGAGTAGGGCGGCATCCCGGGCGCCAGCCTGCGTGTTCGGATCGAGTGCACAGCATCGAAAGATTCTGCCCAATGATTCGTCGGGAACGAACTTGCGCTTCGCCTTGCGCTCGCCTTTGACCGTCATCATGTTCGCAACACGCTTCTGATCTTCGGCAGACATGAGGCCCTTGTCCCATGCGTGCCACAGCACTTTCCGCCAGGCGAAGACGCGAGGATTGACGCTAGATGGCTTGGCCCGAGCTCGGCCGCGGCCTTGGGCTTTCTCTGTGTAGCGCTCGATGAGGTGTGCCCGAGCCGCGTCGCGATGCTCGGCCGTGAGCTCGTGCCACGGAATCTCGTCTCGCGAATATGTTCCACGGCTCAGAAACGCCGCGAAAATGTCCAGGGCGTAGCCCTGGCTCTTCTTTGAATCCTCGGCCTCGAGCGCATTGAGATAAGCCTGCGCCGGACCGACCATTCCGCGGTGCTCATCCGGAACAACCCATGCAGTTTTCACCCTGAGCCGATCTTCGATCAGCCTGTAATTGCCAATAGACTTGGCGGCCGGATTGAGTATAGAGGGTCGTTTCGGCACGGCGTGGAGTAAGATAACACATAAGTATAATTATGCGTAGCTATATTTAGGTGTAAAAGTCTATAGTTAGGGGATTATTCAACAAATTGGTGCCCTCTGTTGCGAGCTCCGACGCGAATCCTCCGAGAAGTCACATATGAGCCTTCGAATGGCGATGCCCAGTGTCTATAGAACCGCTCCGTTGGAGTCCGCGAGTCGGTCGCGCCAGCGCGTCCTTGTGGATCGTCGAGCACGACGATTCATGAATTTCATTTCACACCATTGACTTAGAGGCTAATTGCTTATGCTCTAGATGAGATTCCTGCCTCCCGTCGGGAATTTCGTAGATGAGATCTTCCGCACATTCCCCCCCCAACGCGTGGATGATCGTCGTAGCAAGGACGAGGAAGAACGCTCCCAATACACCACTCCTGTCGGACTGAATGTGCTGAGAGCGCTCCGAGACGGCTTCCCATGATCGTAGGGAAGCGCATTGTTCCGCTGCCGCTGAGATCCAGTTAGGGTTCTCGGCAGTCCAGCGAGTGAATGACGGGAGGCCTATGAGTTCGCACAGCCAGTCTTCGATATGCGGCTCATCCGTGGTTCTACATCACCCCAGACGTCCTGCGCAGTGGTTGGTTCGCGATGGCGGCTAAGAATACGCCCCCGGATCTGAGTGGGTTTCTCCTCGCCTTCGCACGCGGACGTTGGCCCGGCCTCGTCTCCATTCACGAAGACTTGGTTGGCGATTCGATGCGTGATCTCGTCGCGTCATATCGCTTTGACGCCAGCCTCGGTACTTCGGAACTTGATCAAGCTCGCGCACAGGGCGCGACGATCCTCAAGCGACGCGTTATCGATCACTTTCGAAAACCGGTCGCCGAGTTCGCGCATCTGGATGTGGCTGAGTCACTTCCGGATCCTCGAGGACTTGGCGAAACAGCGATCCTTCATCGGAGAGCTTTGAGGTTAACCCTGTCGTATCTCGACGAGTGTAGTGACGAGCAGAGAGCGCTGCTTCTTGACGACATTCCGGGCGCTCTCTCGAGCACGCAGCGCAAGCAGCGCCAACGACTACGACACGACCTTCGAACGCGTCTCGACACCGAACTCGGAGCCGATGCGGCTAGCCTTTTCGAAGAGGGAGCCGGCGATTGAAGCCTCTTCTACAGATCATCCACGTCTCGGATCTGCATATCGCCTCGGGGGCTCTGAACGGCCAACTACCCCCAGTAGCCGACCTTTTGGCAAAAATCACGGCCCCGATTCCAGCCGTGGGTCCTTTCGTACGCCAAGGTATGGACCCTCATGATCCATCGGCCAAGTCGGCGATCGAGGAATTTCTCAAGAAGGTCACGTCTCCCTCGAACGGATGGGTTGGTCCGACATGGCTTCTCGACACTGGAGACCTAACGACGTTCGGAGATGAAGACTCACTGGCTGTCGGCCGAAGACTCCTCTCTAGACTGGGTCGCTACTGCACACGAACCCTATCGCTTCATGGAAATCATGATGCGTGGCCACAAGACTTTCCAATCGCGTCTAGACCCACAATTGAAACGCACCGCCAGCATCTCCGAACCAGTCACTACCCCGAAGAGTGGCCCGAAACTCCACAGTCCTTCGATCCGCCGCGATCACCGATT
>Ga0316209_1001404_pt1 | contig 25288 bp, 20 predicted proteins | sample 6monopyrite_MG_FD_204945 | JGI IMG/M metagenome (GOLD analysis project Ga0316209, IMG submission 204945) | Microbial mat bacterial communities from mineral coupon in-situ incubated in ocean water Damariscotta River, Maine, United States -... | ecosystem: Environmental > Aquatic > Marine >...
AATATCAAAACTACAAGTCAAAAGGCGGCAAATTTACCCGTGATAATTTCTTTGGTAAAGACCCCGCGTTACTTGAAATGGTGGCAAATATGTCAGATGCCGACGTGTGGCGCCTAAACCGTGGCGGTCACGATCCCACTAAGGTATATGCGGCTTATCACAAAGCGGTTCACCATAAAGGTCAACCAACGGTTATTCTAGCCAAGACCGTTAAAGGCTATGGCATGGGTGAAAGCGGTGAAGGTAAGAATATTTCTCACCAAGTGAAAAAGATGGATTTAGACGCATTGAAACATTTTAGAAATCGTTTTAATGTTCCAATTGAAGACAAAGACCTCGAAAAGACCCCTTTCTATCATCCAGGCGAAGATAGTCCAGAAATTAAATATATGCGAGAAAGACGCGGTGCATTAGGCGGTTATTTGCCTGCAAGACGGCGCGAATCTGATACGCTATCTATCCCACCGCTTAAGGCTTTCGAGTCGATTACCAAAGGCTCCAACGGACGAGAAATTTCAACCACTATGGCGTTTGTTCGTATGCTGAATGTTTTGCTAAAAGACAAGGCGCTTAATCAACACATTGTTCCAATTATTCCAGATGAAGCAAGAACTTTTGGAATGGAAGGCATGTTTCGCCAAATAGGCATTTATTCTTCTGTTGGACAACTTTACGAACCGGTCGATTCCGATCAATTGATGTATTACCGAGAAGATAAAAAGGGCCAAATTCTTGAAGAAGGCATTAATGAAGCCGGCGCAATGTCATCTTGGATGGCTGCTGCAACTAGCTATTCGAGCAACAACTTGCCGATGATCCCATTTTATATCTTTTATTCAATGTTTGGATTTCAGCGCATCGGCGATTTAGCTTGGGCAGCAGGTGATATGCAAGCTAGGGGCTTTTTGATTGGTGCTACTTACGGACGAACCACGCTAAATGGCGAAGGTTTACAGCATCAGGACGGGCACAGTCATGTGTTTGCCTCGACCATTCCAAACTGTGTCAGTTATGATCCGACTTACGGTTATGAGGTGGCGATTATCGTTCGCGAAGGCATGCGCCGCATGTACCAAGAGCAAGAAAACGTTTTCTATTACGTTACTACTTTAAATGAAAACTATGTTCATCCAGAAATGCCGGAAAAATGTGAAGAAGGCATTATTGCTGGTATGTATTTACTGAAAGAATCAAAACCAGGCAAAGGCAAAAAGAAAGCTATCAAAACCCAGTTGCTCGGTTGTGGGGCGATTTTAAATGAAGTTATAGCTGCCGCTGAATTACTTGAAAAAGACTTTAAAATTGCTGCGGACATTTGGAGTGTGACATCTTTTAACGAGCTGGCAAGAGACGGTGCCAATGTCGCAAGAGAAAACTTACTAACGCCCGAAGCGAAAACTAAAGAAAGCTATGTTGCTAGCTGCTTAGCGGGCCGAGAAGGACCAGTGATCGCTTCAACTGATCATATTAAGGCTTATGCAGAGCAAATTAGAGCTTATGTTCCGGCCAATTATACGGTGTTAGGCACCGACGGTTTTGGACGAAGTGACAGCCGGGAAAATCTCCGACGTTTCTTTGAAATTGACCGTTATTTTGTTGTAGTAGCGGCGCTGAAAGCCTTGGCTGATGAAGGCACAATCAACGCCAAACAGGTGAGTAAAGCGATTAAGCTCTACAACATTGATATTAATAAACCCAATCCTTTAATTAGCTAAGGTCGGGGAGAATAAAATTGACTAATTTAAAGCAAATAAAAGTTCCTGACATCGGCGATGCCGATGGTGCCGATATCATCGAAATACTGGTGGCAGTTGGCGATAAAATCGAGAAGGAAATCGGATTAATCGTTTTAGAGACCGATAAAGCCACCATGGAGGTTCCGTCCAGCGATGCAGGCATTGTCAAATCGATTGCGGTTAAAACTGGTGATCAAGTTTCTAATGGCGATGTGATTTTAGAGCTTGAATTGGAAACTGCAGGATCAACCAATGATAGTTCTGTAAATGCCGAAAAGCCGGTTTCTGATTCAGTAAAGTCGATCGTTTCGGATTATTTAGATACTGACGGTTCGACGCCAACAGGCGCGAACTCTGAAGAGATAGCCTCAAATGAAGCCGATTTAAAGCAGGAAATTCCAACGGCGCAAACTAACGATGAAATTATTGATATCTTAGTACCCGATATTGGAGATGCTTCCGAGGTTGATGTGATTGAAGTGCTGATCAGTGCAAAAGATTCGGTTGAGAAAGAACAAGGATTGATAGTTTTAGAAACCGATAAGGCTACCATGGAAGTCCCCAGCGCGAATGCCGGACAGGTGCTAGAAGTAACGGTGAAAGTTGGCGACAAAGTGTCCCAAGGCGACGTAATTGGTAAGTTAAGTACCTCTGCCAAATCAGCGGAAAAGAAAACCGAATTTCAGCCAACGTCGGCAAAAGCAACTCATCAAGCATCTGCTGAATCAGTGTCAGCAATTGATCATCAGCGTAATGCTCCGGTGCCCGATCATCCCCACATGAAAAAGAAGAAGGCGGATGGCATTATTCATGCGAGTCCGTCAGTGCGGCGATTTGCCCGAGAACTAGGTGCCGATCTATCCCAAGTAAAGGGCTCGGGACAAAAGTCGCGGATCACCAAAGAAGATGTCCAAAAATTTATTAAATTTGAACTTTCCAGACCAAAAGCAACCGCTACAAGTGGCGCTTTTGCAATGCCAGAGATGCCGGTCATTGATCACGCCAAATGGGGCGAAGTTGAAAGCCAATCGCTAACTCGTATTCAAAAAATTAGTAGCGTCAATCTACATCGTAATTGGATCTCGATCCCGCATGTGACCCAACACGAAGATGCCGATATCACTGAGATGGACGCATTTAGAAAAACGATGAAGGAAGAGGCACTCAAAGCGGGTACTCGTTTGACGCCGTTGGCCTTTATTATGAAAGGTTTAGTCAATACATTAAAAGCCTTTCCAAAATTTAATGCCAGCTTAGATAACGACGGCGAAAAGTTAATTATTAAGCATTATTATCACATCGGAGTGGCGGTTGAGACGCCGGACGGTTTGACGGTTCCGGTTATTCGCGACGTTGATCAGAAAGGCATATACCAGCTGGCCGACGAGTTAGGTGAGATCAGCGCCAAAGCGCGAGAGAAAAAACTCGGTGCAAATGACATGCAGGGAAGTAGTTTTACCATTTCATCTTTAGGTGGAATAGGTGGCACAGCTTTTTCACCTATTGTAAAATGGCCCGATGTGGCCATTTTGGGACTTTCGAGGAACAAAATGCAGCCGGTCTGGAACGGAAAAGAGTTCGAACCGCGTTTGATGTTGCCTATGTCTTTATCCTATGACCATCGGGTGATCGATGGAGCAGACGCCGCGCGATTTGTGGTTCATTTAGCAGCAACTTTAAAAGATCTTCGACGGGTTCTGCTGTAATAATAATTTCCCAAGAAACTAGAGAAAACGAATATGAGTAATGATATGCAAGCGCAGGTTTTAGTGATCGGTGCAGGGCCGGGTGGTTATACCGCGGCTTTTAGAGCGGCGGATTTGGGTCTGAAAGTCGTTTTGGTTGAAAAGCATGCAACACTAGGCGGTGTTTGTTTAAACGTTGGTTGTATCCCTTCGAAAGCGTTGTTGCATTCTGCAAAAGTCATCGATGAAGCCAAAAGCATGGAAAAACACGGGGTATCATTTGGTGAGCCAACCATCGACATCGACAAAATCCGTGGATACAAAGATGGCGTGGTGGGTCAATTAACCAAAGGTCTATCTGGAATGGCAAAAATGAGAAAAGTAGAAGTCATTCAAGGAACGGCTAATTTTACTTCTTCAAATTCTGTTACCGTTGAAACCACTGACGGTGCAAAAAACATTAATTTTGAAAACTGCATCATCGCTGCCGGATCTCGGGTGGTTCAATTACCTTTTTTGCCCGACGACTCTAGAATTATCGACTCAACTGGCGCACTGGAATTAAAAGATATTCCAGAAAAAATGTTAGTTATTGGTGGCGGTATTATTGGACTGGAAATGGCGACGGTTTATCGTGCACTCGGCGCAGGCATTACCATCGTAGAAATGTTTGATCAACTGGTCCCAGCTGCCGATAAAGATACGGTTAAAGTTTTGCATCGTTTTGTTAAAAAACAATACGACTCCATTTTGCTAGAAACCAGCGTGACCAAAGTAGAAGCGAAAGATGATGGATTGTGGGTTACTTTTGAAGGTAAAAAAGCCCCCAAAGAGCCACAGCGTTATGATAAAATATTATCCGCGGTTGGCCGTCGACCTAATGCCGACAAGCTCAACCTCGAAGCCGCTGGCGTACAAGTTAACGAGCGAGGCTTCATTACTGTCGACAAACAACTCAAAACCAATGTCGCTAACATTTACGCAATCGGCGATTTAATCGGTCAACCAATGCTGGCGCATAAAGCGACTCACGAAGCACATGTTGCAGCAGAAGTTATTGCTGGGAAAAAACATGCCTTTGAACCGAAATGTATTCCCAGTGTGGCATACACCGACCCTGAACTAGCTTGGGTTGGTTTAACCGAAAAAGAAGCGACTGCTCAAGGCATCGAATTCTCGGTCGGAACATTCCCTTGGGCGGCGAGCGGGCGAGCAATTGGTGTTGGTCGGACCGAAGGTTTTAGTAAGACTTTGTATGACAAAAATCATCGTATCATTGGCGCCGCAGCTGTCGGCGTTAACGCCGGTGAATTAATCGCAGAAATGGGATTAGCAATCGAAATGGGTTGTGAAGCGGAAGATATTGCGTTAACCATCCACGCTCATCCAACGCTTTCAGAATCATTTGCATTTTCTGCCGAAGCCTATGAAGGTACTTGTACCGATCTGCCGCCTGCTCGGAAGAAGTAAGGGATTGAAAGCTTAATAAAAATGGATTGTTGAGTTTATCTGTTCTATACGCGTTACGACTGCATTATTTCTTAGTTTAGTTGCAACGGGTGGGATTACGTGGTTTTTAAGTTTATTCCAATTTTTAATCATCTAGTCCTCGAACACACCACAAGTTGTGAATCGAACAACCTTCACCCACGACGCAATGGGCAACACCCTGTCAAAAAATGGACTCAATTTTACCTACAATAAACAAGGTCGTTTAACAAGCGCATCAACAGTTGGAATGAATGCAGCTTATTTATACAACTACAAAGGCGAGCGGGTTTCAAAACAAGTGGAAGGTGTAACGACTCAATTTATTTATAATCTAAATGGACAATTAATTTCGGAGGCGGATAGTACTGGAGCGATTACCAAAGAATATATTTATCTCAATGGTCAACGGTTTGCTAGTGTGATCGGTAATACGTTATATTATGTTCATACAGACCATTTAGGAACGCCCATTGCGTTAACGGACGAAGCGGGAGCCGTCCAATGGAAAGCGAGTTATACGCCATTTGGTAAAGCGATTGTAGAAGTTAATAATATTGCTCAAGATATTCGTTTTCCCGGACAATACTTCGATCAAGAGACCAATCTTCACTATAACTACTTCAGGGATTATGATCCTGAGATAGGGCGGTATATTCAGAGCGACCCGATTGGACTGAATGGCGGGATTAATACTTATGGGTATGTACTAGGAAACCCCATAAATGGAATTGACCCGTTTGGATTGGCAACCTATAGATACCCTGGAAATAGGTATGTTGATCACCAGCTTCCGGGGATCGGAGGATGTGAAAAACCAATATATGCGGGTGGCCATATTGTTGGCTGGACTCCCTGTTTTGACGAAGAAGATGATTGTGACGATTCTGATAGTACTGAAATCGATAACTCCTACCAACCGCCAACTCTTATGCCTTGGCCTGAAGAACCTCCATACGAACCTCCCTATGATCCATGGAGAGAAGAATTCCATGACTTCTTCGATGAGGTGAATCGGCAAAGAGATATTGCTAGAAATGAATGTTTGACTCATACGGGAGTTGGTATGGCACAAAGTAAGGGAGTTGAGATTGTTGCAGAGCATGGATTATCAAGAATGGGATTTAGTCGCGCTGCAGCTGCCGTACCAGTTATTGGCGAATTTGTTCTCGCGTTTGAAATAGCTAGTGGGCTCCAATGTGTTATTAGATATCCTTTCTGAGGGCATGAGCAATGTGTAATTACTTTATACCGATTATTTGGGGGTTTGCGATAGTTGTTTTTATTTGGAGAATGTATTTGAGATACCTCGCTAAAAAGAAAGGTATAAGTCGTAACCCACTTCATTCTAAACCATATATAATTACTGTCTGTGTTATGTTAGTTTTTACGTACTTCTGTAACTTCTATAACCCAGCAAATTAGGATGAACGCGGTAAGTCGGGCTAACTTGTAGGTTGTGAGTGACGAAGGAACTTGTAGCGGACCAAATTGCTATCGTAACTTTTACCAAATTATCCATCATAAGATTTCGTGATTTTATGATGGGTTTGCCACACTGCCATCATAAGTTTTTTTCACTTTCCCAAATTACAATCTGAAGTTTTACCAAACCGCATCATAAAATTTACCATCATAAGATCCAATAATAAAAAGCCAAAACCATTCTTACGATGGCTTTGGCTCGGTAAAAAACTAAATTGTAAGTTATGATATTTGCTGTTTAATCAACTCTTCATGACTTCGCCAATGGGGCTGGACTAAAACACTATTCACATGTGCGATGGTCACGATTTTTTAAGCCTCTCTAGCGGCATCAATCAAACTGCAGTAACACAAATTCCTGCACAGCCTTAAGTTGCCTTGCGTACTTCTTATGATGAGTTTCATCACACCTTCATTAAAGGTATACGTAATGATTGTTTTGCTTTTAGATTCAACCGCAAGCTCAAGCACTAAATCATATTTTAGGCCATTCAACAAAGAATCGATTAAAGCCAAATTTAGAGCGATACTGGATATATACCCGTTATCAATGGGTGAAAGGATTAATCCTTTCGCCAGACGCCGAACAAGACTTAGTTGATATCTGGGCTTATATCGCAGAAGATAGACTAGTCGATGCCAATTATTACATTGACAAGCTTTATGATAAAGGGATTTTTTTTACTAAAATTCAACATAATTTGGGAGTGCTAAATGAATCGATTGCTGGCCGCTTTGTTGTTATTTTTGGCATTCGTTCCTCAAGCAGACTCTCTGGTGATACTTCAGTATCACCATATTTCCAATTCAACACCTAAATCGACGAGTTTATCGCCGCTTCTTTTTGAACAACATTTAGATTATTTGTACCGATATCACTTCAAAGTATTGCCCTTAGATGTGGTAATTAAAGGATTGAAAAAGGGCGAACATTTCGATGATAAAACCGTTGTCATTACTTTCGATGACGGTTATCGCTCAATTTACACCACTGCTTTTCCATTGCTAAAAAAATACCGATTTCCTTTCACTGTTTTTATCAATACCGCACCGTTAGAAAAAGAACTAGCGCAATTTATGAATTGGCAAGAACTACAGGAGTTTACTCAAAACAGAGGATTGATTGGCAATCATAGCGTAAACCATCCCCATTTGATTAAACGAAGAAAGCCTGACCCAAACAAGAAATTAATAAGGCAAATAACCCGTGAAATCACCCAAGCTCAAACCTTGATTGAATCGAAGCTTAATCATTCGCTAATGGCATTTGCTTATCCCTATGGAGAGTTTGACTCTTTGTCGAAAGTGGTGGTTAAACGTTTAGGTTTTGTAGGATTTGGTCAACATTCTGGCGCTGTTTTAGAGCAGCCCGATTTACAAGCTTTACCGCGATTTCCCTTTGGCGGCGACTATGGTAGCATGCCGGATTTTATTATTAAAGTTAATAGCTTAGCGCTGCCGCTAACAAAATCCAAATTGCTAAATAACAACGGTAACGCATTAGCCACTCATTTACTTTCTTTTGATCTCGACAAACCAAAACTTAAACTAAGCTTAAAAAGCCCGTCGAAAGCGCTAAATGTTCAGTGTTATTCTTCAAATGGATTAAAACTCGCTCGGCAAGATTTAGGAGCCAGCTTAATCTTCACGCCTCTTGAGCCAATTCCCGTTGGCCGAAGCCGCTACAATTGCACCGCTGCAAGCGAACACAAAGACCGTTTTTACTGGTTTTCTCAGCCGCTAATTCGCGCAAAAGCCTCTGGAGATTTTTATTAGCAGCGGGATTTATTCTTTTAGCACTAATAATCCCGGTATCCAGCTTTTTTTGAACTGCTTGGTAGCGGCAAGAGACTCCTTATTTTCGTCAACGTAGCGAAAGTGGGTTAGTCCAATTTCTATCTCGTCTTGATCCGACAACAAATGTTCCGTGATGGGCTGTTGGTTGACAAAGGTTTTATTGGTGCTTTTTAGATCAACAATAAAATAGATGAGTGAGCCATTTTTTAATTCTTTGGCTTCTATTTTTGCGTGCTGTTGGCTGGCGGCGGGATCTTCTAAAAATACATCATTTTTAATCGACCGTCCGATAGATAAGCCTTTATTAGTTATTTCAAACTTATTAGTGATAAGTTCGTTTTGTTTTTGTATTATGACTGGCATTTCATGTGCTGGTTAAGTGTAATAATGATAACTATATCACTTGAATTGTTTGAAGCAATAGCCATGTTCGCCGAATAATTTACTGTTTTACTAACCATACAGTTAATTAAAACTCAAATTTAGTTGATCAAAAAAACGAGATTAGTGCATTAGTCGCCAAATTACCTGCAAGAGAGGAATATTGTGATAATTGAAAAAGACACCGTGGTTCAGTTTACCTATAAAATGACTGATCTAGAAAATAAAACCCTAGAAGACACTACAGATTCATTGCCTATGGCCTATTTACACGGTCACGGAGGTTTGCTCAAAGGGTTAGAACAAGCGATGCAAGGTCATAAATCCGGCGAAGAATTTGAGGTTGAGCTATCTGCCGAGAATGCATACGGCGTTCGACAACAAAACAGCGAGCAAAAAATTCCGATGAAACACCTTCAAGGGGCTAAAAAGTGGAAAAAAGGAATGGTCGGTATCGTTCATACCGAACAAGGAAATAAGAGAGTGACAGTGGTTAAACCCGGTAAGTTCATGGTTGTTGTTGATTTCAATCATCCTTTTGCTGGAATGGACCTAAAATTTTCTGTGAAAGTGGTCGCTGTAAGGGCTGCGACCGGTGAAGAAATAGCGCATGGTCACGCCCATGGTGTCGGTGGACACCATCACTAATCAAATGATCCATTCTCCCAGTCATAGTTAAAAGCAATAGGGTGCTTAAATAGGAGCTGCTAACTTGAATTTTGGCCATTTATTGACTAATTTATTAATAGGGTCAATGGAATGTCAATGGCCAATAGCGTTGATAATATTCGATAAAAATTGAAACGTTGTTTTTATTGACTATTTTCAAGGAGCAGGCACATAACCAGCATTAACCGTGCAGCAAAGTGATGAAAAGAGTCCTCGCTTTTTTTATCTTATCGGTACACCTTTTTGGTGCGACTAGCTACGCGCTGGAAAGCGCTTCGTCCACTCAAATTAAAGACATATTAAGCCCTGAAGAAAGAGTTTGGCTTAAAAATCATCCGACTATTCGTTTCGCTTTTCCTCCCAATTTGCCGCCTTATTCCAAAATTAATGACCAAGGTAAACCAGAAGGCTTCATCCATGAATGGTTTGCAATGCTAAATGAAGTCGCGGGGAGCAATATGGTCATCGTTCCGCATCCGGTGCAAAACCTCTATTCGGATTTTGGAAAGGGTGCTTACGACGGCATTGCAGGCGTGACTTATTCGACGTTGGTGCCAGATGATTATATTTATACCGATGAAATAGTGGCAGGTCGATGGAGCGTCTACACTTCACGGTCAGCGATTGCCTATTCCCAGTTTTCGCAAGTCTCAACCGAATCGATTGGTATTCTCAAAGGCTCAATGATAGAGTCGATATTGCGGAAACTTTATCCGGATATAAAGCTGGTTTCCTATCCCACTTTTTTGGCAGCATTGTTGGCGATAGAGAAAAAGGAAGTTTTTGCAGTTCTTGGCGAATCGAGAATTCTTAGCGAGGTTGTCAAACGCGAAAAAATCTACAGTATTTTCGAAAATTTTGTTGCTAAAGATCTAAAGGTATCAACCGGTAGTCAAATTCGAAAAGATTGGCCAACGCTTGCGAGAATAATTAATAAGGCACAAGATTCAATTTCGAATAAAAAACGTAACCAACTACTTCGAAAATGGCTGTCGCCCGATGTTAATCTTTCGCATCTAACGCTCGATGAAATTCAGTGGTTAATGGACAATCAATCGTTTGATATTAATTTTTACGAATTGGCTCCCTATCTAGTAAGTAATGGTGGAAAAAAAGATGGATTTTTGGTCGACTATTTTTCTCTATTCGAAGAGATGTTGGGCCTTAAAATAAACCTTAAAATAGTTCCTTTTAAGCAATTTCCATTAAACAGAGATGCAGGCTTACCTGACGCTAGTTTGACTTTATCCAAAGAAGAATATCAAGATAAATTCGAATTTACGACACCATTTTTTTATTCATCTTTTGCTTTATTTACCCGCATTGACCATCCCAGAATAACCAATTTAGAGCAGTTGGAAAATCATACTATTGGTTTAATAAAAGGCGCTCAGCCGGAACAATTTAAAAAACATTTAATCAAACATCCAGGAACTTCGATTAAAACTTATCCTGATACCTCGACTATGGTTGATGATCTACTGTTGGAAGAAATTGATAGTATTTACGCAGAAGCGAGTGTTATGCGTTCGTATCTCAGCAGCAATATGGTTCAATCTGTTTGGCTAAACTGGCTAGATACAAAAAATATCATTGGTCAATCTGTTGCGATTAGAAAAGACTTGGCACCATTGGCCGATATTCTTTCCAAATCGTTTTCCAAAATAGATAAACAATCGCAATCTCGTGTATTTCAAAAATGGTTGGTGGTTGAAAATGCGCTCGGTAGTGCCGTTACGATGCCGGACGAGTTCGATTCAAAAACAAGTTATTCAACTATTGAAAGAGATTGGATTGGCTCTCACCCGACAGTATTTTATAGTGACGTCAGTTGGGTTCCTTACGTAAAAGTAGATGATAGTGGTGGCGTTGACGCTGTCAGTGGTATAGGAAAAGATTATTTGGATTTAATTTCCAAAGATAGCGGTATTACTTTTACTTACATCCCTTCTTCTAGTTGGCCTCAGCTAATTGACAAACTTAAGAATAATGAAATTTCCATGAGTATTGCCGCGGGGATCACTCCAGAGAGAGAAGCTTTTGCGATTTTCTCCGATCCTTATATTACCTCTTCAATGTCCATCGTGACATCCGATAAGTATGCCTATGTGCAAGATTTGGAACAACTGGAAGGACTAACGGTATCTATTCCTGAGGGGCTCTATCTCACTGACTATGTTAAGGAATATTACCCCGGAATCAAATTAGTTTATACCGACACAATCGAGCAAGCATTGGAATTGGTCGCTCAAAATAAGACCGATGCCTTTATAGGAAGTATGGCAGTTGTTGCTAGTCATTTACGCAGTGCTGAGCTATACAATTTACGCGTGAGCGGGTTAATTAATCGACAATTAGATATCCATTTTATGATAGGAAATACACATCCTATATTACTTAGCATTATCAATAAATCCTTGGCACGAATAAAAGATACTGAACGAAGAGAAATCGCCAATCGTTGGTTTTCGGTTAACTATCAGTCCGGTATTCGTAGTGAAACTGTTTGGTTTATCCTATTGACGGCATCTGTTATTTTGGCGATTACTTTCTATTGGATAAGGCGTTTACGGCAAGAAATATCTGAAAAAAACAGGGTTCAAAAAGCACTTAAGTCAGCACGTGTTGACGCAGAGTTAGCGAATAAAGCAAAGTCTGAATTTTTAGCTAACATGAGTCACGAAATTCGAACGCCGATGAATGCTATTGTCGGTTTTTCCCACCTATTATCCGAATCAGAACTAACCGATAAACAACAAGCGTACCTGCGTTCCATTCGCGTCGGAAGCGACGGCTTATTACACATTATTAATGATATTTTGGACTTGTCAAAAATAGAAGCGGGTAAAATGCAAATAGAATGTGTTGCAACGGATCTCGGTAAAATGATCGAAGAGCTTGATTTGCTATTTTATAGTGGTATGAAAGAAAAGGGGATTGATTTTTGTATCGAAATTGAAGAGTCAGTCCCTCGCTATTTATTGATCGACGCCAACAGGGTTCGCCAAATATTGTTAAATATTATTGGCAACGCTCAAAAATTTACAGATTTTGGAAAAGTCGATTTGAAAGTCTATCGCCAAATCTCTGTAGAAGCGCCAGATAAAATCGATTTATTTATAGACGTGATTGATACCGGTATCGGCATAGACAAACCAGCTTTAGAATCAATATTTCAACATTTTGAACAAAATAGCCAAGGTAGCACTTCTCAATATGCCGGCACCGGTCTTGGGCTAGCCATTAGTCGTAAGCTTGCTGAGAAAATGAATGGTTCCTTGTCCGCCGTTAGTGCACTCGGGAGAGGAAGTTGTTTTACCTTGCGGCTCAATAGTGTCTCTTTGAGCGAGCAAGTCGCAACAGTACTTAGTGAAAAACGAACTTACGAATTTGATGATTCAGTGGTATTGATTGTCGACGATGTGGAAAGTAATCGAATTCTTCTCACTAAGTATCTTGAGAATTATCCTTTTGAATTATTTATCGCAGAAAATGGTTTGGAAGCTGTAGAAATGGCTGAGAGAACTCGTCCGAATCTTGTTTTAATGGATTTGAGAATGCCCGAACTAGATGGATACGAAGCCACTAAAAGAATCAAGAAACATCGCGACACTATTGTTATCGCGTTAACGGCTTCCGCATTAGAAGATGAAGAATCGAAGAAAAAGCAGCAAGTGTTTGATGATTTTCTTCGAAAACCTATCCTAAAGTCGAAATTAATTTCTACCATGGCGAAATTTTTAAGCCACCAAACACAACTTGAAAACGAACAACAACCGGTATCTTGGGATATCAGTACGGAACACCAAACGGAAATAGCTTCGTTTATCAATGATGAAATTATGGCCAATTTGAAAAATGCCCATAAAATGGGTGATGTCGAAGAAATAGAACAATTATCAAATACGTTAAGGGATAAATCGGTCGTTCAAAAACACTCGGGTTTACAGAAATATGCCGATGAATTGATAATAGCTTGCAAAGCATTTGACGTAGAACGAATTGATTATTTAATTATTTTATTTATAAGAGAACTTACGTGAATCAGTTTCTCAAACTAAGAAAACATTTGGAGAAAGATTGTTGTGAATGATTTTAACGTTTTAATTGTTGACGATGTAGGAAAAAATATTCAAGTTGTCGCCAATTTATTGAAAGATGAACATTATCATCTTTCTTATGCCATGAGTGGTGACCAAGCACTTGAAGTCCTCAAGGAGCGAATTTATGATCTGGTTTTACTCGATATTATGATGCCAGGCTTAAACGGGTTTGAAACTTGTAAAAGAATTAAAAAATTGCCTCATTATTCTGAAACGCCAGTTATTTTTCTTACCGCTCGCGACGACCACGATAGCATAGTAGAAGGATTTGAATCGGGCGGTCAAGATTATGTGACTAAACCTTTTAATACTTCAGAATTAATCGCTCGGGTAAGAACCCATCTTAAATTACGAGCATTTGAAAACGCGCAGCAACAAAAAATTGATAAGGCGGTCGAGGAATTACAGAAACTTAATGAAGAACTGGAAAACTCACAAAAAGAAGTGGTGTTTACTATGGGAGCGATCGCAGAAACCCGCTCTAAAGAAACTGGTATGCACGTCAAAAGAGTTGCGGAGTATTCTAAACTATTAGCTATTTTATCGGGTGTACCTATTCACGAGGCTGATATTGTTGCACTGGCGTCACCGATGCACGACTTAGGTAAAGTAGGCATTCCAGATAATATTTTGAATAAGCCGGGACCACTAACAGACAAAGAACGAAAGATTATGGATACACATGCCTTGTTAGGATATGAAATGTTGAAAAATTCCAAACGGCAAATCATGCAAACTGCGGCAATTATCGCTTTGGAACATCATGAAAAATGGGATGGTAGTGGTTATCCTTATAAAAAATCTGGAGAAGATATCCATCTTTTCGGGCGAATTACGGCGTTGGCCGATGTTTTTGACGCGCTTTGTTCGAAACGCTGTTATAAGCAGCCCTGGAACGACGAGCAAATATTCGATTTAATCAAAGAGCAAAAGGGTATTCATTTCGATCCTACCTTAGTTAATTTGTTTTTCGAAAACCTGCAGCAATTCTTAGATATACGTGATGCCTTTCCTGATGAGTTCTTGGAGGCCTGGCACGCTGAAAATTAATCCTTGCCAAGGACCTATAGAAATTCTTACAATGTTCTGCTAAGTCGGTGCGACCGTTATTTTTCGATAAAACGACGCTGTCGGACGCCCATTGATAACCTACTTTAAAGAGTTGAAAATGTCAGATAATCGAGAACTTAAATTCGCCAGCAAAGCGATACACGGCGGCCAGCACCCCGATCCCACCACAGGTGCAGTGATGCCGCCAATCTATCAAACCTCAACCTACATTCAAGAAGCGCCAGGTGAACATAAAGGGTTTGAGTATTCTCGTTCTCAAAACCCGACCCGATTTGCCTATGAAAGATGTGTTGCCACGTTAGAGAATGGCACTCGTGGTTTTGCCTTTGCTTCTGGAATGGCGGCAACGGCCACCATTTTAGAATTAGTCAGTAGTGGCGAGCATGTTATCGCGATGGATGATCTTTACGGCGGTACTTTTCGTCTATTTGACAAGGTTAGAAAGCGAAGTGCTGGGGTTGAGTTCGATTTTGTTGACCTTTCAAATCTTGATGCGCTTCGAGCGGCGATTAAACCAAACACCAAAATGATTTGGGTAGAAACGCCAACTAATCCAATGCTTAAATTGGTTGATTTAAAAGCCGTAGCAGAGATCGCTAAGGAATTTGGCATTATCGCGGTTGCGGACAATACATTTGCGACGCCTTATAACCAGCGACCAATTGATTTTGGTTTTGATATCGTGATGCATTCCGCGACTAAGTATATTAATGGTCATTCTGATATGGTTGGCGGCATCGCTATTGTGGGGGATAACGAAAAGCTGGCGGAAGAGTTAGGTTTCTTGCAAAACTCTGCTGGCGCAATCGCCGGGCCTTTCGACAGTTATCTGGCCCTTCGAGGACTAAAAACCATCGCGCTGCGGATGAAAACCCATAATGAGAATGGTATGCGCATTGCCCAATGGTTAACTGCTCATCCAATGATCGAAACGGTTTTATATCCGGGCTTAAATTCTCACCCTCAAGCGGAGTTAGCGGCAAAACAAATGAGCGGCTTTGGCGGCATGATTTCTGTAGTGGTCAAAGGCGGTTTAAAGAAAGCGAGTCAATTTATGCAAAATTTACAGTTATTTGCGTTGGCTGAAAGCCTTGGGGGAGTCGAGAGTTTGGTCAATCATCCAGCAATTATGACTCATGCATCTATTCCAAAGGAAACCCGAAAAAAATTGGGTATTTCTGATAGCTTAGTTAGATTATCAGTAGGCGTTGAAGACGTTGAAGATTTGATTGAAGATATTCGACTGGCGCTTGAAAATCTTTAAAGTCTAATTTAAGACTTTGGTATAACATTTTAAAAAAAAGCAAGGAGTTGCTGCTCGGAGAATCCGGGCATCATTCTTTGCTTTTGCTTTTGCTTTTGTTATTTTCCAGTTTTTCGGTCGGCTGCTTTTCCTGAAAATTGATAGAAAGCGGGGTTGACTGGATTGTTTCAGCCTGCTTGTCCGGATGCTTACCCTGCAGATAATAAGCAAAGGCGATTATTTTAGCGACTGCCAGATAAAGTGTTTCCGGTATTTCATCGCCTAATTCTAGTTTGCTTAGTACATTTAAAAGCAATGGGTCATAGTGGACATGAACCTCGTTTTGCTTTGCCAAGGCAACGATTTCCTTAGCCAGTAGACCCTCTCCTTTTGCGACTACTTTTGGTGTTTCAATACCATCGTATTTAAGTGCAACCGCTTTATTGACAGCTGGAATTTCGGCCTGTTTCTTTTTATCAGTCATACATGAGTATCGATGGTGCGATCGTGATTAATCAATAACTTATCTGGAATATTGCCTTGGCCTCCAGACAGATCGTCAATATCAACGCCCGCCTCATGAAGTGATTGTTTAAGTATATGTAAGTGATCATTAATTAACTTAGCCGTTTCTGAGGATTCAGAAAAGAGATGGGTAGAAATGCGTTCATTTTCCATTTCTACTCGCGCGAACATTGGTCCGAGGGGTTCGAGATCAAATCGAATTACCACTTTCCAATGTCGCTTACTTTTAGTTAAGTCTTGTGAATTTGAGCGCCCAAATAAAAGTTCAAATGATTCTATTTTCGAACCATTGGCAAATGGCAAGTCGACCAAAAATTGGTGAAGATTAGCTTGTTCATTTCTTAAACTCAACAATTGATTATTTTCGATTTGTGAAATTAGATTCCTGACGTCGGTTAACAATTGGTTGCCTTGTTTAAACACTAAGCTTTTCAAAAGCAGTAAATCATTTTTGCTAGTTGGTGTAGTTAAAGTCGATTTATTATCGCTCTCGCCAGCCTGTAGTTGTTTAATCAATTGAGCGGCTTCAGTTGATGGTTGCTGTATTCTAGCCGTTTCCGAAGCAACAGAAGCGTTTGGTTTAGAAAGCTCGGTGGGTTTTGTTGAGGGTTTAGCCGATGATCGAACAATCGACTCTAAATTAGCTCGAATTTTCATTAAAAGCAGCTTTAAATCATCACTAGAGGCGACAGCTTTGGCACTGTCAGAATTAATCTTAATAGATTCGGCATTTTTTTCGATCGCACCGTTCGGATGGGCTATTTTGTTGTCAGATATCCGTAAGGACGGCGTAGTGGAGGTTTTTATTGTGGCCATATTTTGAGAAATATTCGCCAATTCTACTTTCGAACTTTTTGAATTCAAAGCAACATTGTCAGGATTAAGTAACTTAAGTTGAGCACCAATTTTTCTTTCCAGCATATTCCCACTATTTTCAACTCGCTGCCGAATGTTAGCGGCGCTTTGTTGGTTTGGCTTTTGTAGGATTGTTGTGAGCCGCTTAACGTTCTCAAATAATTTTGAGCTAGTGGCTGAAGGCGAAATAATACTCTCGAGCGATTTAGCAGCAGAAAGCAATTTGGTCAGTTGTGAAGACAGTGGTGATGATTCAACGGGTTGTCGATTAAGCAGTGTCTTAACCGCGTCTGTAACCGATATATTAGATGTTGAGGCATTTTTGGCCTTTATTGAGTCCGTCGGATTATTAGTAGATACAGGATTATTAATACCTAATATTCGGTTTAATATGCCAGTTTTTACACTTTTGGCATTCCCTATTAATGATTTAGAAGTCGCTTCATCGGAAGTTTGATTGATTTTGCCTTTGTTGGTTACATTGTTAGCATTTTCGACCAATTGACCATTATCTGTGGAGGGTTTTGCAGAGGATGTGTTGCTGTTATTAATGTTAGCTACCACCGGTTGAGATTGGACTGAGCTTGTTTTTCTGGAAATTGGGGGGCTGCCAGAATTCTGCGATTGCTTGGGGAGGTCCAATTTCAATAATTGGTTGCCTTGTAATAACGCCTTTTGAAAAATCACCGTTTTTAGTGTTTCGAGAGTCGTTGCGGCAATTGATTTTTGATTTGTCGAGTTTGGGATTAACTCTAATTTGACCTGATTTTTTGCTGTTAAGGACAATAAAATACCGGTTGTATTCGAGAGACTCGCTTCGATGGATTTAGTCACCGCGAGAGGCAGTTGTAATGCCAGTTTTATATCATTATTGACGAGTTTTAGTAAAATTCCTTGAGCTTGATTGAGCGCTATTTTTTCTATTAGCAACGGTTTGTTGGCAAGGTTATTAATAAGTTGGGCTATTTTTGCGTCAAGGCTGCTCGATTGCGCAGAATTGGTCCCGATGTCGTTTGGCGTGATTTGCACAATATGCTCTCTGGATCATGGTAAAAAGCCGCTCTTTGCTATAGTATAGCCGCAGTTTTATTCATATGCCTTAGCTTTATAGAGTATCGACTTGGCCCTAGATTCTAACAGTCAATTAATCATTGAAAATTTGTCCGTAATCAGGTCTGATTTACCGTTATTTGACCCCGTTAATCTTACCTTAAATAATGGTGACGCTATTCAAATTAGTGGCACCAATGGCTCGGGTAAAACCTCTTTACTGCGCTGTATTTGCGGTTTATCGCATCGGCATGAAGGCGTTATCAGCTGGTGCGGCGATAATATTAATGAACATTCAGAAGCCTTTTATCAGCAATTATTATATATCGGTCACTCTCTTGGTCTAAAGACTAAGTTAACTGTCCAACAAAACCTTGAATTTTATCAGCAACTGCGTTTTCAGTCGGATCCTTCTTCAATTAAAACGGCTCTAGAGCAACTTCACATTGCCAGCTATCACGACGAATTAGTCGGTAATTTGTCCGCGGGACAAAAACGGCGGGTCGCACTGGCTCGAATTATCTGCGAACCGGTTAAATTATGGCTTCTCGATGAACCGATGGTTGCCTTAGATATTGATGGCCAAAGCTGGCTGGAAAACGTTTGTAATCGCCATTTGGAACAAGATGGAATGATTTTGTTAACCTCGCATCAGGAAATTACCGGGATTAAAGCTTTATCCCAATATCGGCTACAAGAACCTGCATTTTACCACTCAGCGGAGCAAGATGAGCCGCCTGTCGTTAAGGTGAGTCGATGAGCGGGCAAATTAGGACATTAGTCAAACGTGAGCTCTCGGTCGTTATTAAAAGCCAATCCGAATTTGTCTATCCACTGGCATTTTTTGTGATTGTGACTAGCCTTTTTCCGCTTGCAGTGACTCCGGATCCTGTTCAACTAGCGTTTTTAGCGCCTGGGATTATTTGGGTCGCGGCCTTGTTGAGTATTTTATTATCACTCAATGGTTTTTATCAAGCCGATTACGAAGAGGGAGGACTAGAACAATTGTTACTTGGCGGCGTTTCCGGTTCAAATATTGTCATTGCCAAAAGTCTTGCCAATTGGATTGTTACTGGGCTTCCATTGGTCTTAATTGCACCGTTAATCGGGGTATTGTTTCATCTGGAGACAATGACCAATATAATAGCAATGGTAAGTTTATTGTTAGGTTCGGTTAGTTTGTCTTTTATCGGTTCTATTGGCATGTGCTTAACCTTGGGATTAAGGAATGGTGGTGTGTTGCTCACTTTGTTAGTCTTGCCGCTTTTTATTCCGATACTCATTTTCGGCGCTTTATCGGTACAGGCGGTATCTACAGGATTGCCTTTTAACGGCCAATTAGCCATATTAGGTGCTTTTTTGGTACTAAGTGTTATGTTGGCACCTATTGCAGGTTCCGCGGCAATAAAAATTTCGATCGACTAGAACAATTAAATGAAAGCAGCGCTCAAAACAGGTTAGCCACTGACGTGTTGCGACAATAACAGCTTGGGATTTAAACGGTATGTGGACATGGTTTTTTCAATTAGCTTCACCAAAATGGTTTTATCAGTTTTCAGATAAACTGCTTCCTTGGTTTCGCTGGGCAACTTTAATTTTATTCCTGGTAGGTTTAACCTTGGGTTTATTATTTTCACCTGCAGATTACCAACAAGGTAATACGGTACGAATTTTGTACATCCATGTTCCGGCGGCATTTTTGTCGATGTTTGTTTACGTGATGATGGCGATTACTGGTGGAATTGGTTACATTTGGCGGATTAAAATGGCCCATATTGTTTCGGTAAGCTGCGCGCCTATTGGCGCAATTTTTACCGCTATGGCGTTGGTTACAGGCGGAATTTGGGGTAAACCAACTTGGGGCACCTATTGGGAGTGGGATGCTCGAATGACTTCAGAGTTAATTTTACTGTTCTTGTACCTAGGCTTTATGGCGTTACATAATGCCTTTGATGACCGTAAAACCGCCGATAGAGCGGCAGCAATCCTGGCGTTGGTGGGCATAGTTAACATCCCTATCATTCATTTTTCTGTAGAATGGTGGAATACGCTGCACCAAGGAGCGACCATCAGTAAACTGGAGAAACCTTCCATGGATGCCGATATGCTTAAAGCCTTATTAGTGATGATTGTGGCCTTCCAGCTCTATTTTTTCACCGTATTAATGCAAAAGATAAAAGCGGAAATATTGGTTAGGGAAAAGCTATCTGGATGGGTTAAGAAAAAAGTTAGGCCAGAAAAAGTAGGCGAGGTATAGACATGTATTTTAGAAGTTTTGCGGAATTTATCGAAATGGGTGGTCATGGTTTTTATGTCTGGCTGTCTTATTTTTTAGTTATTTTTCCTCTGCTTGCCTATTTCATTTATTCGAATAAACTGGCGCGGCATAAAAAACAGGAATTAGTTAAATTTTTTAGGCGTATGGATGAACGTCATCAATCAAATGAAAGCAATAAGGCAAACTAGTTATGGCAATGAAACCACATAGAAAAAAGCGATTAACATCCATTTTGGGCGGCGTTTTAGGTGTTGCAGCGGTGGTCGCACTAGTCCTCTATGCCAGTGACCAACAAATGAATCTTTTTTTAACACCAACGGAGTTAAAAGCAGGTAAAGCGCCGGCGGATCGAATTATTCGGATCGGTGGATTAGTCAAAGAGGGAAGCGTCGTGCGAAGTGAAAATACGTTACTCACCCGGTTTATCGTTACCGATATGGCTTCAGATATCGAAGTGACTTACGACAAAATAATGCCCGATCTTTTTCGAGAAGGACAAGGGGTGGTCGCAATGGGCAAAATGAATCCCCAAGGCGTTTTTGTCGCGAGTAATATTCTGGCCAAACATGACGAAGAATACAAAGCGCCAGAAGTGCTGGATGCTCTTGAAAGAGCTGGTCATCCTATCGAAAAGAAAAAGTCGAATCAACAAGGATATAACTAGATATGCACGCGGAGTTTGGGCACTACTTACTAGTATTCGCTTTTGTGTTATCCATTGCACTCAGCATTTTTCCGATGCTAGGCAGTTTTACCAAACAGATGCCGTTGGTTTATTCTGCCAAGCCTTTATCGGTTTTATTCTTTTCCGCTTTGCTTGGAAGTTTTGTTTGCTTGGCTTATGCATTTTTTATTGATGATTTTACGGTCACCTACGTGGCGCAAAATTCAAATTCTCTTTTGCCCGATCGATACAAAATATCGGCAGTGTGGGGCGCTCATGAAGGCTCATTTTTACTTTGGGTATTAATTTTTTCTGGTTGGACTCTTGCTGTCGCAATAGGCGGTAAAAACCTCCCAAAATTGAGTCATGCCAGAGTTTTATCGGTACTTGGAATTATCGGTTGCGGGTTTGTTTCTTTTTTACTCTTTACGTCGAATCCTTTTGAACGAACCTTACCTTTTTTCCCGATTGACGGCACCGACTTAAATCCACTACTGCAAGATTTCGGACTCATTATTCATCCGCCTTTGCTTTATATGGGATACGTGGGGTTTGCGATATCTTTTGCATTTGCAATCACCGCTTTAATCGAAGGCGAGTGGAATGCGACATGGGCGCGGTGGGCGCGGCCATGGACTACTGCTGCTTGGTCCTGTTTAACCTTAGGTATTATGCTCGGTAGCTGGTGGGCCTATTACGAACTAGGCTGGGGCGGTTGGTGGATGTGGGATCCTTCTGAAAATGCGTCATTTATGCCCTGGTTAAGCGGCACCGCTTTGATGCATTCGCTGGCAGTTACCGATAAAAGAAATAGCTTTAAGGGATGGACCTTAGGATTGTCACTAGCGACGTTTTCGCTGAGTCTGTTAGGCACTTTTCTTATTCGTTCCGGCGTATTAACCTCGGTACACGCCTTTGCAAATGATCCGACACGCGGGCGGTTTATTCTGTTTTTCCTTGTTTTTATTGTTGGCAGCGCACTTATTTTATTCTTATTTCGCTCGGGAAAAGTTAAAACCAAAGTTAACTTTTCTGAGTTTTCAAAAGATATGTTTTTATTGCTCAATAATGTCTTGTTTATCAGCGCAACCTTTATTGTTTTGTTCGGAACTTTATATCCCTTAATAGCCGATGCTCTGGGCAAGAAGTTATCTGTGGGCGCACCTTACTTTAACGCCATTTTCCCAATTCCGATGGTACTACTTTTCGTTTTGGTTGGCGCGGGCCCATTACTAAATTGGAAGAGGCACGATATTAGCACTTTGAAAATACCGCTGCTAAAAATCGCCGGTATATCGGTTGGACTAAGCTTGCTGTCAATTTGGTTTTTGCAGCAATTTTATCTATGGGTATTTGGAGGGTTATTTTTAGCAATCTGGGTCGGTTTGAATAGTTTGTATAATTTGGCGATTATTACAAAATATAAACAAGGCTTGTTTGCAAAACTTAGGTCGTTAAATCGAGCGACGATTGGAATGACGGTTGCCCATATTGGTGTCGTAGTCACTTTGGCTGGGGTGGTACTGACCTCTTATTATAGTGAAGAAAAAGACTTAAGAATGTCTCTGGGTGACAATCAAACGATCGCTGGATATCGATTTGAAATGAAGGAGGTTAATAAGTTCCAAAAGGAGAATTATCAAGCAACCTTGGTGACGTTTGATGTCTATCAAAATGAAAAGCGAGTGGTCACATTGTATCCTGAAAAACGATTTTATCTTGCAGGTCGTCAATGGATGACAGAAGCCGATATTGACCCTGCATTCAATAGAGATGTCTATATTGCGTTAGGCGAAGCGCTAGATAATCAAGGGAAAGTCTGGTCGGTCAGAATATATGTTAAAGCGTTTATTCGATGGATTTGGTTTGGTGCAATCATGATGGGCTTTGGCGGAATAATCGCTTTGTTAGATAAGCGATATCGAAAAAAACAAACTCAAAAACTGGCTGGCTTGACTGAATACAATCAACAAATTGAAAACCCTATTCCGTTAAAGGTGCAATCATGAGCGAAACTAAACAAACACTCAAGTCGCTTTTTATCCTGTTGGTATTTGCGGGGTTTATGACGGCATTCTACTTTCTGATCGGAGAAGATAAGAGCGAGTTACCTTCACAACTAATTAACCAACCCGCGCCAAAATTCAACGTTGAGGACCTCTTGGATGCTGAAATCCGCCACACTAATCAAGAATTCATTGGTAGAATTACTTTGCTCAATGTGTGGGCTAGTTGGTGTCCATCTTGTTACGACGAACATCCTTACTGGAAAGGTTATGCCAAAAACTCCGATTTGACTTTGGTAGGCTTAAATTACCGAGATAAAAAAGATAATGCACTTAAATTTTTGCGACAGCAGGGCAATGTCTATGATTGGAATTTATTCGATCATGACGGGCGGCTGGGGATCGAATTCGGCGTGTACGGCGCTCCAGAAACTTTCCTAATTGATAAACAGGGAAACGTTCGTTACCGGCATGTCGGTGTAGTTACGCCCGATGTTTTTCGAGATACTTTTCTTCCATTGATCGAAAAGATCAAAAAAGGCTTTTAAATAATGACAAAAACGGTCTATAGAATTATAAAGCTCTTTTGTTTCAGTTCGATTTTGCAGCTATTGGTTGTTTTGCCCAGTTTTGCTGCAATTGAAGTCTATAATTTCAATGATCCTCAATTGGCAGACCGATTTAAAAAATTGACCTATGAACTACGATGTCCTAAATGTCAAAATCAAAACCTTGCCGATTCCAATGCCACTCTGTCTGTGGATTTAAAGGATATTATTTATGAGAAATTGAAAGCCGGTGAAAGCGATGATCAAATTATTGGTTTTATGAAACAAAGGTATGGCGAGTTTATTTTATTCAAACCAGAAATGAGTAAAAGCAACTCGCTTTTATGGTTTGGCCCCATCGTTTTTTTGTTAGCTTTTTTGTTTTTGTTTTTTCGCTGGTATAGAAATAATCGAGATTTGTCTGATGAGTGATTTGTGGTGGGTTATCGGGCTAAGTCTATTGGTCAGTATCGTTTACCTTTGGTTTAGCGTTAATCAACAGGACTCAAATGAGCTATCGTCGAATAATCAGTCTTGGCGAACACTGATTTTTGTGGTTTTAATATTAGCCGCGTCACCTTCGGCTTATTTTTATCTTGGAAACCATGAAAAACAAGAACAATGGCAGCAAAACCTTAAAGTGTTTGAAGAAATTCAGCAGGGAACAGGACAAACTCAACCGCTCGATATCCAAAATTTAGTTTTAAGTTTACGTAGTAGCATTGACAAACAACCAAAAAATGGTCGTTTGTGGTTTATGCTTGCGGAAAGTTATTTCCAACTGAGAATGATTGATTTAGCGGACAAAGCTATTTCAAGAGCAATTCAAATTGAACCCAAGGCTGATTGGTTGGTTGCCAATGCACAAATTCTATCTGCTAGATTTAGTGAATCGGATATTAATCGTTCGATATTTTTGTTGAATCGAGCGCTCCAGCTACAGCCTGAACATCAAAGCGCAATGCTGACTTTAGGCTTTATACATTTACGCAAAAGAGAGTTTCAGTTGGCGGTATCGGCTTGGCAGAAACTATTGGTTTTACTCGAAAGTGGTGGTAACGATACAACGACCATTAAACAGCAAATTTCTTATGCCCAAAAGCAATTAGCAAAAAGCCAACAAAACTCGGGAAAAAATTGAAAATCAGCAGATAACACGCTGATATATATGGAATTGTGAACTTTGACACAATTTTTAGTTGCATATTTGTCGTCGCTAGTGCATCTTTAGCCTTATGGTTGGTGCTGTTACTTCTGACTGACCACGGCGGGTGATTTGTTGGAACAGATGAAGACAATAAAAAACTGTATTCCAAATGATTGTAGTTGTACGTTATTAGTGTTCTGTTAATAGGACATTTCGCTTTTAGGATTGTAACAATCAGCTTTTATCACAGTCTCTAAGGCAACCTAATGTATTTTGGGTTTTACACTTAAAACACTTAAATTTAAGAAATGGAGAAAACACTCATGAAAAAACTATCTAAAATAGCAACATTAGTCGCGTCTTTAGTATTTGCGATGATGTACATCAATACGGCTACAGCTGACGTTAATCCTTTTGCACAGGTTGATCAAATTCAATCAGTCGTTGGTGAAGACGGAAAATGTGGCGACAAGAAAGACAAGAAATGTGGCGACAAGAAAGACAAGAAATGTGGCGACAAGAAAGACAAGAAATGTGGCGACAAGAAAGACAAGAAA
>Ga0316209_1001405_pt1 | contig 25275 bp, 21 predicted proteins | sample 6monopyrite_MG_FD_204945 | JGI IMG/M metagenome (GOLD analysis project Ga0316209, IMG submission 204945) | Microbial mat bacterial communities from mineral coupon in-situ incubated in ocean water Damariscotta River, Maine, United States -... | ecosystem: Environmental > Aquatic > Marine >...
GTCGACGACGTCGTCCATGTCATCCGAAACCGTCGCTTTGCCGTCGACGACGAGGTACTCCGGCGGCCAGGAGAGGCCACCTTGTTCGCCGGCGAGGATGCAAGCCGAAAGCTGCCCGAGGCGCTTGGCGGCCTTGGCCTTCTGGCGCGCGGCCATGGTGAGAAAGACGATGTCGTCCCCGTCCATTGCGTAGTGAATGATGGACATCGACGGCGGCGCCGTCTTGCGTTCATAGGAAATGACGCAGGTGTGGTTGTTTCGCACGAAATCGCGTCGGGACTTGCTGTCGTTCATTGCTTGGGCCATCTGAACCTCCGTTTAGGGATGGCCAGAATGCCTGCGAGCCCAGGTCTTCGCTATGTCGCCGATACGCTTCTGTATACGCGGGGCGTATATCAAGCGTTGGGGGCTCGGCTACGAACTTGCTTCGACTTCCGCGAGAAGGAGCGAAACCGCGGGCGGAAGAACCTCTTGTCGATGGAGAAAGCCGGTCGTCAGGGTCGGCAGGTCGGCGACGGCAAGGGTGGAGACTCGGCCCTCCTTGAGCTCAGCCGCCATCGCTCCAGCGGGTAATGCGGCCAGGAAGGAGCTGGTCATGACGAGAGACTTCACGAGATCGAGGGAATCCGTCTCGACACAGAGGCGCGGCGAGTCGAATCCCTGTGAGGCAGCGGCCCGCCTGAACATCTCCGGAATCGAGCGCGGCCGGTTGATCAAGACCCAACGTTCCTCCACCAGCGCGGAGAAGGGGACCGACTTCTTCTTGCGCAAAGGATGTTTGGCGTTGCAGAAGAGGCGCACCGGATCGTCGACGAGCTTCCGAACGGCGAGTCCCTCGTGTTCTTCGCTCGGAACGAGCAGGGTGAATGCGCCGTCGATCTCTCCGTTTCGAAGGTCCCGAACAAGGGTGTCGTAGGTCCCGTCGGTCACGGAGAAGGTGAGCCCTGGGCGATCTTCGGTGAGGCGCGCGATCGCTCCCGGCAAGATGCTCGAGAGTGCCGGTGCAACGCCGACGCGACCATGTCCAACCACGCCGTCGCGGAGTGCCTGCAACTCGTCCAACGCTTGTTGTCGATCGTGAAGGACGAGGCGGGCGTGGCGCTCAAGCAGCTCGCCATACACAGTCGTCGACACACCCTGACTGCTTCGTGCGACCAACTGCACGCCGAGCGAATGCTCGAGCGTGCGGAGCCGCCGGCTCAGTCCAGGTTGGGGCAGACTGAGTGCTTCGGCGGCGCCGAGAATGCTGCCGTGCTCGATGATCGCGAGGAATTCTTCGAGAGCGCGTATATCCACGTCTTCTAGTATGCATCAGTCGTATAGGGATTTCGATCGACTTCAGAAGACAGCGGAACCACGCGCACTCCATTTGGTACGCATTTCCAGGGTCTCGAAGCGATCGGGATGCGGAGGCAAACGAGAATGCCGGAGGGGAATTGGGTGAGTTTATTGCGAGGCCGAACGAGACGTCGTGAACAAAGGCGCCAGCCAACGTGGATTGTGCTGGGAGGCGTGCTCTTGATAGGCCTCGGCCTTCCTGGATTTGTGAGCGCTCAGGAAGAGATTCAATGTGTGCCCGACGAGGGGGGTGCCTTGCCCGCCGAATGCGAGTCTTTCGCCTTCGCGATCGAGATTACGAGCGTGACCGAGACGAACGGCGTCCTCGACGGCATTATGTCGGGAGACCAACTAGCGGGTACGTTCACCATCAATACGGCCGTCCCCGATGTGGATCCGGCGGCGAACGAAGGGCGGTTCCTCAATGCGGTGGAGTGCGTGTCGCTCGATCTCGGTGGGCGAATCTTCACCGTGGATCTATCGCCCGTCGAAATAACAATACCCCCGTCGTCCAGTGATCCCGGGATCGCGACCATCAACGACAGCCTCCAGTCCGCGCCGGGTGTATCGATCTATGCGGACACGGCCACGCTCGGGATGGGGGGCTTCAGCATGATGAATCTGGTCGGGACTCCGGATCCGACTGACTTCGTGTTCGGTGGAGGCGGGTTCGCCTTCTCCTATGGGGATACGTGCTTCATCCCGGGGCCCTTTGCCTGTCCGCCGAGCTTGCTCGTCGATGACGGGATTCCCGGAGCGACGGGAGACCTAACGGGCATCCTCGGCGCGGCCTTGATGTCATTTGAGTTCTTGAGCCTGGGCGGTGATGTGGGAACCGCTCAGGCCGACCTTCTGCAAATCGATGCAGCGTCTGTGGTGCCGTGTCCCGAGCCGGGGGTTGCTCTTGGGGTGGCGGTCGGTGTGCTCGGACTTGCGGCCGGCCGACGCAAAGTGGCGCGACTGTGATTGTGACTGCTGCTGACGTCTCAATCGCTATGCGAGGCTTCGGACGTGCCCGTCCCCGGCTTCGAGGGCATCGAAGTAGTGGCGGTCGTCGCCACGGTGGTTGCCTGAAGCGGGCCGTCTGTACATGGTGACAATGCTTGTACGGAATGGTCCCTCTGCTGATGTTGGTGCGGGGGCCATATGGACGACGTCACTGTAGTGCAACGTTAGGTCACCAGGCTCAGCTCCGACTCCAATACTTCCGACGAGGTCGCGTTGATTCATGTCTTGCGCCCAAAACGATCCGCGGTGGGAACCCGGGAGGAAGCGTAAATCTCCGGACTCGGGCTGAGCCTCTCCCAAGTGGGCACTCATCACGAGGGTCGGACAGTTGCGTGCATGTCCCCCAAGTTGGCAATCCCGGTGCCAAGGAAGGTCTGCTAGGCCCTCGGTCATTCCGAATTGCTTCCACAAAACGATCGTGCTGTGAATCTCGTCTTCATCCGGGGCCACCATTTCGTCAGGCGATAGCCGAAGCAAGCTGGCAACGACCGAGCTCGCTCGAAGGCGCTGGACTTCAGGCGATTGTGCGGCGTAGTGAACTCGAAAGAGACGTGATTGGCCGTCTCTATTCGTTCCCCACCAGGACCGACCGTCCCCTTCGATCGCCTCGCCTCGAAGTCGCTCCGCGACCGCGGTGAGGTTTGCGATTTCCGTGTGATTGAGTGCATCGCGAAGTCGCAAATATCCGACCTCGTCGAGGAAGTGCCTCATTTCGTCGAAGTCGTCTCCGGGAGCAAACGACCGGTTCGGGTCGAGCGGTTCTCCGCCCAGGTTTCGAAGGTTGAGACGCTGCCGATTGTAGGGTGCTCGCCGGTGGTACAACGCTTCGAAGACTGGACCCCAGCTTTCGAAGATTCTCATGGGTCCGCGTTGCATTCGCGCCCGATCGGAATAGAGCAAGCTCTGAGTCGTCTCAAGCGCAGCGCGAAAGTCCCGCCATCCATTGGTCTGGATCTCAAGAAGTGCATCCGCTTGTTCGGACCCAGGCCGAACCTCTAAGCCATCGCCGGATGCGGCGAATGTGAAGCTCTTGCCGCTCTCGGATTCAATGATGCCGAGCGACGCGTCCGGCGGATATACGGAGAGCGCTTCGTTCGCCAGGCTCCATGCCTCACTGTCGGTGGATAGTCGATTGTGAAACTCGGCGAAGCTCTGGTGTGCAGGCGTTGCGGGGATCTTCTCTGACGAAATGTCGACTCCTTCACGCATCACCACTCCTCCGGAGCTCAGCTACCAATGAGTCAAGAACGGCAGCGTTCTCGTGTTCGCGCTGGCTGCACTCGAGGAGCGCGTCTCGGTAGGTGACGTTGTTCGAAGCGTTCGCGAATGCCACGTAGAGATGAGCACCCGCTCGTTCCGCTTCGGCGAGAACTTCGAACTGGTCTTGCATGGAAAGACCTGTAAGCGCGGCGAGCAATTGGCTTTCAAGCTGTGGGTACGCATCTTTGAGTCGTTCGACATGCTCGGAAGCAAGAGGGACATGATTCACCACTGTCGAGGCGTTTAAATCCTCATGTCTTGCCGCTGAAAGAAGCTGCTCACGGAGGCGGGGACTGGTGATTTTTGAGGCGCATTGTCGGTAGTGATTTCCGAGGGTGCGCTCGACGATTGCAACCAAGATTGGTCGGTCGTTTGCATCTAGTTCGGCATAGACTGTGCCAATTACATCAGTGATGGCCGTCAGGTTCTTTGGCGCTGGCAGCTTCTCGCTATCTCGCATCGTTGCTCACTCGTGTGGCGAGGGAGTGAACGACATCACCACTCCATGTGTTGCCTCCGTCCGCCGACTGCTCGCCCGTCCGCTTCCACGAGTCCGGTTTGAAGTCGTGGAAAGTGATCCTCTCGACGAGATTCCCGCCAGATGTGGAGGCGGTGCGAGCACTGACTCCGATCATCACGACTTGTCCCTCAAGCCGGCGAACCTCAAACTCATCCCAGCCTGGATAGGAGGGGCCCGTCCCCCGAACTCGCCAAAATCCCGCTTCCTGGTCGAAGGCGCGAATCGAAACCATCCTTGCCGAGGTTCCGTTGCCTAACGGTTGGTCGAATTCGTCCTGAACGACCCATCCATCGAGGCCGTAACGAAACCTCCACGTTCCGCTGGGCAAGACGGGCTGGTTCCAGTTGGGTTCTTCGTCAATGGACGTTGTTAGCGTGGTTATGTAGGTCCAGTCCCCAATTGCGAATCCGAAGTCCGCGAGTTCTTTAGGGCCGTTCGGGTTGGGTCGGCCGAATGGAGACGGTGAAGGTGATGCCATGAGGAGGACTCCGTAGGTCGCACCTACGCGTGCGATCATGTGGACGGGCTTCGCGCGACAGTGTCTTACTAACGAGTGGCCCTGGGTGGAAGACGATCTGAGAGTGGCTAATTTATGGACCTTCGTATATATCCAATTTTGATAAAAATGAAGGGTCCACTTTGTCTGAGCTGTGGCTGACGCTTTCTGGGGAGGGGCCGTTGCATGTGCAGGTTTACGCTGCACTTCGAACCGCGATTACCACTGGGCGATGCAAGGCGGGCGAGAGGCTGCCGTCTAGTCGGTCTTTGGCTTCCTTGTTAGGTGTATCTCGTACGTCGACGCAAACAGCCTACGAGCAGCTTGTGGCGGAGGGGTACGTGGATACGCGACACGGCTCGGGGAGCTACGTGGCGGAGCGGGCGGATCAAGTACGGCCTAAGTCGAGGGGCCGGAAGCAGCGGAAGCGGACTGATGGGCAACTCTCGAAGTATGCAGCGTCGGCGATGTCCAGCCTTCCGGAGGGATTTCTTACGCTATCCAGCCGCCCCTCCCTACGTCACGATTTTCTCTATGGGATTCCGTCGCCCGACCTTTTTCCGCATAAGGAGTGGAGGCGGGCATTAGCTGCGGCAGCGCAACTTGCGCCCTTCGGTTTGTCAGAGAGCTCGCCGCAGGGTATGCCGAGACTGCGGAATGCGATCGCTCGGCACCTTGAGAGGAATCGAGGGCTGTCCGTCGATGCGGACCAGATTTTGATCACGAGCGGTCTCCAGCAAGCGTTGCAGCTGGTGGCACGTGTCGTTTGCTCGCCTGGCGATCGAGTTCTTCTCGAAGAGCCGGGCTACCCGTTTGCGCGGGCGACGTGCCTCAGTGAAGGCCTCAACCTTGAGTTCGCTCCGGTTGACCACGACGGGGTCGACATTGGGAGAGTGAAGGGAGCAGCTCGAAGTAGATCAAAATTGGCTCACGTGACGCCGGCCCATCAGTTTCCGATGGGTTCCGTGCTCTCGTTTCCGCGAAGAATGGCCTTGCTCGATTGGGCCGATGAAAACGATGCATACATCTTTGAAGATGACTACGACAGCGAGTACAGGTATGAAGGTCGGCCGGTAGAGTCGCTCTATGCACTTGATGCGAGCCGTCGTGTCCTCTACGGCGGGAGTTTCTCGAAGACTCTATCGACGGAGCTGCGGGTTGGATATCTGGCGCTTCCCGAAGATTGGGTGGTCCCCTTTCAAGCAGCACGGTGGCTTGCTGGGTGGGGAAACCCGCTGCTTGAGCAAGCGGCGCTTGCGATCTTCATGGAAGAGGGGCATCTCGATCGGCACATTAGGCGTTGTCGGAAGCGCTATGGGGAGCGTCGTTTGGCACTTGTGACTGCCTTGGCATCGGAGTTTGGGGAGCGCGTAGATGTTTTTGGAGATCGCACGGGGCTACACGTGTTCGTGCGTTTTTCGGATGTCTCTCAGGGCATGAGTCACGAACTGGTTGTTCGTGCGCTCGAGAAGGGAGTCGGGATCTATCCGGCGGACGACTGCTTCGCTTCGATCTCTATGACAGGTGGCTTTATCCTTGGGTACGGTCTGCTTTCAAAGGCATCGATCCCCGCGGCGGTTGCGGAGCTCAAAGAGATTGTTGCGTCACTCGGCTCCGGATGACTCTGTCGTGCGGGACGGGTAGCGACCAGGAGCGACACGGCGAGGTCTGATATCTTCAATTCTCAGTCAGCAGCTCCTTTCGTACGAGCCAGAGGTTCAGGCGATGCCTGTGCCGCTCGTGCGTTTGGTCTTGAATCGCGCTAACGAGACCGGGAGGCAGCAATCGAGGGGCGACGCGTGGCGGGACGGAAGGCGAAGCGGGGCGGTGACGCGTTCGTAAGTGATCGAGAGCGTGAGGTGCTCGAGGCTGTGTTCCGCATGGCGACGTCGAATCCGTTTGCGCCGGATCGCATCGAGCAGGAACGCCGAGCGCTCGGCGACGACTTCGTGCCCTATACCGAGGTCTGGCATATGGAAGGCCAGATCGAGGGGCTCGATCCGAATCTGGCAAAGCTCTCTCGCGTCGCCGAGGAGATGGCGGAGACGCTTCGGGAGCGCTTGATTCAGGGGGCGCGGCCGAGCGCCGATGAGCAAACGCTCTACGAAGGCTTCATCCGGTACATCCTCTTCTATCGCTATTCGCCGGACCTAACGAAGATCATCGAAGAGCGCGAAAAGGGGAAGTCCGCGACGCGTCGTCTCGCGTTCTACCCGCGCTATGCAGCCGACTTCGCTCACTTTCTCGAGATCCCCGGACTTGAGTTCCCGCCCGAGACGAATGCGGCGCATGTTCTCGCTTGGGGCTTTCAGATTCGACGCGCCTTCTATCACGTTTTCCTGCAGATCTATGGCGGGTCGATGCCGATCGCCGAACTACGCGGCGCCGTCTGGCAGGCGATCTTTACGCACGACATCGAGCGCTATCGCCGCGCGCTCTACGGGCGGATGGCGGATATCCCTGTCCTGGTGCTCGGCGAATCCGGAACAGGCAAGGAACTCGTTTCCCGGGCGATCGGCTTGAGTCGCTATATCCCGATCGACGAAGAGCGAGTCTGCTTCAGCGTCGACTTCGCCGAGGGCTATCAAGCGGTGAATCTCGCCGCGCTTTCGAGTTCGCTGATTGAGTCGGAGCTCTTCGGTCATCGTCGCGGCGCGTTTACCGGCGCGACGGACGATCACGCGGGATGGCTCGAGGGCTGCGGTCCGCTGGGAACGATCTTCCTGGATGAGATCGGAGATCTCGATCCCTCGATTCAGGTCAAGCTTCTTCGCGTCTTGCAGAGTCGGACGTTTCAGCGAATTGGCGAAACGGAGGAGCGGCGCTTCGAAGGGAAGATCGTTGCGGCGACGAATCGCGATCTTGAACAGGAGATCGCGAAAGGGACCTTTCGTGAGGATCTCTACTACCGCCTCTGTGCGAACGTGATCCAGATGCCGACTCTGCGCGCTCAGATCGCTGCGGATGACGGGGCCTTTGAGCAGCTGGTCGGTGTTATTTCGATTCGAGTCGCGGGAGACGAAGCGGAGGGGGAGGGTCTTTCTCGCGAGGTGATCGATTTCGTTCGGAGTGGGATGCCCGACGATTACGCTTGGCCCGGGAACGTTCGCGAACTCGAGCAATGCGTTCGGAGTGTGCTGGTTCAGGGATCGTATGCGCCGCCGCGACGGGCCGAGGGGAAGGTTGGTGCGAGCGGAATCGCGCCGGCGTTGATGGCCGGGGAAGCGAGCGCTGATGCGCTGCTTCGTGACTACGCGACGCGGGTCTATGCGCGGCTGGGTTCCTATGAGGCGGCGTCCCGGGTGCTCGGGCTCGATCGTCGCACGGTGAAGGCGAAGATCGACCCCGAGCTCCTGGCGGAACTTAAGAACGGCTAGAGGCAGAGCAGCCCTGGCTTCGGGTGCTGATGGTGGCCAGGCTTCGAAGGGGACCGAAGCCCGCGATGCCCGTACCCACGAAGGGGAGCAGGGTCGGCAGAATGCGGAGCCCGTTTCCGCTCGCGACGCCCCCGGCGCTGAGCATGGCGAGGCCGACGCAGACGATCGAGGCACCGGCGATGAGGCGCGTGCGGGAAATGGCTACTGCCGCTGCGATAGGTCGTTCGAAGCGCTGTACGCCGATCACGATGGGAAAGAGGAAGAGGGCGAAGGCGAGCATGTACAAGGGGCGCGTCGTCCACCAGATGTCGCTGCCCGGAACGAGATCCAGTCCCGTCGTTCCGCTGTAGAGCATGAGTGCGTATACGGCGATCATGGCGGTCATGTGCCAAAGGTAGACGGACATGATCATGCCATTGATCAGCACGGTCGCCGTCCAGACGCGAGCGTCATCGAGGAACCGCCTAACGAAGGGCTCCGCCGCGAGCACAAGGCCAGACTGCGCAATCCCGAGGGTCAGCAGCGCGAGGGTCGGCGGCGACGTGTTCGAAACTTCCATTCCAGGAAAGCCGACCATGGCGAGGGGGTAGGGTCCGAAGTAGACGAGCGCCGCCGTCGCGATCGCGCCACTGGCTGCCCAGACAAGGCGATTCTGAAAGCGAGCGTCCCGCCAGGCATAGCCGAGCTGATGGACGGCGAGCCAAACTAAGAAGTAGTTGACCATGCCGAGGCGTCGGTCGCTGATCGCGAAAGAGATCGCGTCGACAACAGCTGCGGCAACCACGAACGCTGCAAACGAACCGAAGCCAAACTTCTGCCAAGCGCGATAGGTGAGGGGGACAAAGACGCCGACCATCACGTAGACCGCGAGGAACCAAATCGGAATCAGCGCGGCCTGGCTGATTAGGCCGATCAGGTCGCCCGAGGCGCCGAAGCCGAGCGCGGCGGTCGCGATCGCTGCCCAGGTCAAGACGACGGGGATGACCGGCGCGATGAGACGGCGGAACCGGCCGGCAAGCCACTCGACGTAGGGCGTCTCGCTTCGGACCGCGGACTCCCATGCGACCGCGTTGGCATAACCACCGACGAGGAAGAAGATCGGCATGACCTGAAGGGCGAGCGTGAGCCACTGGGTCCAGGGGGCGATCTCAAGCATGTTGCCCGCGACGATCTCGCCCGCGCCGTCGAGCGCGGGGGCGGCGACGAGCCAATGGCCGCAGATCACGACAAGGATCGATGCGGCGCGCAAGAAGTCGACGTAGCGGTTGCGGTCGTCTGGGGTGCCGTGGGCGAGCTGGGCAGCTCGGTTCCAGAGGGCGCGTGCGATGGACATTGTTTCTGCTCTCCGTCTCTTGGTGGACGGGGATTACTAGAGCAGGAATGGTGCCAAGATCGAAAAGTCTTTTATATCAAGGGGTTACCGCACTTGGAGATCGATGCGCCTCTAGGGCGGTGGACATTTTTTGTACAGCGATGCGCATTGAATGATTCTTCGGCGAGGCGGGCGACGCTCTTGAAGGCTCTGATTATGGCCGCCAACGCAGGCGTTTGTGAGCTCGGCGCATGTCGATCTCCGCCGCGCGCTCCTCGGGTGTGACCGACGGCGTGTCCGCGGGCAGGTGGTCGCGGAGATCCGCGAGCTTGACGAGTCGGGCGGTCGGGACGGGTCGCGAGACTGGATCGTGGTATCGATACAAGAGCATGCCTTCCGGATGGCCAGCGGTATCGAGCCAGTTAGGGACGCCGGGATCAGCGTGGGCGACGACCAGGCGATATTTGCCGTCGATGCTAGGTCTCGCCTGCGCTCCGTTCGTACTCGACGTGAAGTTCGCCCAGTCGATTGTCTGGCTCCAATAGTTGCCGAGCTGGTAGCTCCAATGCGAAGCCTCCGGTGCCTCGAACTCGATCACCAGCGCTTCATCGGCGGCGAGATCAAACCAGCCTTCTCCGTAGTAGAGACCGCCGAGCCCAACATCACCCATCATGCGGGCGGGGGAGAGCGAGTTGTCGTGCGCCGCGCGGATCGTGTCCATCCGCTGCTTCCAGTACAGCACTCGGGTGTGAAGGGGAAGGACCGCGCGCTTGAGCGCGCCCGCGATATCGGCGGGATCCGTCGGCAGGCCGCGCGGCGCCTTTGTATCGAGTCTTTCGACAAAGAGATGCGAACGCTCTGCGTTCTCCCAATCGGTGAAGTACTCGCGCAACTGAATGAGCTCGGAGTCGGCAGACATCGCCTCCCAATTCCCGTCGCGAGGCGCACCGCCGACGGTAATCGAGAGGTTGCCTGATGCATCGGTTGCGTTCGTGAGATCAAAGGTCTCTCGCGCGCCGACCCCGGAGTAGGCCTGGAGCGTGATATGCGTCGCGTTTCCGAGCCGACCCCAGATCCGATAGGTGCCGCCGCCGTCGACCTCGATGCGCTGATACCGCGCATCGGAACTGGGCATCGCCTCGCCGCTGAACTTGGTGATGTGGTACCGGAACTGCGGATCTTCGAGATCGCTTCCATAGAGCGCTTCGAAGATGCCCTCCGCGATCATCGCGAGGAGGTATCGATAGCCTTCAGCGCGATCGATGGCGTGGTTGGGAACCCGCTCATCATCCACGAGTCGACCGACTTCCTTGATTCGGTCGGCAAGTGCGACCCAGTCCGCGTAGGTCGGCTCATCGGATTCTTCGATGGAGACGAGAGCAGGGCCAGCCGGGTTCGTGGGCGCATCGTTGTTGGGGGACGGCGTGGTCGATACACAGGCCAGCATTGTGGAGAGCGATAGAGCCAGCAGTCCGTGTGAAGCGTGGAGCGGCATGGATTCTTCCTCGTTTAGCGGTACGCCGAGGTCGGCGACTCACTTGGTACAGAAGGGGGCCTCGACTACGACTTTTCGCTTTCGGCCAATTTGTTCGCGTCGGCTTTCCCAGTTGGTAGCCAGGGAGGAGATTCGTGCGCAAGGAAATGTTGAGAGAGCGGAGAGGCATAGAGTTGGGCGTTGAACCCGGTGACTCGCAACCGGCACACGGGGCGAGGGCGAGGCATAATCCAACCTCAGACTTTCGGATCAGCCCGAACGAATTTCCACACGCTCCGCGGAGGCCCCATGCAGACCCCAACCCTCGATATTCGCCCGATCGGCGGTGCGCTCGGCGCTGAAATTCACGGTATCGACCTGCGTAAAGTGGACGACGCTCTCGGGAAGGCCATCACGGCGGCCCTCGATGAGCATCTGGTTCTCTTCTTCCCGGGCCAACACCTGAGCCCGCGAGAACATAGGGACTTCGGTCTCCACTTCGGGGAACTCGAGCCGGGCCACAACCAGCTTCAGTCCCCCGATCCCGACGTTCCCGAAGTCGTTGCCCTTGATAGCGATACCGACCCCGCCGCGGACGTATTCCATACCGACGTCACCTTTCGTGAATCACCGCCGATCGCCTCCATTCTGAATATGATCGAGTGCGCTCCGAAAGGGGGCGACACGATCTGGGTCAACCTGCAGGCGGTGTTCGAGGCGCTTTCTGCTCCGATGCAGGCGATGCTCGAAGGCCTAACAGCACTGCATACGCAGAAGGGCGGGCCAATGGCCAAGCCCGCGGAACATCCGGTCGTTCGGGTTCATCCCAACAGCGGGCGGAAGAGTCTCTACGTGAACCGCGTCTTCACCGATCGGATCAAGCAGCTCTCACCGACTGAATCGAACGCGATGCTCAGCTATCTCTTTCGCTTCGCCGAGCAGCCCCAGTTCAGCTGTCGCTACCGCTGGAGCCCCGGCGATCTCGGGATCTGGGATAATCGCGCCACGCTCCATGCAGCCGTGAGCGACTATATTGGCGGGCATCGCGTGATTCAGCGGATCACCGTGCTCGGGGATAATCCGATCGCCTTCTCCGAATGTCCTTGGCCGGCGCATAAGGTCACGGGGCAACGGGCGAGTGACTTCTTTGATGTGCTCTAGTGACGTGCTCTAGCCCAAAGTTCGCTTGTCGATCCTATGCCATCTTCCTTAGCCACCCGTTCGGGTTGTACGTCACGTTGGGGCCGTAGAAGTCGCATAGCGCGCGACTAATTTCGTAGTGTCCGGCGTTTTCTTTCAAGAAAGCGGCGACCGCCCGATTCGGACCGTTCTCGAAGCGGTCGTAGACGGGATCGGGGAGATCCCGGATGACTCCATCCTCGATCACGATGTAGTCTCCGCGCTCAAGCCACTCATCGAAGAACTCGAGCACCGCAAGGCAGGGTGCGTACAGATGAGCGCTGTCTTCGACGACAAGCCACGGACGAGGCAACACTCGTAAGTCGCTCGCCGCGAGGCAGTTAGCAAGATCGTTTGCATCCCCCTGAACGAAGCGAATCCTCGGATCCTCGAAATCGCTCGGAGGTTCGAGATCGACTGCTACGATTTGAGGTGCGATTCCGCGTAGGCTCAGCTGGTCAGCGAACCAGAGCGCACTGCCTCCCTCTTTCGCACCGATTTCGATGACTGTCCGTGGCGCAAGCGAATCGATCAACTGCATGTAGAGGACGAGGTCGAACGGGCTCTTGAGCAGGCGCCGGCCGCGGTAGCGGGTGGCGAGGACGCCGGCTTGAATGCGGGATAACGATTCGGGCGGCAAACCAACGTCCCAGCTCATGTTAGTCATTCTGTCTCCTGTGCGCGTCGTGCAGAGGTCTCGACATGCGCCAGCGCCTGGCGGGAGAGGGATCCGACGAACGTGGCGCGTTTTTTGGGCGCAGCGAATGGTTCGCCCCGGATCTCGACATACTCTGCATGGAACTCAGGCCATCGACTCGTCGGTGAATTCGCCGATACGCCGCCGTGCACCTGATGAAACGTGCCCTCGCCAAGCAGCATAAACAGACGCGAATCCGGCAGAGCACAGGCTCTGCGGTACAGATCAAGATTGACGAGGCCTCCACCGGGCGAGGAGAACCGTTCGTCGCAGCCGCCGAGCAATTCCCACTCGGTGGCCTTCATGAAGAGCGCATTCGACTCGGCGATGGGGGCGAACCATCCGTTGAGTGAGGAGCCCGCGAACACGGCGATGTCGAAGAGGTTGTCGCTGTCCTCTTCCCATCGAGACTCGGCGAGTAGGGCATCCTCGGCGCGTGCGTCGTAGCCGCGCTGAATCGTTTGGGGCTGCAGTCCCGGCCCGATGTGAAAGCCAAGCGATGCCACGATCGGTTTTGGATGCAGTCGCGCTGCGTCCCGAGCGCCGGCGATCAGGCCCGAAGAAGCCATTCGGGCACCGTCGATCATCGCCCCGACCAGATCGCCCCGCGCGTTTCGCACGCCAAAATTCACGGCGGCGGCCGGAGAAGCATTAGGCGAGGGGACATCGAGGAACCGAACCTGAGCTCCCCAGCGCTCGCAGAGATTCCGATCAAAGGCGGCCGAAGAACCGTTGTCCACGACGAGGATCTCATAGTCTTCGGGAGCGATGTTTCGCTGGAGTGGCGGTGACAAGGACCGGATCGTTCGTGGTATCTCCCGGGGCATGTCATACGCAACGACGACGACACTGATCTTGGGCGCCATCATCCGGCCTCGTCCGGTGATCGTGGCATGATGGGGTTTCGTTCGCGCCAACGATTGAGTTGGCTTCGCACCTGGGCAACCCGATCGCCCCGATCGCGGGATGACTTCATTGTCTTCAGCAGGTCTTCGATAGCGGGGTCGTGGCCGCCGCGGGCTCCTTCGCGATTAAGAGTCGCAGTTGGCACTTCCGTTTCATTTCGGGCACGACTGAGGATTGGGTTGTACTTGTCCCAAAGCGCATCGCTCTTCGAATCGAGACCGGCAACGAGGATGAGACCCGTCGGAGTCGTGTCGATCGGAAGCAGGGTCAGGTCCGGCCGATGTTCCTGCAGAATCGCGTAGAGCTTCCAAACGTCGCCGGTCCAAACGCGCGTCACTCGCTCACGCTCTGCCTGTCTCGGATGATTCGGGAAAACGTCGTCGAGCATGATGACCGAGGATGGATGCGCGCGGCGCTCCAGATTCATGAAGTCGCGAAGGGCGAACTCGACCTGGTGCATTCCATCGACAAAGGCGAGGTCGAAGCCGTTGGTGAGTGCATTCTCTGCATCGTCCCGAAAGAAGGCGTCGCTCGTCGTCTCGTAGAGCTTGACCGAGTCCGGCAGGGTGCGGGTGATCTCAGGAAAAGGATCAATCCCCAAGGCATTCCTTCGAGCGAGCGCGAGACTCGCACCATTCCGGACGCCGATCTCGCAGTAGTTGCTCGGGGCAAGTTCTTCATGGACTCGTGCGAGCAGGTCGAGATAGGGAACCGAGCCCGCAACGACTTCTTCCTCAGCAGACGAGTCGAAGGCTTGGGGGATCACGAGAGCCGGCGGGAATCCAGCGCGAATTCGCTCCGGCTCCGTCAACGATTGCGGGAGAACGGTCGGCCTTCGCTCCCAGCCCGGATGCGCAAACACGCCGACGAGATCTTGCCAGGGGCCACGTTGATCATGCCACGACTCGACCAGAGTGCAGCCGGTATAGCGTGCGAGCGCAGGAAGGGAGTCTGGGTAGAAGCGATAGCAATCGACGGGGAAACGGTGGATCGGTCCCGCAGAAGGAACGATCAAGATCAGCAGGCCGTCCGGCTTGAGGATGCGCAGCATCTCGGCGAAGCAATCCCAGAAGAACTCGCAGTGCTCGAGCATCTGTCCAGAGATGACGAGGTCGACCGATCCGTCAGCGATCGGAAACGCGTAGGGATCGTCGAGAACAATGTCGATTCCGGGTCCCGCTTCGCAATCGACACCCAGATACTCGAACTTCTTGTGCTCGAAGACGTCGCGGTAACTCCCGTTGACGTCTGCTCCCCCAATATCAGCGACACGAATCTGCTCGCGGTCGAGCATGAACCTGCCCTGCACGTAGGTTTCGAAGCACCGGCGCATGTTTTCCATGGACGACGCGTGCATTAGGCGACCTGACCGAGGCGGTTCGACATTGCTGGGTATTGTAGTCTTCGCCGTGGCAGGATGCTCCCGAATGGGTTGCAGCCCTGCTGCCTCGCCCTCCGTTGCGAGGTCACGGGAGATGGAAGACCGGCTCGGGATCGAGGGGACCTGCGCTAAGCGCCGCGCCGCGAACTCAGATTTCGTCGCGGCCGATTCGCTGCCGAGCCCAGACCGCACCACAGATCGTCATGGTCGCGACGAATCCAAGTGAAACGGAGAGGTCCATCGAAGGTACTGCAGCGACCGGATCGCAGGCGTCGCCTATGCCATCCCCATCCTGATCGACCTGGTCGGGGTTGGAAATCGCCGGGCAGTTGTCATAGGCCGGGGCCGCACAGCAAAGGACGCCGCCGTACGTCGAGTCAAGAAGGGAGGCGGAGTTCAGCTCGTCCGTGCTGCTCGCGAAAGACCAAGCCCCGCCTGACCACGACGCGGCATCGCTCGCGATGAATGCAATCAATGTCGCGTGGCACCCGAACATCGGAGCGTCCTCGGTCGTGAGTACCGCGTTCGAGACGCTCGCGCGAGCACAACCGGAGAGATCATCCGTCTCCGAAGTCGCACACATCGCGCTCCCGTTCGAGCTGACGAGCGACGCATAGAATTCGTTGTTGTTCGGCAAGGCTCCGCGGGATGTGGCATCAAGACCGACCGCCTGCATATCGGCCGTCGTCGCACAGATCTCGTAACCCGCTCCGCAGATTGCCTGTGCAGAGAGAGCATTCATCCCGCCGAAAAAAATTCCAGGGCATGCCGCTCCGTTCCCGCAGGAAGCGATGATTTCGGCCTTCCCGAAGGATGGCTCCGATCACTGCCTCCATCTAGACTCGAAGCTTGTGCCGCCGCGCGTGGGCCACGGAATCCAACAAGAGGAAGAGAACGATGAGCGACCAGAGACTTCAAAGCCAAGTGATGATGATTACGGGGGCGTCCTCGGGGATCGGGCTCGCTTGCGCGCAGCGCTTCGTGCGTGAAGGGGCACTCGTTCATGGCTTTGACATCAGTGAGAAGCCCGCCGAATGGGCGGAGATCGAGAAGGACGCGCCGGGTTCATCGTTCGTCGTCGGCGACGTCCGCGACGAAGAAGCGCAGAAGGCCTGGGCTGCCGATATTAGGGAAGCGCACGGCCGGATCGACTCGATCGTGACGGCGGCGGGTGTTGCGAGTGGCGGCCCGGTTCATCTGATTCCGACCGAAGAGTGGCAGCGCGTCCAGGATATCAATCTGACCGGCACGTTCCTCTCGGTGAAGGCCGTGATCGATACGATGCTCGAGCAGCGCTCGGGGACGATCATCACCGTCGCGTCGGTCGAAGGTCTCGAGGGCGCAGAAGGAGGCAGCACCTACAACGCCTCGAAGGGCGGGGTGGTTCTGCTGACGAAGAACCTCGCCATGGACTACAGCCGGATGGGCATTCGATCGAATTGCATCTGCCCCGGCTTCATCGACACGCCGCTCTTTCAGTCGGTGATCGGCCAGCCCGGTCAGGAGCCCTTCCGAGACAGCATCATGGAACAGCACAAGATCGGCCGCTTCGGGCGACCGGAAGAGATCGCCGGAGCAGCGTTCTTCTTTGCGTCCGACGATTCAAGCTTCGTGAGCGGACACGCGCTCCCGGTCGACGGCGGCTACGTCGCCGGCCATCGACACGGGCACGTGAAGCTGATGGGGCTCGACTAGTCGGTCCGCGCTGCGCGCCATGATTGGGTTGTCCCAATACTCGGAACACCACGGAGAAAAAATGGGCCTACAGGACCGGAATTTCGAATCGATCGAGACCAACGGAATCACGCTGCGCGTCGTCGTCGAAGGCGACGGACCGCTCGTGATCCTGATGCATGGCTTCCCGCAATGCTGGTACCTCTGGCGCAATCAGATCGACCCGCTCGTCGCAGCTGGCTGGAAAGTCGCGGTCCCGGATCAGCGCGGCTACGGAGGTTCCGACTGCCCGCCTAATGTCGAGGACTACGGCATCCGCAAGCTCGTCGCCGATATCGACGGAATCGCGACGGCCCTTGGCCACGACGAATACTGCCTGATGATCCACGACTGGGGAGCGATCGCCGGACATCACGTTGCGCTCCTCTACCCCGACCGCGTGCGCGCCGTCATGACACTGAGCGTGCCCTATAACAGGGATCCGAATTGGGCCGCGATGTGCACCCAGGAAGCCCACGGCGACAACTTCTTCTATTGGGCACATTTTCAGAAGCCCGGCGTCGTCGAACAGGAACTCGAAGCCGACCTCCGCGGAAATCTGCGCGCCATGATTTGGGGCGGATCCGGCGAGGGACCCGAGCCGGACTTCACGCCGAAGCACAAGGACAGTCTCTTCCTGCAGCCGATGGCAGAAGTCCCAGACAAGCTCCCCGCGTGGATCAGCGAAGAGGACATTGACTACTACGTGGCCCAGTACGAACGAACGGGCTTCGCTCCGTCGGTCAACTGGTACCGCAATATCCCGCGACTCCATCTCGACACACCCGAACTCGAAGGCGTGAAGATCAAGGCGCCGACTTACTTCATGCAGGGAACCCGGGATGCCGTCCAGTACTTCATTCCGTCCGAGGGGCTTGCGGATCGGCACGAGGACTTGCGCGCGATGGTCCCGATCGAGGGTGCGGGACATTGGCTTCCTATGGAAGCGGCGGATGTCGTGACGGAGCATGCGATCCGGTTTCTGGCGGAGTTCAAGTAGGGAGGCACCAGTCGCCGATCGGGGGGGGATTGCCCAGGGGAGTTAGGCCGGCGTCTGCCTCTCAGCCGCACGCGCATCGAGCGCTGCACGGATGCCTTCATGTTTTTCTTCGTTGAGCGAATAACGACTGAAGGCGAGGGCGCCGATTCCGTAACAAACAAGCGGAACGCCCCCCATCAACACGATCATTGTCGTCTTCACGAGTTCGGTCTGGTCGGGTTCATTCGCGACGAAGCCCGAGGTCTCAAGCGCGATCCCGACGCTGCCCACCATGATGGCCGCGCCGAGTTTGTTCATGAAGCTCCAGCCGGCGAAGTAGGCCCCTTCTTTTCGCTCACCCGTATCGAGTTCGTCGGCGTCGATGATCTCGCTCTTCAGCGTGTAGCCCAACGTGTTCGCGCAGGCGTTCGCGGCGCCTGAGAACATGGATGCGATGGCGATGAATTCCCAATCGCCCGGGCCCACGAAGATCATGGAGCCATAGCCGCCGGTCGCCATCACCATCGAAACGAGCACGAGTCGCCGCTTCTCGAAATGGCGTGCGAGGCGAAGCCAGATCGGAATCGAGAGGAGGGCGGTGATGAACGCGATTCCGAGCAGCATGGGCACAAGGTCGGAGGAAGCGAGGGCGTTTCCGTTGATCGTGAGCTCGGGGTCGCCCACGACATATTCCATCACGAAGGGGATCAGGACCGCGATCCCGCCTGAGCCGATCGCATCGATGAAGATCACGAAGAGGAAGAGTCGAGCGTGCGGGTTGGCGACGACGTCGCGAATGGCCTTGATCGGGTTTTGGCCGCCGCGTCCTCGGAACTCGTCGCGTTCGGGGGGAAGCAGAGAGGCTCCGGCGAAGACCAACAATAGAGTCGCGACGCCCGCGACCATAGCCATGGTCTTCGCCGGTCCGGCACCCTGGCCAACGACCCAAGAGCCGAGAATTGCGGCGGCAAGCATGCCGAGCGTCTTCATGACTTGTCGCACGGCGAAAATACGATTTCGCTCCGGGCCATCGAGCGAGAGTTCCGCTCCCAGCGACATATGGGGCACTTCGAAAATCGTATACGACGTGTAGAAGCCAAGGATCGCGACGGTGATCCAGGCGATCATCGCTCCGCCCTCGAACGTTGCCGGCGGAGCCCACGCCATTAGGCCGAAGATCGCGAGCAGCGGCGCGCCCGCCAAAATCCACGGCCGTCTTCGTCCGCGTTTCGACATCGTGCGGTCGCTCAGATTACCGACCATCGGATCGGAGACCGCATCCCACATCTTGGCCATGAAGAAGATCGTGCCGACTGCTGCGGGGCTGGCCCCGAGATCGTCGACCGCATACTTCATGTACATGATGAGGATCAGCGTGTACGCATACATGACCGGCGCGGCGGCGAGCCCGTAGCCAAAGATCGCACGGGCCGGGAGCGGTTTCGAAACGTTCAAGCGGTCTCCTTGAGGCGACAACCTCACCGCTCGACTGTAATCAGCTCTTTTCGAAACGTCACCCTACGGAGTGGAGCTCTTCTTGGCGCGCGGCATCGCGTCCGTCGCCACACAGGGGTTCAGGAGCGCGATCCAAGCCGTGCGAAGATCGCGTCCGGCGTTTCCGTTGAACTCTCGCTCGTCGAGACGTGATCGAGCGCCGAGCGAATCGAAGCACAAACCCCTTCTGGATCCTCAACTCCTCTCGCCGAGAGTTCTTTGGGCATGACGCGCTCGAGCACGACAGTCATCTGTTCGCTCGTGACGGAGCCCGCTTCGAGTCCAGCGGACTTGAGTGCGATTCGGACAGTGCCTCGCGACTCGAGCGTGTTGAAGCTCGTTGCCTCCTCGAGCCTGCTACACGCTGCGGTAAAGATGGGTGAGTCCGCCATGGGTCATGCCCCTTCCTTAACACTACCCGCACCGCCGAGCGGACGGGATGCCCGGACTCGGTCGAGGTAGGATTGGGGCGGCATAAACGCGAGCCAGAGCGCACCTGCGGTGACGAGACCAAGTGCGCCGATCAAGATGGATCCGATGGGCGTGGCTGTGATGGAAAGGCCCATGAGGTTGAAGGCTACGCCGAATACGGTGATCGAATCCGCGGCGAGAATGGAGATGCCCCAGAGTCGCATTCGGTCCGTGACGACCGGGTCGGCGAGGTCGAGTTCGAGTCGCTTGTGGAGCATGCTGTAGTAACGAATCGACTCGACGCCCGCCCAGGTCATGGGGATGAAGCTCAGGTAGACCTTGCTCGACCAGGGGCCGGATTTCGGATCTTCGATGAAGGCCATGAGACCGGGGCCGACGATCTGTAAGAGTGCAAGAGCGACAAAGCCGAGGATGATTGACGCGAGGAATGCGCCCGCCCAGGCTTGTCCCGGACGAAAGACCCGGCGCGTGAATCCGGCAAGGGCGCCCATGCCCAGGGTACTCGTGCACATATGCACGATAAGGAGGGTGCACCGAACAGTGTCAGAGAGGCCGTCGGCTCGGGTCATGATGGCCATCAGCGGATATCCGATGCCGCCCATGCAGAAGAGGCCCAAGCCGAGCAAGAACTCCGCAGTGCCGCGGGTCGTGTACGCGAGCATGAGGAGTCGCCCGCCGACGAATAGGCTCGCCAATATGAACAGTCCCGCACCCAGTGAGGCAATGACCACCATCCGAAAGCTCCGTTCAGCCGCACTTGAAATGAGGTGGGTCTCATTCGTCCGTCGGCCTTCCGTTGCATCGAATCAGCGGGTCCCTTGCTTGAGAACGAACGCGGCGGACCCGGCCGTGAGGACTGATATCACGCTCTTCTAGTGATGTTTGTTCACGAGGGCGGACGTTCTTGGCGGTCGAACCAGATTCGAAATTTTCGCCGAGAGGAGAATCGTTCCATTGACGTACCCCGGCGCAGATCAATCGATCCTTGATCGTAGGCAGGGACGGCAGCAGCGGGATGGGATCGAATCAGTCTCTCGTCACGATGTGCCTGCGCACTCGTCGAGTCGCAACGAGACCGAGGCATCGGTCGCTTCGTTCGGGTAGAGCCCGATCGAGGCCGAGATGCGAGCAACCGCGTACTTCTCGAGTTTGAGAGCATGGATGGTTCTGACGACTTCGCGGTCCTCGTGGAGGACGGGGACGACGCAGCGCGTCTCGCCTCGACGCAGGAGTTCGATTTCGACGCCGTCGAGCGCGTGTTCGATCGCCTTCGTGCGCGGCATTCCCACCCACTCGCCGTCCTCTCGGTCAATGATCCAGAGCCGCAGTTCCGCGGGCTCTCCCGCGCTGTTCGTGGCGTAGAGCGACACGACTTCTTCGAGCTCCGCCATCGTCGCATAGAGTCCGAAGAAGAGGACGATCGGACTCAGGACGACGGCCACCCGGCGCAGGCCTCGAGGCGCCTTGGGCGCGAGCAGCGCGATACCCAACACGAGCGCACCGATTCCCCCGAAGAGATTCCCGCCCCGAGGCATGGCGTAGGCCCCTTCGTGCAGGAGTCTTACCGCGAAGACGGCGAGACCGAGGCTTACAAGGACGATCCCGAGGCCGTTTTGAGCCAATGATTTCGAAGCGGGTTCTGTCAACCGTATTCTCCACGTAGGCGCGCGAACGTATCCTGTCTGCACCCACATGCAAATACACGGGAGGATGAAGAAACGCTTCAGCGGCGCAATCGACTCCGCGTGCCGCCCGTAGACCGTCTGCTAGTTCGGAGAGTTGCGGTCCGCGTCCTAGAAGGTGCCGACGACATTGAAGAACAAGCCATGATGGTCGTAGGAAAGATCCGTGAGATCTTCCGAGAAGTCGGTGAAGTTGTACCCGAGTCCCGCCTTCATGTGCTCACCGAAGTACCGATACACCGCTGTTAGGGCGCCGGCCCGGTGCTCATCGAGGTCGGTGAGGGCGAGGATACGACCTTCTGCCATGGCTTCCCAGTTCTTCGCAAAGCGCCAATCGAGGCGCAAGATGCCCAGGTGAGCGTCGTTGTCGAAGAAGTCTGGATCCTCGCGATCGAGGCTGACCTGACTTAGTCGGTAGGCGTACTTCGCGCCGAGCTTCCATTGATCGGTCAGGTCGTAGCTCATATCGGCGGAGAAGACGTGGCTCTTCTGGAGAAACTGAGCTGAGGTTCCATTCTGCCCGACCTGATCCGTCGTCGGCACGTTATAGAAGTACGTGTACTTCATGAGGGAGAAGAATCGGTCGTGAGCGACGGGGCGGTAGGCATAGCCCAAGATGGCCTCGGTGAAGCCGCCATCGAAGAAGTCACCGTCGGAGCTGTCGCTGATCGCATGATTGAATTTCGCCAGCAGTCGGCCGTCTTCATCGATCTGCCACTTCAGGTTGTTCCGGAAGAGCCAGGTCGTGCGCTCCGAATGTGTGCCATCGCTCCGCTCGGTGTCTGCGAAGATGTACTCGACGCCACTCGACATCTGAAGTCCGTCGTTCCCGAAGCCAGCGCGAAGTCCCGCCGCTCGACGCGTCGTCTCGGCGGCAGTGCGCCGATCGCGCGTGTCGCCGTCCTCCCAACTGAAGCCGAGTGTCCAATGCTCCGTGGGGGCATAGTCGATCCCGAGCGCTCGGGTGAGTCCCACGACTGTGGCGTGCTGGTACTGATTCTCCGCATACACGCTGGCGCTGTCGGTGAGCCGCGAACGGGCACCCGTCGTTAGGCTGCCGCGTCGGGCCTGCAGTCCGTCATACCCACGCTCGTTATCGAGCGCATAGTTCATGTAGAGCTGGGTGCGCTCACTGTGCTGATAGTCGGTGCCCGCGCGCGCCGCTGGGCCGAGGTCGCCGTGCGAGACTTCGCCGTCAAGGCTCAGCCGGTCGCTGAGGCGATACTTGCCGCCCACGCCGCCTCGGTGATTGAGGTCGCGATCGCCGGTGGAGTGCACGGTTGCCTGACCGAACGCGTACGCCTCGACGCGTCCGTCGCCGGTCCAGCCGAGCTGGACGATGGCATCCGTTCGGTCGCCTTCTTCTTGGGTCGCGGCGATCGTGGCCGCATCATCGCGTCGGTCTTCGTGCCGGGCGCCGGCTTCAATATCCCAGTGTTCTGTGACCTGCATGCGAATGTCGACTTCCGCCGTCGTCTGTCTGAGGCCATCTTTCTGCTGAATATGGTCCGCCTTCGCACGCAACTCGAGGTCTTCTGAGATGGGAAGATCCAGCGTGGCGCCGATCTGCTCGGTGTCCGTCTGCGTGTTCAGCCCGGGCGCGGAGTAGCCGGCGTCGAGATGCTGGCCATACGCGGTGAGCCGTCCGCGGATCGAGGCGATCCACTCCGAGAATTCGATGCTCGCATCGGCGCGATAGGCGTAGGCATCATCCACGAGAAATGCAGCGTCGACCGAGGGTTCGAATTCGAAGCCACCGTCGCTTGATCGGAGGGAGGTCGAAACCCGCCCTTCGCTTCGGCTTGCCTGGACCTTCATCCAAGAATGGGTGCTCTTGCGCAGGGTAAGATCGGCTGCGTAGAGACTACTGTCGACCGAAGACGCCTCGTTCTGGTTCACTGTGACGCCGAACTTGGCGAAGTCTCCAAACCAGTAGTGGGCGCGTGCGCCCATATTCAGGACGTCGATCTCGTCGAAACCAGACGTGTACTCGTATTGGGCGACGAGCCAGACCTCATCCCCGTTCAGTCCGTCGTTTCGGACCAGGAGGCGATCATCGGCGATCGCGGAGAGCGGCTCGCTCAGAAGGACGCGGCCCTGGATATAGTCGATGTCATAGTCGAGCTCGGGCTGAAGGCGCGCGACTTCGCGGACGAGGCCGGTCGCCTTGTCGCGGACTTCGACGCGGAGGCGCTCGGATCCGATCAGGAGGTCGCGTCGATTCAGGAAGTAGACGGAACCCCCTGTGCCGCGGAATTCTTCGCGACTGGCAACCGTACCCGGTTCGGACGCGAAGGCGTCGACGAGGAAACGGCGCTCGCCGAAGGAGGTGGTGTCGGCCGACTGGCTGCGCAGGTTCGCGCCATAGAGACCGCGCTCGACGAGTGCGAGTTCGTTGTCGTTGTAGCGAACCGTGAAGTTACCCCAGAGAAGGTGGTCGTCTCCCTTCTCGAGCTTGAGGTAGAACTTGCCAAGCGTCGGCGCGAGTTCTTCGATCGAGCTTTCGTCGCCGAAGGTCGGCATGTGGTAGTCGGGATCGAGCCGGCGGAAGAGGGAGCGGGGCGACTTGTCGAGAAAGTTCGTGAAGAGGTCTTCGACGGGCCCTTCGCGGGTGTCCGCACTGGCCGTAAGAGACCAGTCCTCTCCCCACTTCCCGTTCGTAAAGAAGGCCAGCCGTCCGTTTGCCCAGGAGTCGAGATCGGTCCCGTTATTCCCATCGAGGGAGCTTGGCGGACCCCCAGCCAGATCCGCTGACAACGTGAGGTCGGCGAGTCCGACGAAGAACCAATCGTTTCGCTCTAGTTCCATGTCGCGCAGAAAGAGCTCTCCGTTGCCTTCTTCATCCAGGACGGCGACTTCGACCGTATGCAGACCGGCGGGCAACAGGACTTCGCCGGCGAAGCGACCCTCGTTGTTTACAGGGATCTGTGTACCGGCAAGCCAGACGGTGTGTCCGGCGGGAACGGCATCGCCGGAGATCTGGACGCTGCTCGCGCTTCCGATCGGGATGTGTCGAACGCTGCGGTCACTCTCGCCGTAACCCGCGAGGAGCGCTTCGTTCTCCGTGATCGCAGGCTCGAATCGATCGAGCGGGCCGGGGCCGACTTCATTCGGTGAGAGCCAAAGCGACTGCGGCGCGGTTTCGTCCCACTGGTCGTCGTCGCTGTAGACGCGAAGCACCACGGACAGCGGTGTAAGGGGGGAGCGCGCAAGCGCTGGATCCGGCGTCCAAGCGGCAAGGCCGTTGCGATCGAGTTCGGTGATCGCGATGGGCTCGTCGCGGAGCGAGGAACCCTGCTCGAAGATCCGGACCTCGGCGCGATCGATAAAGTGTGGATAGTTGTTGTACATGCGGAATCGAATGGGTTCGCCCGTGGACGTGGGTGGCGTCGACGATAGACTCAGCCGTCGCTCAGCCTTGAGATCGTCGAAGCGGAAGGCGATCTGCGCCTGGTCGAGTGCGACGTCGGTGCACCGCTGGATGTCAGCCGAATTGCGTTGGGGCGCGTCGATCGGCACGCCGTCGACGGTAATTCGCATCGGATTCAGCGAAAGCGGCTCCTGGGGAATGAGCTCCCGAGTCAACGCAAGAGCTTCGATCCCGTCGCGAGCATCGTCCATCGCCCGCTCGTCGTAGACGACCTGGACGAGAATGAAGTCGGTGTCGCCCTGGAAAAAACCGCCGTTGACGACATCGTCGGCGTGCACGAAGCCGCGACCTTCGTGCTCGACCTCTTCGTCGCGCAGATCAAGAATTGTTTGCAAGCGCTCCATGGTCCGTCGTGCGCGCGATGCGGAGAGGCCGATATCATCTCCGTAGACGCCAGCGACGCGGCGGGTGAGCCCTTCGTTTCGCGTGTATCCGACGAAGCGGACGCGGGGTGCCACGCGTTCGTCAACTTCCTGGAGCGCTCGTTCGAGTCGCTTCGCGAAGTCGCCCGGCAGGACCGCCTCGCCGTCAGCGAAGCTGAGCGGAGGCAGCGGACCTTCCGAGGGCTCGTGAATTCGTGTAACGGACGTGTTCGTG
>Ga0316209_1001406_pt1 | contig 25261 bp, 25 predicted proteins | sample 6monopyrite_MG_FD_204945 | JGI IMG/M metagenome (GOLD analysis project Ga0316209, IMG submission 204945) | Microbial mat bacterial communities from mineral coupon in-situ incubated in ocean water Damariscotta River, Maine, United States -... | ecosystem: Environmental > Aquatic > Marine >...
ATATGTCTTTATTATTTTTAAAATGGTTTTCCATAGCAGCGTCATTTGGTTCGCTAGAGCACTCAGTTATTATTAATGAAGTTATTATAAATATTAGTGGTTTCATTATTTCTTTTTTAAACATAACAGCTGTTTAACGGAAATAATTCCTGTTATCGCCCGATAAAATCAGACTATTTTTCTCCATTACACTGTCAAATCAGTCACTTAATGAACACCTGATCTGTTATTGAAGGACAAAAAGCGGAATTAATTCCTTGTTATTGGGTTTTTAGGAGATAACATATACTGTATTTTTATTAATATCAATCACTTACTAAAGGAGTAAACTTATGGGGTAAGCCTAAAATATTAACTCAAGTTCGACATGAATTACGTCGCCGGCATTACAGTCCATCAACAGAGCGTATCTATGTTCATTGGCTGAGGCAGTATTTCTATTTCCATAAACTCAAACATCCATCCGAACTATCAGCTGAACATATTTCCGCCTTTTTGACTCACCTATCTGTAAACAAGAAAGTTTCAGCAAGCACTCAATCACAGGCACTTAATGCCGTAATATTTCTATATAAACAGGTATTGAAAATTGAGCTTGAAGAGCTGGATAATATTATTCGACCAAAGCGTTTTGAGTATATTCCAACCGTATTGAGTCGTTCTGAAATTAGAGCTGTCCTGGATCTCATGGATGGTCATACTGGTCTCGCAGCAAGTTTGCTCTATGGTACAGGTATGCGGATTAACGAATGCGTTACATTACGTGTTCAAGATATAGATCTTGAAAATAAAACAATCTGTATACGTAATACTAAGGGAAAAAAATCCAGAGTAACACTATTACCCGACAAACTTGTTCATCCACTTACTCAACATTTTCTATGGCGCAAGCAAATGCATATCAATGATGTCAATCGTGGATGGGGTTATGTTGATTTACCGAATGCATTGAATCGAAAATATCCAAATGCCCAAACTGCTTTTGAATGGCAGTTTATTTTCCCGTCGGCAACGATCCGTAAAGATAAAACACAGCCTCATATTGTAAGACGATGGTATATGTCTAAATCCACGTTGGGAAAAGCGATTCGTAAAGCAGTTAACGAGTGTAATATAACTAAGCGAGTGACAGCTCATACATTGCGACATTCATTCGCTACTCACCTGCTACAGGCCGGTACTGATATTCGAACAATACAGCAACTTATGGGACACAAAGATCTGAAAACAACAATGATATACACCCATATTGCCGCTGATCATTGTAAGGGCACAACAAGTCCTTTTGATCGTCTATTCGACTGATTAACTCTAAAAACCTGTCATATATTCTAACCTGTGGTAGGTTTTATTATCTGAACGTCTTTAGTGAAACTTTATCTTTTACTATCTCACTGACCGCTTTGCGGTGGATGCCGAATAGTAAGTGCCACTTCATTAATGTCTGCAATTAGTCAAAGAATAGTGATTGCTCGCTTACTAGAATTATGACTAACCATTTACTGTTTTTGATTGATCACTTATGCCCTAGCTCATAATCCTTGGCCAGCGATCATGTACTGCATCCTCCATTACAGGCGTAATCGTTACTACATATACACGTTGTTCATTTCCATTTCTCGCTAATAAGCCTTGTATCCATTGTCCTCGTGGCAATTCAAACCAGTGACTATTGGATTCCATATCTTTTTCCATAAATTGATCAACGATAATTTTAACGGCCTTCGGGAACCACTTATCCCATACACCGTGCTTTATCGAATCATGCCTTGCCCAACCACCCATTGGGAGTTGTCCAAGTTGTTGTTTACGCCTCCCCCAGGGCAAGTATTCTATTTCGCCATTTTTAAGACGTACGGGCAAGTGTGCATTGGGGTTTGGAAAATAAACCCTTCTCTTTTCACCCTGATATATATATTTAACCCCGCCACACATGCTGCACCTATATTGATTGTCGATGGCCTGTTGGTTTCCATGAAGGCGCGATAACGTTTGGCATTTCTGATTTATTAACCAGTCGTCCCGGACCTATTGTATTTTGCCCGTACCGGTTATTAACGCTATCCATCAGTGTATTAATTGTGTTTTGATGCTCATTAGCTTGAGCGTCTATAAATAAATCCATCTGACAGTTTTCCTGTCCTGGATTAAGCGCCGTGATCTGTACTTGATACACGGGCTGATTGTTCCAGTACATATTTAAAACATACTGGCATAAGCGAATGAGTGTTTGTGTGTCATTTGTGGGCGCAGGTGTTTTTACTTTTTTCCCTATCCATTCGTTACCGATCAATAACCCAATGAAAAATACCGATGCAGCAAGATGGTAACGTCGAAGCCTTGCGCAGACACGTACAGCCATATGAACCAGATAAGTCAGTAGTATATCTTTATCGACTGTTCTGGGTGGCAGCACTTTTCCATGCCCGATACTTTTAGGGTCAGCAACGTCTGCATGTAATGGTTCTGGGTCTAAACCTTGTGCCATATACCAGATGCGCTTTCCTGGATTCCCAAAACGTCGTGCGAGTTCACCGATGGGAAGTGTTTGCATGTCACCGCAAACATACACACCGCGCTCGGCTAAAAACTTTCCTATACCTTTGGCCACACCACACAGTTCTGTTACGGGTGCATCAGCGAGTTGTTGCCGAGCATCCCACGGGGGAATAATCGTAAAACCATCGGGCTTATTTAGTTTGGCGGCATACTTGGCCGTTGTTTTGTCACCACTAATACCAATAGAACATAGTAGACCCGAGGCATCATAAACGGCTTTTTTTAATAATCGACCAATTCGTTCCGGTGAGCCGTAGAGTGATTGACAGGGCGTCATATCAATAAAGGCTTCATCGACTGAAAAAATTTCCATATCTGGACACACATTATTAATGGCCTCCATTATGTTAACCGAGGTCTCTGCATACACATGCGGTCGAGAGGGTCGCTGAATGAGATCAGGGAATAATCGCCTTGCCTCTTTTAATCGCATACCTGTCTTTATACCGTATGCGCGTGCCTCATAGGAACTGGTAATAATACAGGTCCCCTGACTACCATTCGTCACTGCAATGGGGCGACCACGCAGCTCAGGAAAGTCTCTTGCTTCTACTGCTGCGAAGAAACAATTCATATCAACAAGGGCAATTGCCCGTTCCCAATGAATTGGGCACATTGTTTCGTCTGAATTCATGACTAGTAAGTACGTAGAGTGCCGACGAGCACACCCTGAATGTGTACCCGTTCTGCCGGATAAATCATTGGCTGCATACTGGCATTGGCGGGAATTAACTTAATACGATTATTCGAAAGCGGTCGATAAATTTTTAATGTGGCTTCGTAATTATCGATCAAGGCAACCACAATAGAGTCTTTTGCTGCGGTGTTGCAGGATTCAATAATGACCGTGTCACCATCAAGAATGCCTAATTCAATCATAGAATCCCCCGCAACCTTAAGAGCGTAGCGACTTTCACCACCAAACATTTGATTCAGGTTAACGCTGTCATATCCGCTCATAGCCTCAATAGGCTGACCGGCGGCTATCCTACCTAGCAAAGGTATCATCATCCCTTTATCAGCAACCTCATCTGTAAGGCGCAATCCACGGTGCGAACCTTCCTCATTATGCAAAAAACCCATTTCGACCAGTGACTTTACATAACGATGCGCAGTCCCATGCGACTTAATGCCGATACCCTTGGCGATTTCAGGGTAAGTAGGACTATTGCCGTGTCGGAGTATGTAGGCTTGTATATAATCGAGCGTGCGTTGCTGGCTATCGGTAAGCATAACTTTCTCTATATGTTCTCACTAGAGAAAGAATAGAGAATATTTGGAGTTATGGCAAGGAAAAAATTAAAGGCGCTAGCTCAACCCAATCAAGAATGAACCTGCTGACATATAAAATTTGATACGGTACTTCTGGAGCGTCTCAAAAGCAGTCATTCATAAATGATAAAACTGATTTCCTCTTCATCAGGAAAGCGGTCCTTTTTATCTTCAACTATGACACCTAGTTAGCCTTACTAAGTGGACTTCCAGGATTGATTAATATTTAATCCCTCCGACATCAATGCGACATCAATGCCAGAGGCTTTTTCTAAAAGGGAGTTTTATTCTTCCTATACTTTTTAATTGTTTTTTTACAACTCTGTCTAGTTAGTTAGGCTAAGGTTATCTAAAACCATTTCCCCTGTACCGTTTGTTCTAATAACAATCCATTGCACCCGTGCAGGATCAAGATTAGGTGTATTGGTTGTAAAATGTGATAGTGGTATTCGAACTGTTATATATTTACTGGGGTTATGAACCTTACCAGAAGAACTCATAAACATCGGATTATTTGGTTCAATATCGAATGGAGATCCTCGATAAAATGGGTGTGGCACTTTACTATATTGATTAATAGATAAATAGTGGTTACCTATATTCATATCAGCGTCTGCAACATTGACCTCAAAATTCAAATCATCGCCACTAATCTCTTCATTTGAAGTGGGTATTTTAGCGACCCGGAATGACAGATATTTGTAGTTAGTACTACCGGTAAAGGTTGAGGGTATTTCTGAAATATAATCCCCCTGCGTTTCCTGCCATTTCAAATGTAACGCCGATTGTAAGAGAGCCGGTAACACTGGTGATTCTTCTCCTACAACGCCATTTTCAGAAAAGCACGCAATATTTTTAATATCGATCCCATAATAATAAACGTCAAAAACATTACAGTTTTCAGAAACTAGAAAGTTTTCACTCATAAAGTTCCTACCTGCAAGTTTATTAGTAAAAATATCGTTTTCAACACCGAATGATCCATCGGGGTTGGTTATTATTACATTCAAAGGATAATAAGGATGATCAACATCAGCAACCGGGTTATAGTCATCAATAATAACACTGTCTGCTGCAGTGTAACTAAAGTGGTGGTCATTCCTTTCAAAGCCAGATATGGAATAACGATTATCAAACAAGCCTTGGTAAGCCTGCTCACCATTAAGGTGCCAACGTAAAAAAGCACTCACCTGTGCTTGCGTCACTTCTCTTTGGCGAGCAGATGACATAACGGATTCAGCTAACGGATACGTGATGGGATCGTCAATTCCAGTAGCCCAAGTATTGCCAGGATCTTTTGTGGTTATAGTATTGAAGTAATTATGATTTCCACCGAGCAAATAGCTGCTCATTTTAACGCTGGAATTATTAAAAGCATTATAATTAGAATTACCGCCGAAAGTAGTATCGCCATCTATTGATCCTTGCATGATAAAAAAAGGAATACTCCCTATATTACTGATGCTTGATACATCACTTGAATTTTCGGTCAAATAATCTGCTGGTGCTAATGCAGCTATAGCTTTAATGCCATATGGCGTATCTAATTGATTATTGATATATGGTGTGTTCAGTACTGCTGCACCTCCACGGCTATGCCCTACCAGCCCAATATTATTTAAGTCTAATTTTCCATTAAAGGGGCTAGTGCTACTCGTGTTCCAGTCAGTTAATTTATTCAACCAGGCCAATATCAGCTGAGTGCGGGTGTTTATTGACACGTCACTAACTATATCATGGGCACTGATGGAAATTACGAAATACCCATGGCTTGCCAGATTTTCCATAATATAATTATAGCCCTCGTGAAGGGGGGTTCGCAGCTCTATAGGGCAGTCAGAACGCGGCGTGCCATCATTGCAATTGGCAGCAACCCCATGAAGAAACAGCACCACTGGTAAGTTGCTTAGCTCTGTTTTAATCAGGGCTCCATCACCCGCATAATTAGCAGGATACATGATACGTGCCCAGGCTAAGGTTACTGGATACGCTGGACCATTTATACCAGTAGGATCGGTTATACCTGATATACCATTCGGGTCATCAATGTCTGCTGTACCCACGAAATAACTGCCTTGCTTTCGTGGATCATCAATTAACTGCAGTGATTCCTGAATACTAGTATTTCCAGAACTATCAGAAACAGAAAAGTTGACCGTATTTGCGGGTGAAGCTATTAATGATAGTGTAAATTGCCCTGTCGCATCTGCTACTGTTGATGATGAAGTTGACGTATTGGTATTAGTAACAATTACAATTGAGCCGGGTTCAACACTATCGATGCTACCAAAGAAACGGTAGCTACCATTTAATTGCTCAGTCTCAGTTCTGAAAAGACTGATGGGCAGAGGTGTTAAATTATCGAGGGGCAGCTCACTAACTATCTCAGGTGAAACGGCGTTACCTTCGGGTGTAGTTAGAACAACATGCCCTTGAGTCGTGTCATCAGGTAACGAAACATTTATCAGTATATCTTGAGCATGTGTAATATTGACGGCTACACCATTTACAGCAACTTTAGTTTTAGGTGCAATTTCGTAAATACCTTCAGCTAAATTAATATTAGTGCACTGGTCACCACATAGATTTTGACCCCATATTTGTAAGTAAGGGGGGTGGTCATTAACAGGATCAATGTAATCAACACGATCAATAATAGGCGCCAAAGCCCAAGCAGTTTGACTTGTACATGCTAAAGCCAAACCTCCTAGAATAAGAGAATTGATATTCATATAACTGCCCTTTAGTTTATTAACATTTTTATTAATTTTTTTATTTTTTACCTAGAACGATCTATTTCAGGTGATCAAAGTTCAATTCAACACAGAACTAAGGCTCATATTTTTTAGATACAAATCTATTAGGTAAAACCCTGCTTAATTTTAAGTCTTGCGTCTTGTAGTATTGCATACGTGAAATACAGACATTTTATAGGCAATATGCATACCTGCTTTATTTTTTATTTATTTTTCCAGTAACTTACCTGTTTAGCATTATGAATTAATGCTGCATATCACAGATTTAACAAAGTTTTTTAGTAAAAACGCAAAGAATGCCGACAACAACCTCTTTGATATAAGAACTTTATGCGAATAAGAGATGGCTTGATACTTTACACTTTTGAAAATCAAGTCTGAGTTGATTTTGAACATACTATGAAATACGAATACAAAGTACGGGGCAAGTCTTTCCATGCCACATTTTAATAATTTGAAAGATCGCTATTTATCGAACTTACCTGATTATTGGGAATAGTTGAATTTCCGTCTTTGGTTATCATCTTTCATTACATTAGTGTTCTCTAAAAGACCGGTTTGTGGTGAAAGAAGCCTTCACTAGTGACTTTCCTAAATGTCCGCTTTAATCAAAATCCCGATTATTAATAACTTTTGCCAGTTTTGAACTATGTTTGTTAGTAATAGAGATACATACCGCGCTAACGACAGTTATTTTATAATTTTAATTTCTGTAAAGTTATCATTATAATTTGTTAACGAGACTGATCAAATCCAGAAAAATCAACGCCAGAAATTTTTGCTAACTCGGCATTAAATGTTGCAATGTCATTTTTAGAAAATTTATTTAAATGATCATGGCCACATGCTCTTGCCATAACCTGCATCAGTTCAATAGAAGCATCAAAAAAACGATTCAATTTCTGCGCAGATTCATCAATATTTAAGCGACTACGTAATTCTGCTTTTTGCGTTGCAATACCCGCGGGGCAATTATTAGTATGACAAATTCGTGCCCCTATACAACCAATTGCCTGCATTGCGCTATTTGATAAGGCTATTCCATCCGCACCTAAGGCCATAGCCTTAATAAAATCACTAGGTACTCTCAAGCCACCGGTTGCTATTAGCGTTACCTTTCCACTAACACCCTGTTTATCCAGGTAATGCCTTGCTCGTGCCAATGCCGGTATGCTGGGCACGCTAATATGATCGCGGAACAATAAAGGTGCCGCACCGGTACCACCACCACGACCATCGAGGATTATGTAATCAGCACTAGCCTCTAATGCAAAGGCGATATCTTTTTCAATATGATTTGCACTTAATTTAAAGCCTATTGGTATACCACCGGTTACTTCTCTCACGCGATCAGCAAAGCGTTTATAATCTTCAGCTGTGTGTAATTCTAAAAAAGTCGCCGGGGATATTGCTGGTTCACCTGCTGGGATTCCGCGTACTTCTGCTATTCGCCCAGTATTTTTCACTCCTGGTAAATGCCCCCCTGTTCCCGTTTTAGCACCCTGCCCACCTTTAAAATGAAAAGCCTGAACTTTTTCTAAAGCTGCTTCGTTATAACCAAACATGGCGCTGGCCAGCTCATAAAAATATCGACTATTTTCAGCTTGCTCTTCAGGTAACATTCCACCTTCACCCGAGCATATACCTGTACCGGATAATTCCGCACCTTTAGCTAAAGCAATTTTAGCTTCTTCGGATAAGGCACCAAAACTCATATCAGAGACAAACAATGGAATTTTAAGTGTTAAAGGTTTTTTACAGTCAGGGCCTATTACTAATTCCGTGCCTACCGCTACATTATCCAGCAATGGTTTAGTGTGAAACTGGGCGGCCATTATTTGAAAATCATCCCATTTTGGTAAATCATTGCGCGGTACTCCCATGGCATCCATCTCACCATGATGCCCTACGGTCGATAGTCCTTCTCGCGCTAGTTTATGTATGTATTCAACATTGGGTTCTTCAGGTGTTGCAAGTGCTTCCGGTACGAGGTTTTCATCATCCGCAATGCCTGGGCCTTCCTTACCTACGTCACTATTTGAAAACTGTTTATGCGAACCATCACAAAATGGTGCGTTGCGTGTGTGTTTGCAAGCGCATAAATAGGCATCGTCATCATCTGCATCAGGAACAATAACTTTGGGAGTGAATGATGTACCGACATGAGAGCCATCACAGAATGGTTGGCTTTTCGATTTACCACAGGTACAAAAATAATACTCCTGGCCTTTAACTAAACTTACTTTAACAGGCCTATTATCTGCAATGACTGGATTTTTCATTTTATCACCACTCTGTTTTTAGATCATTTGAAAATCAAATTAAACTACACATTAATTTGTCTAGTCTTCGGTTTTTGGTTTATTCGCCTTAATACAAAATACAATAAATAATGAGTCCCAATTATCATACCCCTGGACATCATCAATATTAATAAGATCTGGCTCTGCTTTTAAATACTCAAGTGTTTTATTCATTTGATCTTCGCTAACACCATTTAGTTTAATCAGGTCAATTGCAGCAGTTGAAGGAGACCATTCACTTAACAGTTTACACATAATTTTTGTAACATCTCTTTATATAGTAAATCACTGCTGCCCCGTTAACTTGTCATTCCTGCGAAGGCAGGTATGACGGAATCAAATTTTTTGATTTCATCTCTATTGCAACATGAAATCAATATATAGATTGCTATATAAGCGTATCAGCAGTCATTTCATTTTATTAACGGGATAGCAATAATAGTAAATATTAATTACAAACACAATTTCGACCCTTGCCTTTTGCTCGATAAAGCGCTTTATCAGAAAGTTTAAGCACATCCCATGCGCCCATTTTAGATGATAACTTTTTAGACTTTGAATCAGCGACACCAATGGAAACTGTGACTTGCACTGATTTGTTTTTACTGGCTTTTGTTTTCCCATCGGATTTTCGTCGGCTAACGCGATTAATAACAAAGGGTGTACTTGCTATAATTTCACGTAGCTTATCTAAATGTGGTTTTGCATCATTGCTATTTTTTCCATTAAAAACAATCGCAAATTCTTCACCTCCATAACGATAAGACGAACCGCCACCCGTTACCTTGTTCATTTTTGTCGCTATCATGCGTAACACTGCATCTCCAGTGTCATGTCCGTATGTGTCATTAAACTTTTTAAAGTGGTCGACATCAAGCATTGCTACTGTATATAAACCACTAATTTTTTGAAATTTTTCTCGTAAGGCCCGCCTGGCTGGCAACTCTGTTAACTCATCCAGATATGCCATACGCCATGACTCTTGCATTATCGCCATCAAACATATGATTAAGGCTGCTATACTAAATACCGTTAAGCTACTGCCTACCCCGCCAAAATTAAGTTGTGCAATTAACAGTATCAACACACCCAAACCTGCAGCCATATGTGGGGACGGTCGTTGAAAGTACAGGACCAGCATAGCAATAAAAACTATCACCGTCAGTGCAAGTACTGTCTGTGACTGTTGCGTCCAGTCGAAATAACGCGCAGGTAACCAGTCTGTGAGCAGAGCATGCATTGCCCATTCTGCTGATATATTTATTAGTACGACTGAAAATATAGCCGCGGCACTTAATAGTGCGTACGCAGGGATTGCTCTAACACTTATAATCCCGCGTTCTGGTAAAAGTGACAGCAGTAGTAGTAACAAGGGTATAAAAGCAGATAATAATGCATAGCTCAGCTTACTATCTGCCCACTCCATACCAAGTACTACATTAGTAGCAACAATAAGCAGCGTATAAAAAAACACTGGACTACGGTTGAAATGAACGGTTAGCGAAAGAACAAATAACGCTAATATTATGGGCAAAAAAACAATGCCATTAATAATAGATTGAGGTAATTCAAAATATTTTGCAAAACTGTAGAACGCCAATATTAATAATGTTAAAACAGGTATAAGGTTTTTTATAGATTTCATAATGAAATATGACAGTAACTCAAATAATTGTAATTGTATTAAAGCTAATAGCTGGAAATATTTTTTTAAATCGCAATAAATAGAGTTTCTTAGTTAATAACCGAAATGATTTAAAAACTCTGTTTAGCTTAAAATAGACAACAGTCTATATTGATAGCTTGACTTTAAACACACCAACATCAACCGAGCTAACTGTGACTCGTTGCCCTGCTTCAATTAAATTCATATCAGTATTTTTATCAATTTCAACTTTCCAGGTAAGCCCTGAATAATTGGTTGAACCTGGTTGGGTCATTGTAATATCTGTATCGGTAATGAATTCATATCCAATCAAATCACTGCTGTTATCTTTTTCTGTAGAAGGCTTGCCCTGCAAGGATTTTAGTGGCTTCCAAAGCAATAATGTAATGACACCGGAGCTGATACCCGTGCAGGCAACACCAGCAATCCATGTTTCCGGTATAATCGCAAAACTCATTAATAGCCCAGTAGTTATAGCGCCTAAGCCAGCAAATAAAAAGACACCTATTGTAATACCTGTAATAACCTCAATTGCTAATAGTGTAAAGCCGAGTAACAACCAGAACTCCGGCTGGTGATTAACAATATAATCAGAAATCATCTTGTCCCCTTTAAACCTTTGTAGATGTTTTATCGTTATTCAATGTATTAATAATCGTCATAGCTTCAGCCACTACATTTGCGGCATTGCTATTACTCTCAGGCAGTAGCACAACGGTTGAATCTTTAGCTATCGCCCGCTTAGCATCTATTGCTTTATCGGCTAGATTTAATTGAATGGCTTTTTGACCCTCCACTGTGTTTGCAACCTGCCCCACTGTGTCGAGTGCTTTTGCCTGTGCATCGGCCACAGCTAAAATTGCTTGCGCTTCGCCCTCTGCACGTAATATTTGTTCCGCTTTATCGGCTTCTGCTGACAATACCTGAGCCTGCTTAGAGCCTTCTGCTACGTTAATTGCGGATTGTCGATGCCCCTCAGACTCAAGAATAGTCGCACGCTTTTCACGTTCGGCTTTCATCTGGCGTTCCATTGCATCTAAAATTGTGCGAGGTGGCTCAATATCTTTAATTTCATAACGCATCACCTGTACACCCCAGGGTTCTGAGGCCAGGTTAATTGCATTAACAATATTAATATTCAGGCTTTCACGTTCCTCAAACGTTTTATCCAGATCAATTTTACCGATTTCACTGCGCATTGTCGTTTGGGCAAGCTGAGTAACCGCGTATACATAGTTATCAACACCATATGAGGCTTTATAAGCATCTAGTAGTTTTAAGTAGAGGACACCATCAACAACTAATGAAATATTATCTTTAGTAATAGCCGCCTGGCTAGGCACGTCATATGCGTGCTCTTTAAGCGACTGGTCATAGGCTACCTTGTCTATAAAAGGCACTAATAAATTTAAACCCGCCACCATAGTTTTACTATATTTACCAAATCGCTCAACTACGAAAGCCCTATTTTGAGGAACAAACTTTATCGACGACTTGATTAAAATAACAGTTAATACCGCTAAGCCTGTCCAAAAGTTAAAAATAACACTCAATACTTCTTCTGCACCCATGATATTTCCTTATTAGTCATATTTATTTAGTATACGAGAATAACAGATTAGACAATATTAATCGGCTTATCTACATATATCACCTTATAATCACACTCAACAATTAACCCTACAAACTTACAGCCCAGTAGATCATCTGCACTATTGAGCTATCTGTAGCTTATGCCATTCCTCAATGGATACCTGTAGTCTATAGCCAACATCATTAATTACTGGCATTATTGATTTTAGATACTCTTAAGGGAAAAAACATGTCACAAGCAATTGCCCAACAGTGGTTACAAGATGCCACCTCTACCGCTGACAAAAAAAACCATATAGCACATATGAATCTGATCTCTAAAAAGCTTAGCCTGCAAGGCATACCCGGTTACGAAAATATAGGTTATGAAGACTGGGCAGCACAAACCAAACACGAATTTGAAAATAACATATTAAAAAGTGTGACTTATACTGGATTTAAACTATTAAAAACGACTAATACACACATCATGTTTAAAACCTTTGAAACGGTTCAATCCACAGACAATACAACTAATGCACAGGGTATTGAAATACTCCTTGAGAAGGAAGACGATGGTGAATGGCGCTTAATACAAGAACGTATTTTACCTGATGATGAAGCGAAGCACGATGGGCTTATTGCTTAAATTCAGGCATTACGTTTTATGCTCTTTCTCTAAAATTAATTGTCGTTCAGCAGTGGGTATCTGAACCATCCTTTTCTATATTTTGCTGACTAGACTTAGATCAACATGGTATTTATTGATATATCACAAACATATATTCAATCAAAATAATTTATTCTATACGGACAAATTTTATAGGCACTGATTAAAAACGCTCAAAAAACACTTTAAGAAAGATTTTTTACAAAGAGCCACAACTTCACAGATAGTATATCTAAAACCTTCCCAGCGGTAATAAGCAGTATAGCGAATTATAAAACAGACTATATTTAGGTGACATCCCGCTATCAAAAGAACACAATGAACTAGAGAAACTTTTTAAAGATGAGAGCTTCTAAAGACTATGAACCTACTCAAATCAACTATTTACCTTATATCTCTAGCGCTTTTTATGCTACTCACTGCATGTAGTTCGCATATCCCGGCAGAAATAGAACAAGCGGTAGAAAATGCCCCGGATATTCAGAAAACTCAGCTGAATCCAAACCAGTATACTGGTCAAAAAGTTCGTTGGGGCGGTACTATTTTACATGTAGAAAATAAAGAAAATTCCAGTTGGCTGAGCATTGTTGCTTTCCCATTAAATAGCAACGGCCGTCCTCTTAAATCAGTTAAAAGCACTGGTCGCTTTATCGCTGTTATAAATGAATTTCTAGAGCCAATAGTTTATAGCAATGATAGACAAATCACCTTCAGTGGTACTTTTATAAAAACTGAATCACGCAAGGTAGGTGAGTTTCCATACGACTATCCTGTTATTGAAGTTGAGCATTACTACCTGTGGCCAGTCGTCACTTCACCAAATACTAATCATTATCCTTACTGGTGGTACGACCCCTGGTATTATCCAGAAAACCCCTATCATTTACGACCCAGACCTTAAGAGATGTGATTATGCGAAGCACACTAATCAATAAACTACGGTTTTTTATCACTCTACTTATATTTAATATAATAATGAGTTGTTCTACATCACCTGAATTTACAAGTACACAGGTCGATAAAACACTAACACCTCAACGTGTTATTGCAGAACCCGATATTAGCCTAAATAAAATAGTGCTTTGGGGTGGCACCATTCTAGATACCCGGAATTTTGAAAATAGCACACAAATAGAAATACTTGGCTATCCGCTAGACTCGTCACATCGTCCATTATTAGATAATAAACCCTTAGGACGATTTATCGTATTACATAACGGATATCTGGAACCTGCTACCTATTCACAGGGCGAGCTATTATCTGTGTTAGGTAGCATAGGTAAAAATCAGCAGGGTAAAATTGGTAAGAAGCTTTATACATACCCTGTTGTTAGAGCAGAAAAATTACATTTATGGTCTAAAACTGACGAGCGTAGCAACACGCGTTTTCACATTGGTATTGGAATACGTTTATAGGGTATCAATAAAAAATTTCACTGCTGTCCCGTTAACAAGATGAAATGACTACTGATACGCTTATATAGTAATTTATATATTGATTTCATGTTGTAATAGACATGAAATCAAAAAAATTGACTCTGTCATACCTGCGAAGGCAGGTATCCAGTGTCTACAGGTCTTTCAACGTCACTAGATTCCTGCCTTCGCAGGAATGACAAGTTAACGGGACAGCAGTGAAAAAAATTATATAAATGACAGGAATAAATTTAGCAGTCTATTTTTTATGCATATTCTTTTTGGTCTTGCTGGTTGCTTCTGCTGTAAATGGGTCATCTGGCCAATAGTGACGTTTATACTTACCTCTTAACTCTTTTTTCACTTCATGATATGTCGTTTTCCAAAAGCTATTTAGATCTTGTGTTATCTGCATTGGCTTACGAGCTGGTGATAATAAATGCATCATCACTTTTACTTTACTACTCAGTAAGCCTGGTGTTTCGTACATACCAAAAACTTCTTGAAGCCTTACCGCGAGTACTGGCTGATTAATATCACTGTAATCAATAGCAATAGCTGAGCCACTGGGCATAGTCAATCTCTCCGGCGCGAGTTTATCAATTAGTTTCTGTTGTTCCCAGCTAAGCCTGTTTTTCAGCAAGCTACCTATATCCAGTTTTTGACACTGCTTTATACTGTTTTCATTCGTTAAATGTGGAAGTAACCAGTCTGCCAAACTAGCCAGCAGGACTTCGTCTGTAAAATCTGGCAGATCTACTTCAAACTGAAAATTACCTGCATGGTGATTTATAAAATTTATACGCTGCTTTAAATTAACTGCCTTTGGTGACCAGTTTAAACACTGAATACCAACGTCTTTTATACCTTCAAGTAAGCAGCTATGTATAGCTTGAGTATTTTTTGTAGAGCTTACTGTTTCATGTAATATTAAATTATCAATGCGACTGATCTGTTTTGATTCAACTCGCTGGTTAATATTATTCCAGAATATGGATTCTTCATTCTGAATAAGTTCGCCACAATAATTTTCTATCTGTGATTCATTTATTTCAGCGGCAAGGTATATAGTTGCCTCGGCTTGCACCCTGCCTTTCTTCACATCTAAATTTGCAACCACAAGATAACTATAGGCATGTTGTTGCAAATACTCAGGTATGGCCGCACCTTTGCCATTACTGAGCAAAAACCGATTTACGCTATCATTACGCTGTTTGGCTATTCTATCAGGGTAGGCATAAGCTAGTAGAACACCACTGTATTGAGTATCGATTTTCTCATGTGAAGAAAAATCAACTTTACTGTTATCTCTTTTAAGTCGCTGAAAGAATTCGTTTGCTGTTTGAATAATGCGCTTACATTGCGGGACATCAATATCATATTGATGATGCTCTGTATTCTTATTATTTGCTTTAATAAAATTTAGCAGAACCCTAATTCGATCATGTATATCAATACTTTTATCTGCTGTTGATAAAAATAAATCTTTCTCACTAAGAATACTGGCGATTAGACACGCATGATAAGACTGCATTAACTCGAGCGAACTTAACATCATATGAGCCAGCCGCGGATGCGTACCTAACTTTAGCACATCTCTCCCATGCGTTGTAATCTTAGCTATTTCAGCATCATTAAATTCTATGCAACCAAGTTTATTTAATATAATTTGAGTTTTCTCTATTGCACTAGCTACTGGTTTATCGAGCCATTGCAATTCATCTATTCTCTGCACACCCCAATTAGCTAACTCCAATACTAAAGAAGACAAGTCACTGTGTAATATTTCAGCTAATGAATGTTTCACTAAACGCTGTTGCTGCTGTGATGTCCATAAACGATAGCATGTACCAGCGGTTAATCGTCCCGCTCGCCCACTACGCTGTGTTGCAGAATCTTCTGATATAAATTGCGTTATCAAACTATTCATACCGGACGAATTGTTATGTTGCAAAATACGTTCTAAACCTGAGTCTATTACGCAATTAATGCCTTCAATTGTTAAACTTGTCTCAGCGATATTGGTAGCCAGTACTATCTTTCTGACACCCTTCTCAGCAGGAGCAATGGCCAGGTCTTGTTGTTGCTTACTTAAACTGCCATGTAATGGAGCTAATATTATATTTTTATTAACTTCTTCTGCTAGAATTCTTTGAATTCTACCTAGCATCTGATTTATTTCTTTTACACCCGGTAAAAAGACCAGACAGCTTCCTGTTTGTTCATTTATAACTCGCTTAACAACTTGCACCAATGCAAGTATTCTTTGCTGCTGATTATCGTAATGATTACTGGTTTGTTTAATTGGTTTATTAAGATAGTGAATATCAACTGGATAACTACGACCTTCACTCTGAATGATTGGTGCATCGTTGAGTAAGTCAGCAATTGCATGGGTATTTAAGGTTGCAGACATTACTAATATTTTTAGTGCTTCATTTAAAATTTGCTGACTCTGTAAGCATAAGGCAAGCGAGAGATCTGCATGCAAACTTCTCTCGTGAAACTCATCAAATATAACTAAAGCCGTATTTTTAAGCTCTGGATCAGCTTGCAACTTACGCGTTAAAATACCCTCCGTAACTACCAGTATTTTAGTTTTCTTACCAATGCAACTTTCCTGTCGAATTTGATAGCCTACAGTTTGGCCAACTGTTTCATTTAATAAGCTTGCCATACGTGATGCTGCATTACGCGCAGCAATACGCCGTGGTTCAAGCATAATAATTTGTTTATTCTTTAACCAGGGCTGATCAAGTAATGCTAGCGGAACAGCTGTTGTTTTGCCGGCGCCTGGAGGAGCCTGCAAAACTAAACGCTGGTTTGATAATAAGGATTTCTGGATATCAGACAGAACTTCATTAATAGGAAGATTATGCATAGATTAATGAGTTGATATCAAATAGACAATTATTCACAGTTTAGTAATTTCAATAGCTATAACTATCGATATAACTTCTTGAATTTAGCTACAAGAGCATTTGCCTCTTTCTTTTCTTCTTTTGATAAGTACTTATATATTATTTTTCTATTTTCATTCGCCTTACCTATATGTTTCTGGCTGGCAAGGTAAAACCAGGCATAGGCAGTCAGTACGTTACGTTCTACACCCTGGTTACTATAATAAGCCACACCCACTTCATTTTGCGCGGCAGCATGTCCATTTTCAGCTGCTTGTAAAAAGTATTTGAAACCTTTATTAAAATCTTTTTTCACACCATAGCCATTGACATAAATTTTACCTAAATTAAATGCCGCATCTGAATAACCAAGACTTGCCGCTTTTGAATACCAGTTAAATGCCTGTTTTATATCTTTCTTAGTCGCCTGCCCATTAAAATACATTTCACCAAGATAGAACGATGCCTCTGCTTCTCCTTGTGTTGCAGATCGTTTAAACATTTCAAAGGCTTTTTTGTGATCTGGTTTCTTTTTATCGAAATAATATTTTTTACCAATAATTAAACTAGCCTTTTGATGACCCTGTTTTTCTGCTTTCTTGTAAAGCTTGAATGCTTTCTTTTCGTTTTCTTCTACACCCACGCCCTTTCTATATAACTCAGCCAGATTGTATTGAGCATCAGGGTCTTTTTTCTTTGCAGCTTTTGCTAGCCAATATGCCGCTTTAGAAGGGTTATAGTCTGTCTTTTTACTAGTAATGTAATAATTCCCCAAAGCAAGCTGTGATGCTACATCACCTAATCGTGCAGCCTTTAATAATAATTCAATACCTTTTTTTGAATTTTGCTTTACAATGTCGCCGTTTAAGTACATTGAGCCAAGCAATCTAGCAGCTTTAACATTACCTAATGCGATTGCACGCTTATACCAATCCAGACCTTTCTTGATATCTTTATACACACCCTCTTCTCGCATATAGATATCGCCTAATACTAATTGCGCGTCATAATCATCTTTTAATGCTAAAGGATATAGATGCATAATGGCTTTTTCATAATCTTTACGGCCGTATGCTCGAAGTCCTTTATTAAAGTTTTCTTCATATTCTTTTTGCAGTTCTTTTTTCGATTTTTTCTTTTTCTTTTTATCTTTTTTCTTTGCGCCTTTTTTCTTAGCATCTTCATCGATGGAAGCCAGGCCTTTATTCTGTGTTGCTTCTAGTAACCAACTTGAGGCAACTTGTAGATCCTTCTCAATCACATCACCTTTTAAGTACATCAAACCTAATTCAGTTTGTGATTCCAGATGACCGTTATCAGCAGCACGTTTAAGCCAGAAAACGGCCTTCATTGGGTCTACAGGCCCTGCATTTTTATCTAACAGCACTTTGCCAATCATAAAATCAGCTTTATTATTGCCTTTATCACCTAGCGGCAACAAAAACTTTAATGCTCCGAAGTAATCTTTTTTCTTGTAAGCCGCTACACCTTTCTCATAATCTGTAGGCCCTACTTTTTTATCTTTTTTTGATTTTTTCTTAGGCGCTGCATCAGGTAATTGTTTTGCCTGTAGATTTTTGCTTTGCATCAATAAATATTTTGCAGCAAGTTTGGGGTCTCTTTCTACTTCTTTGCCATGTATATATAACGAACCAAGTGTCGTTTGTGCTTGTAAATGTCCTTTTTTAGCTGCCTTTTTATACCAGTTAATTGCATTTTTAATATCTTTTTTCTTTTGATAGTTGGTTCCTACAACAAATTGTGCCTGTGCATCACCCGCTTCTGCTAAGGGCAGCAAAATCATCATTGCTGTGGCAGTATCATTTTTTTCAAAAGCCGCAATTGCCTGTTCATATAGCGTGAGCGCTTTTTTAGCATTTGCTGGGTCTACCGCCCATATAATTGAGGGTGTAAATAAAAACAAGACAATGATATAAATTTTAAAGTGCGATGCGGTCATTAGAAATACAAATTATGTAAGTTAATAGAATTATAGATAAAAATATCAAAAAATGGTGCCAATAATAATAGTCGAGGCATTAATCACATTCAAACAATCATGATAAATAAACTCATAGGTAGTTTATCTACTATTGCACAACATTACTCTGTTTATTGCAGGTAATTTCTTTAGTACGACTTGCTCGCTTCACTTTGTAAAAAACGCGCTACGGCAGCTTTTGCAGTTCGAGATAAGCTTGTCATCATATTAAATGACAGATTTTCAATAGAATGGTTCGACTTAATATCATCAAGCATAGCCATCCACAGATGTGCAGTCATCTGAGAGTCGGCCAATGCTCTATGAAAAACACCATCATTCGGCAGGTTTTTATACTCAACCAATGTACCTAACTTATGATTGTGTGAGTCTGGATATAAACGCCTGGCGATCAGCATAGAACAGGCAAATTCAGCTTTTTGCTTTTGCTTTATTCGACGAAATTCAGCCTCCAGAAAACGCCCGTCAAATGAGGCATTATGCGCAACGAGATTAAAACCCTCTATATAAGCTGCAAAATCCTGCATTACTTCTTTACAGGGACGTGCATTCTTAAGCATGGCATTGGTGATGCCCGTGTAATTTTCAATAAAGCTGTCAATACGTTTACCTGGATACATCAACTGCTGGAAGGTATCGATGACCACACCATCAACGAGTTTTACTGCACCGATTTCAATTGCACGATCACCCTGCTCTGGTGACAATCCCGTGGTTTCAAAGTCGAGCACTATAACCGTATCAGCTGCTGCACTCTTTATTGTCATTCACCTTCCCAACCTATATCGACGGTAAAACCAGCAGCCTTTACATGACCACCACCGCCATACTGCTTTGCCACCTTACTCACATCTTCGCCTGTTTCACTTGCACGCAAGCTAAACGATCGCCCATTAGCATGATCCCAGTAACAAGCTGCAAATGGCTCGCCATTGGCCAATATATTACCCGCCTCAGATACATAGGCTGCGGGGACATTAAGCACAGGCACATCATAACCACCGATAACCATGCGCCTAACACCTGAATCAATAAGCATTTTGATATCAATATGTAGCTTACGCACCAGTGCTTCACCGTCATGCTTTAGTAGCTCAAGTTCATCTGGCGTGCTCTCCATCAGCTTATTCCACAGTGCAAAGTCATATGGATACGACGCAAGCCCCATAGTAATCTGTTTTGTCCCGTCGAGCTTAAATTGCCACAAATCACGATCTTGAATATGTTGAATAAGTTTTGGTGCGGGTTTATCCGGATGAAACCATTCCCATGTCAGCATTGCCCCGGATTTATTCATATCGAATAAGCCAGCGACTTTGCCGCTACTTAATAAATCAGCCAGATCCTCCTGTGCGGATATATGGTGATCTAATATGGTAATACTGGATGCCTGTTTTAGCATTCCTTCCAACACAGGCTTTCTATATGAAAAATCTACTAGATAAACATCAAGCCCCGAAACGTCTGGAGGTAATTGTTGATGAACGCCTTTATGAAACTCAACGTCATCACCCAGAGCATGGTATACAGCCCATGCTGCAGCAAAACCGTCGGGGCAATTGCCGTGATATATACAGAGTTTTTTACTGACTTCTTTATTATTCGACATTTTAGCAATCACTTAAAGACAAAAAACATTCACAATAAAATACTGATAACTTAAATTTGTGATAAATCTAAGTTATCTGAAGGATGACACTATTATTAATGTTAAACTGCCGAGGTTCAATCACTGTTTCTATCAATTCCTACGCTTATACCTTTACTATGGCAACTCATAAATACCTAAGTAACTACCCTACATCTATCATTACTCAGGTAGAATCGCTGATAAGTACGGGTCAATTAGCAAACTATTTACTTGGTAAGTATCCAAACGCGCATAATATTGCCAACGATAGTGATTTACGTGATTATGTCGCCGATCTAAAAAATCAGCACATGAAAAAATCACAGCCCTTAAGTAAAGTCATTTATGACAGTAAACTACATGTTGTACATAATGCACTTGGACTACATAGCTATGTTGCTCGTGTTCAAGGTGGGAAATTGAAGACAAAAAATGAATTACGCGTGAGTGCGGTATTTAAAAAAGTACCCGGCGAATTTTTAAACATGATAGTCGTTCATGAATTAGCACACTTGAAAGAGAAACAGCACAATAAGGCATTTTATAGACTCTGCCTACACATGCTGCCAGAGTATCACCAGTTAGAACTTGATATGCGGATATACCTTATACAGCTTGAAATAGGTGAAACACTGTATGCTTAAGTGTTACTGTTGTGATTGATTCCAGTTATTAAACGCTAGCAACCACGAAGATATATCTGGGTAAGCATTTCCCCGTGACATTAAGTGCTGCCCCAAAGCTATCATCAACTCCCGATACTCTTGTATTTCTGCCTGCCAAATCTATTCTTCTAAACCTATGTTATCTGCCAGCGCCTCATTAGCAACAGAGCCTGCACCACCCCACATATGTTTAGAGTTCAATTCTGTGTAAAGAGAAGATTCATCACTATCGAAAAATTCAATGAGTGTTTCTATATAGGCAGTTTCAACGCTCTGATGTGTTTTAAGAATTACATGCATGCGGACTAACGTTTCTTTTAGATCAGCTGCATTCATAGTGTTGTTTCTTGATACTTATAATCACCTGGTAGCTACTCCAGTTCTATACTTGCATTAACTGTCACGCTTAATGTCTGTTCTCCCGCAGAAACAGCCGGTGCGCTATTCGATGACGGTATAGACATAGCGCGCATTTGATATTGTGGATTCACTCCCGATATGCCTGACGTCGAGATATTTATGTTCACTATTTTATAATTATTACGACGTAATTTTTTAACTACATGTGATGCACGCTTTTCAAACAGTTCTAATGCGTTATCAATTAAAATTTGATCTTGCGCATTTTTGCTAGCAGGTGAAACAGTGAACTGCATAGATTGTAAAGCAAGATCACTTTGCAACTTACCTAAAATATCACTCAGCAATGCCATATCTTTACTTTCCAGGCGTAGACTCTGGCGCACTCTCCAACCTTTAATTTTATTATTACTATAAACCGGATTACTGGAATAGGCATTTGTCTGATGTTTTATGGTATCGTACTTTTTCACTAGATTGAGGCCATCTCGAATACGTTTATTGACAAGCCTGGCGAGCGTTGCAGCATCACTTCCCTCTTCAACTGCATACAGAGTTACCACCATGATGTCATTGTCTATTTTTGCCGTGGCACTGACACTTAAATTAATACGGTCGTAGTGATTCTCATTTTCATGGGCTTTAGCAGTATTAAATAACACAGCAAGTGATAATAAAGCACATGAGAACAATGAAGTTTTATTCATAAGTAATAACCTTTAATGGTGCAAATAAAGATTCTCATTCGTCATCGGGCACATAATATTCTGTTTGTGTACTCGCATTAAATTGTGCTTCATCAAATACTTTAAACTCATGGCTCCCAATACTAATAACATCATCATGCTTTAACTTAAGTTCGTTTATTCTTTTACTATTAACATAAACACCGTTAGTACTATTTAAATCTTTAATAGTAACGTCAAATATTTCAGGCAGGTATTTGTTTGGTGTAACCATTAAGACGGCATGCTCACCACTTACCACCCCATCTTCTAGCTGCAAACTATTACCTGTATTTCGTCCAATTGTGAAGTCACCTTTCTGCAACACTATTTCAGAAACAACAACTGAATTTACAATATGCTTTATTTTTAACACGATTTACTCCTAATCAGTAACCTTAATTTTATCACTTTGTTACAGTTTATATGACATGTTCAATTATTTAGGAATCTAATTCACAATTACTTAAGAAGATGTGGAATCTTCTGATTCTAACAACTGCTTTTTTAACGATACAGGCTCACCTTTTGGCCATGCACCAAAAGGATATGCGTGGTAATTACTATTGAATGTAAGGTACTGAATAATTTGATAAGCGTATGTGGCAATACTCTGCCCCAGCTTTTGTAAGCGAGGGTTATTATCGCCTGTTAATAACACCATAAGAAATTGAAATATTACTATAAAAAAAAGTACAAATTCTGCAATACCATAAAACAACGAATACATTAACATATACAAGCCACGTAGCCAGGTTGATTGCTGTTTTACATTATCTATAAGATTATCATTCATTTTTATTCCTTAAATTAATCAAATATAACTTTTAACTTATTTCTAAACAGCGTAATTTTGTTTCTAGCGTATCAATTTGTTCGAGTAAGTTTAACACCAGCGCTATTCCCTCTAAATTGATATTCAAATCTCGCTGCAGTCGTTTTGCGGTACGTACTTTCTGCAAGCAATCTACGGTAAACAGCCACTGTGTATGCTGTTTGCCAATACTCTGTAAATTAAAGGGTTCCAGCGCACCCTCTTCGACTAATTCGATGATCCATTCTTCAGCGATTGAACAAGCACTACAAAGTTCTAGCAAAGTTAATTCTGTTTTCTCATCCAGCAATATTCCATTGAGTATATTTTGATTCATGACTATTTACACTCCCAATTTGCTGCGCGGGTTATACGCTAACTCTTCTTGCATTTTTTGATACAGATTTTTTGCAGTATCGCTGTCAGCTAGCGGTACGGTAAGTTTCGTAATAACATAAAGATCACCCGGATCTTTACTGGGAATACCACGCCCTTTTAAGCGCAGCTTACGACCAGAAGGTGTACCTGCGGCTATTTTCATATCAACCGCACCTGCTGGTGTTGGTACTTTTACATTTGCACCTAGCGCCGCTTCCCATGGTGCCAATGGCAAATCAATATAAACATCTTTGCCATCAATGCGATAAATACTATGGGGATTAAACTCAATTATAAGATAAAGATCACCAGCTGTGGCACTACCCATGCCAGGTGAGCCTTGTCCATTAAGACGGATATGCTGCCCCTGCTTAACACCTTTAGGAATTTTAATCTTCAGAGTGCGCTGTTTATTAACAATATGCCCACTGCTATCTATTTCTGGTGACTGTAAGGTAACGCTACGTGTAGCACCAAGATAGGCGTCTTCCAGGTCAATTAGCACCTTGGCATGATGATCTTCTCCGCTGGCATTATAGGTACGCTGCTTATGCCCACCCTGTGTTGAACCAAAGCCTTGCCCAAATATAGATTCAAAAAACTCACTGTAATCAGCGCTGCCAGCAGAATCACCGCCGTTAAATTCAAAACCGGCATCCCAGTTTGGTGGTGGATTAAAGTCCTGGCCCGCTTGGTAGTTACTGCCTAGCTGATCATAAGCGGTACGTTTTTCAGGATCCTTCAGAACCTGGTAAGCCTCACCTAATGCTTTGAAACGAATTTCCGCATCCGCTTCTTTACTAACGTCTGGATGGTATTTACGTGCTAACTTTTTATAGGCACGCTTAATCTCACCCTGACTAGCATCTTTTTGTACGCCCAGTGTTTCATAGTAGTCTTTGAAATCCATGTGTAGTTCCCGCAAACAATTGAATGATTTATACAGTCACAGCTAAGTTCACCTAGTAACAAGCTTTTTACCAGGCTGCATAACACACTATCAGCTTATAACGTTCTTAAATTTGATATAACCCTGCATAAAGTGATCTATGATGATTATACTGGGCTCAACGACGTAATTAAGCTCTACTAAAAGCCCATTATTCCACTACGTTATTTTTTACGCTAAACTTACGGGCTGTTAATTTAAAGTTGGTACTATGTTTGTTTTACTCGATATTGAACGTTTGTCAGATGACCTGGAAAGCTTGTCTGCGGAAAAAACTCATAAACTCACATTTAAAGTGGTTTTTACCATAAAAGACGTGCCCGATACATTTACCGGTATTGTTTATGAAAATACCTCCGGGGAACTGCAGGTAGAACACTTCAATAACCCGAAGGGCAACAAGCGTAAGGTAATTACTTTAAAGAACAAACTCCCTGCAGGTGCATTCGACAAAGTTAAAGACTACCTGTATGCGGTATCTCGTGGTGAAACTGTAAACTATCCACTTGAATTAGAATCTTTGAACAAACGAATATCCGGAACACCGAGAAAATAAGCCTGGAAGCTCATTGCTCATATAAGCTTTAAGAAATTACCGAGCAGTTTCGTCCAGAGTTTTTCGCC
>Ga0316209_1001407_pt1 | contig 25238 bp, 27 predicted proteins | sample 6monopyrite_MG_FD_204945 | JGI IMG/M metagenome (GOLD analysis project Ga0316209, IMG submission 204945) | Microbial mat bacterial communities from mineral coupon in-situ incubated in ocean water Damariscotta River, Maine, United States -... | ecosystem: Environmental > Aquatic > Marine >...
CGCGGGTGGTTTCAATAAATGGTATGCCAACAAGTACCTTAGTTTGAATGTCGATATCTTTTATAAAAGGGGATACTAATTTTTCAAGGCGTTTTTTATGCGTAGCAATGGTATTTGCCTGTATATCCTTAGAAGAGACAAAAATATCGATTAGTTTTAAGTCAAGTGGCATTTCTTCGAGAACCACTACTACTGAGAGATTAGCATGATTTTTATTTGCTAACTTTACAGCGAGATCCAAATCAATATTATCCTCATCTTCAGCATTCACAAGACAAAGAATTTTTTTGAAACTATTCATAACAGCACCCTCTCATTCGATTATAATTTTGTCATAAAATAATTCTTGTCTAATATCGTACAAAATACATTTCCAGCTCTACAAAAAAACACGGATAGTAGAATAATAATTTTCAGCCAGGTATAACATATGAAAATATAATATTATTTTAGTCATGTAGCCTTAGATACCATATTCACTTTCACACAAGATAAAATAACATAAAAAACATATAATGATATAACAGCAGCAAAATAACACCACACAGAAACGAATACCCAATTATAAAATACCCAGCTAACGACTCCGGAAATTAATATAAAAACGCCGAGTATTTTATGATAACGATCCGATGTTAACAAAAGTGGTATGAGAATTACGGCAGCATATGCAGCTGTAAGCAGTGGCTGCGACATGTACCCATCTGTAATAAAAGTAAGATCATAATAGATCGAGTTATTTACTACAGATGTACTTAACCAATCAGGGTTAAATAGTAAAGGAACAAACATGGATAATCCAATAAATACTCCGACAATAGTAATCAGTTTAAATACATGTTTAAGAAACGGCGATGACTCCGTCAAATATGCAGAATAAGAAACCCAGCCAAGCCATAACACATGTGAAAATGCTAAGAAACCAAGTGAAAATGTCCGCACTGCAATAGCATTGTCATTAAGTAACCCGAACCAGACTCCTCCTTCGAGTAATTGTTGAACCCCAAACATAAATGGTAACATCGCAAAAGCCCAATAAGGTTTATCAAGCCGCTTCGCCTCCTTTATACAGTAGATTCCGGAGGGGATCAGTATGGCTGCGGTAGTCAAACTGGCTGTTATAGAAAAACACATACCTTGTCCTTACATAGCAACGAATAATGGTAGTAACAGTACAACTCTTAATAAAATTACATCGCTACTACAATAATTCTATTAATAAATAAAATAAAAAACCCGACATATGTCGGGTTCTAGATATAAACTACGGTGTGTTTTAATCAACCTTAATACTATGTCGATGAGCCACTTCTAGCTTAGGTACAGTGAGTTCCAATACACCATCCTTAAATTTAGCTTTAGCTTTTTTATCATCAACTTCTGCCGGTAACGCCAAGGTACGTAAATACGATCCTTTCGATATTTCACACCGATAATAATCACCCTTCTCTTCTTTTTCTTCGTGACTGGTTTCACCTTTAATGGTTACTGAATTTTTAGTCATCGATATATCAATATCTTTCTTATCAATTCCAGGCATGTTTGCTTTAATCAGTACTTCGCCATCCCGGTCGATAACATCAACACTAGGCATCGTTGTTCCAAAAGACGTTGATAATTCTTCGAAGTCGGGTGAATCCCAGTGAAAAGGTCTTAACCAACCCTTTGTAGAAAAATTCTCGAACATCTTTTCCATTTCATCAAACAAATTTAAACCTCGAGAAATATGTGGCTTACTTATATCTGTTTGACTTCTTTTTGCGAGTGAACTTGTCATTACTAAATCTCCTTGATTGTATAAGTTTAAACATAGGCATTAATACCCTACGAAAATAATACCCTTCAAACATATACCTGTAACTACGTAATTCTACTTACCAACTTCATATAATAAACACATGACTTAAAACACTTTATGCTTAACAATGTTCATAAATATAATGCTTCACATTAATATATTTACGTATATGTAGTTATACATATATAAAGTTACTATAAAGTATGAGATTTTAGGGTTTGAAGTAAGTTGTTGTAGGTTGAAGAGAATAATATTTAGTATAGAGCTCTATGTTTGTATAAAAATAATCACTCCAAAAAAAGAGGTTCATCTCATGTCAGTCAACACTGAAATGCAAGATACTATTGAAGCAATGGTGCAAAAAGGAAAGGGGATAATAGCTATCGACGAGAGTTTTCCGACAATAGCTAAACGCTTCAAGCCTATTCATGTGGAATCGACAGAAGAAAACCGTCGTTATTGGCGCAGTTTGATATTAAGCACACCGGGGCTTGGTGATTTTATAAGTGGTGCTATTTTATTCGAAGAAACGCTTACACAAAAAAATGATGCGGGAATGACTTTACCTGACGTAGCTGATGAAAATGGAATTGTCGCAGGCATTAAAGTGGATAAAGGCACCATAGCGCTGGATAATGCTGATGGAGACAAAGTTACCGAAGGACTGGATGGTTTAGCTGAACGTTTAAAAGTTTATAAAACGCAAGGTGCACGTTTTGCTAAATGGCGTGAAGTTTATCCTGTCAGCACAAGTAACCCTACACCGTTGGGAGTTGAAGTTAATGCAGAAATTTTAGCTCGCTATGCGGCTATCTGCCAATCGGTTGGTATTGTTCCCATAGTAGAGCCAGAAGTTTTAATTGATGGCGAGCATTCAATTGAACGCAGCTTTGAAGTTGTTGAAGCTGTACAACATGCTGTTTATCATGCACTGCATCGCCATAAAGTAATACTTGAATACACTATCCTAAAACCCAGCATGGTAACACCAGGTAAAGAATCTACAGATAAAGCAAGCCCAGAAGATATAGCAAACTATACGGTTAAAGCACTACGCCGTACCGTTCCTGCGGCTGTTCCAAGTATTAACTTTTTATCTGGCGGGCAAACTGCGGAAGAAGCCACTGAGAATCTTAATGCAATGAATGCTATTTTCCAAAGTGAGCCATGGGAACTCTCTTTTTCGTATGGGCGTGCTCTACAGCAACCCGCATTAGATACCTGGGGAGGCAAAAAAGAAAACCATAAAATTACGCAAAAAGCATTATTAAAGCGTGCACGCTTAAATGGAGCAGCAAGAAATGGTACTTATAAATTTTCGATGGAAAAAGAGTAAATAGTTAAAACTGTTTAAAGTAAATCGAGCTAGTTTGTTAAAAATGATTTAGATTTGATCTAAATCATATCTTTTTTTTATGGTTACCTTACACTGCCTACGTACAATGAGGGACGCTGGACATGGGCAAAATAACCACAGTACATAAGGGTGGCATGCTGTTTGAGTCAGAAATGGGCAAACACAAACTCACGATTGAAGGCCCGGAGGATTGGGGTGGTAAAGACCGAGGCCCCATGCCACCGCAGTTATTTATGGCCTCCATTGGCTCTTGCGTTGGCGTTTTAGTGGCGCATTTTTGCGAACAGCATGAATTAAACACCGAGGGTTTAAGCGTTGATGTCGATTATGATGTGGCGCAGTCTCCAACACGATTTGAGAAAATCAGTGTTACAGTCGACCTCCCTAATGCTGAGTGCGATGACAACTGTACGCGTAAGGCATTAAAACACGTTGCCGAACACTGCCCTGTTCACGAAACCATTGTAACAATCGACGAAATACAATTTAATATTAAAACCAAAAACTAACTTATTGGTAGCTTCACACACTATGAGCCAAGCAAAACAAAGAGTATTAGAAAAAGGCAGCATTGCCTTTTTAAGCCTATTTATTCTAATCGCCAGTTTGTTTATACAAGCCGCGACTCACTCCAAACAAGCCATACTCTTTTTAGTGGGTGTGGGTTTAGGCTATGCCTTATTGCATGCCCTGTTTGGTTTTACAGGTGCTTGGCGAATGCTTGTGCGAGATCGAAATAGCGTTGGAGTTCGGGCGCAAATTCTACTGTTAATCGGTAGCTCTATTTTATTCTTTCCTATTTTGGCCGGTGTATTTCCAGAGATTAAAGCCGTGGGTGCGGTGGCGCCGATGGGTTACTCGGTTTTAATTGGTGCATTTTTATTTGGCATTGGCATGCAACTGGGCGGTGGTTGTGGCTCGGGCACGTTGTTCACCTTGGGCTGGGGACAAATTGATATGCTCATTACCTTTATATTTTTTATCATTGGCGCAACTTTCGCCACCTCGCATTTAGATTGGTGGTTTGCCTTAGGGGACATTGGCCATTATTCATTGATTAACGATGGTGATTGGTTATTCGGTCTTATTGCTCAACTGGTTGTGCTTGGTATTTTATTTTTAGCGATGAAAAAAATAGAACAAAGTCGGCATGGTGCGGTAAAGCCTATAACTATTAAAGTGGATAACGGTCAGTTTATTAATCGTTTATTACATGGTCCCTGGCCCATTTCATGGGGCGTGATTAGTCTTGCTTTATTAGGTTTTGCAACGCTATTAATTGCGGGGCACCCATGGTCGATAACGTTTGCCTTTGGTTTATGGGGCGCTAAAATCTGGACAGCCTTAGGTGGTGACGTAACGTATTGGTCTTTTTGGCAGCTGGGTTACCCTTCTCGTGCTTTAGATCAAAGTGTTTTACTCGATACCACATCGGTGATGAATTTTGGTTTATTACTTGGCGCTGCCCTTGCCTCTACATTGGCTAGTAAGTTTGCGCCACCGATTAACATTAAACTTAGTCGACTGGTTACTGCGATTATTGGTGGTTTACTTTTAGGCTATGGCGCACGCCTCGCCTTTGGTTGCAATATTGGTGCATTACTTGCGGGCATTAGCAGTGGTAGCTTGCATGGTTGGGTATGGCTAGTTGCGGCATTTATTGGCTCTTACCTGGGTACCCATTTACGTGTACTCATTAAATTAGATAAGCCTTGGCATTAATTCTGGAATATTTATGAAACACAAAACCGCTAAAATTATTATGGGAACCGCTTTAGGCATTGCAACCATTGCTGTTGCCGTTGACTATATGCAACATAAGCTGCCCCCTGTTGAGAATACTTCATTGGATAGTGAGGCGACGCAAGAACAAGAAGCGCCTTGTAGTTTAGGTGGCGCGCCCTGCTCACTCGGTGCTGGCCAAGATGAATAAACCATTAACAGCAACTGCAAATAATTTATTTAGTTGCATACAAGAGTTTGCTAACGCGGCAACAAACCCTATATTGCAAATGCTTGATGGTGCGCAATCGATACAACCTTACCAACACTACCCCGAAAAACCGTTCAGCTTTGCAAACCAAACCTGGAAGTGTTTTTACCATAGCCATAATTTTGCAGATAAAAACCAGCACGAACATGGCCATGTGCACTTCTTTACGTTAATACATGGCCAGTGGTCTCATGTGGTGGCATTAAGCCTGAATGATACAGGGCAACCGATAAACTGGTTTAGCACAAACAAATGGGTAACTGATGGTGACTGGTTAAGCAGTAATGAATTGCAACAACAAATGCAACGATTAACGTTTACTGACAACCATCCATTACTTGAACGCTGGTATACCAGCCTATTGTTATTTTACCAACCGCAGATTGAACGCTTAATAGCACAACGTGACGAATATATTGTATCGCTTTCAACGGCCGATGCAGACGATATGTTTGCCGATAAAACGCATTACCAACTCAGTGTTACCGACGTTGATCTCACCAATGACCTGACTCAAACAATGAGCACGCAAAATACACACGAACATAGTACCCAACAACTTTAACGACATTTACATAAGGAATAAAAGCCAATGAAAACGCTTATCACCATTTTATTTAGTTTATATAGTCTAACCGCCACAGCCGCCTCAGCTTTACCAGGCCCTCTGGTTGAAACAAACTGGTTAAGTAAAAACAAAGACAGCGTAACCATTTTAGATGTACGTAAAGACACCAAGAGCTTTACCGCTAAACCTGTTTTTAAGAAAGACAAAAAAACGAAAAAACCAAAACTATCTAAAGTGGGCGGACATATCCCTGGCGCGTTGTTAGTTAACTATTCGAAGTTACGTGTTACTCGTGAAATTAACGGTAATAAAGTAAAAAAGATTATTCCTATCAAAGCCGATTTTGAAAAATTTATGCAAAGTGTTGGCTTAAACAAAAATGATAGTGTTGTTATTGTGAGTAAAGGTGAAAGCAATGCAGACGTTACAATGGCGTCTCGTTTGTATTGGCAACTTAAATACTTTGGTCATGAGAAAATCGCCATTTTAAACGGCGGTATGGCACAGTGGATTGTCGATAAACGTAAAATTAGCAAAAAATCCAGTAAAGTTAAAAAAGGAAATTGGGTAGCGAGCACTGATAATAAATCGATTTTAGCCAGCAGTAAAGATGTTTCAAATGCCGTAAAAGACAAAAAAGTACAACTTATTGATACACGCGCAATGAGTTTATATTTAGGTACTTGGAAAAAATCGTACGTGTATGGCAAAGGTCATATACCCGGTGCAAAGGTTTACCCAAATGAGCTGCTAACCACAACATCAATGCCTGTTAAATTTATAACAAAAGCTGAAACAAGAAAATTACTCAACGCAATGAGTGTAAACACAAAATCTAACTCAATTACGTATTGCAATAGTGGCCACCTCGCGAGCGGCAGTTGGTTTTTATTACACGAAGTATTAGGTAACAAAAAGGTAAAATTATACGACGGATCAATGCATCAGTGGACGCTTGAAAAAAACCCAACCACAACAATGAAGATAGAATAACTTAAGATAATAAAATACCAATTGGAAATGGTGATGTGTAACTAATAAGTTAAAGGGTGTCGATAATCATATCGGCCCACATCACCGACTCCATATTCGCTATAACAATTTCATCTTGCTTCACTGTCGATAACGGAACATGTTCCCAGTCGGCAACTTCATACGCCTGTACAGACTTTAAGACTTGGCCTAATATTCCACTTTTATCTAATAGGGCTATTTTGATTTCTTCACTTAAAGGCAATGGCTTTAATAACTCAGGCAATGGACGTTGCAGTAATAAATCCAGACCTGAGAATAACCCGACGGTAAAAAACCGCTCGGTATTTAGTTCACCGGCTGTTTCGGCCACCAACTCACACATTTTTGCACGCACCATGGCATTGCGTAAAATTTCCGGCGGTCGGTCATCCAATGAGCTCATCGCTAACATCGATGTCCATGTTGCTAACTGTTTACGCCCAAGCAACATAATGCCTTGTTCAATTGATTCTATTTCGCGTTGCAACCCAAATGCCGCGGAGTTAATCATTTTTAACAAACGGTAACTGGTGGCAACATCGGTATTAATAGCTTCGCTTAAATCGTCGTTATTAGATTCAGGATTATTTACCACCGACAATAAGTTTAATACGGCTAACCGATTGGTTGGTAAGGTTTTACCTGCAACCAGTTGTGGCTTGCTTAAAAAATATCCTTGAAAATAATCAAAACCTAAATCACGACACAAAATAAATTCTTCATGGGTTTCAATTTTTTCGGCTAATAACTTAACATTGTATCGTTTTAATATATGTACATGTTCAATAAGTTTTTCGCGAGACAACGCGATTAAATCTATTTTAATAATGTGTGCTAGTTCAATGAGTGGTGCATGAGCTGAGTTATAAACATAATCATCTAATGCAATAATATAACCGGCACTCACTAATTTTTTAACCGCCGCAATTAGTGCAGGAGTAACGGGTACATTTTCAAGAATTTCTAAAATAACCTGGTTTTTACTAAACGGAATTTTATCTGCATCTAGCAAGAATTTTTCAGTGAGGTTAATCGCGGCGTATTTGTTACGCACAATTTTTTCTAAACCAATCTCAACAAAGGCATTAATAATGGTTTGTGTGGTGGCTTGATCGCCATCAACCATCCCTAAAGATGAGCGGCTCTCATGTGATGAACGATACAACAACTCATATGCATAAACATTTAGCTTGGTATCAAAAATTGGCTGTCGACCAACAAAAACATTTTTCACGCGTTAAATACACCTTAGTTCTAGATATGAACAACTATTATGGATTTTCTCAATAAAATGAAAAGACTATTATTTATCTCTTATAAGTAAAATTAAGCACAATACCTTAATATATTAGCGGCACACCCTATGTGTAGCATGAGTTTTATTACAAATAATATGGCTAATAACCAAGTAAAACGCATGCGATATGGTACCAATAGGTACTCGAAACCCCACTACTAATCGATATTTACGCCTAAAAGTAGCGACTCTAATATAGGCAAAGAATAGCAAACGACTCTAAATGCCGATATTTATCAACATATTTACCTCTGTGAGTGCTGAATTACTGCCTAAATTAGGCCTAATAGCGTTTTAAACTGAATTATTGCTATTTATGCCAGACATTCTATTAAGTCTGACTCCCTGGTTACCGATATATTACCTACTAATCAAGATGTATTAAGGTAGCAATTATGGTGTCTAACGACAGTCCAGAAAATGATAACAGCCACGCTAAGAATCACATTCTAGCGAAACAATTACTCCATCACCCTTTAACAGCCTGGATAGTACTATTGTGCTCAGTCGGGGTAACCATACTTGCCTGGTCTATCTCGGATAATTTTGTTTATGAACGTGCGGCGGATCGTTTCAATTTTCAGATTAAGGACATTGAAAAAGCGATTCACAAACGGATGCAAAACCAAGAACGCGTTTTACGCGGAGGCGTTGCGCTGTTTCTGGCGTATGAATCTGTAAACCGTCAAGAGTGGAAAAGGTATGTCGACTCATTAGACTTACCTCAAAATTATCCAGGTCTTCAAGGCTTTGGGTTCAGCAAAGTAATCACTCCTGAATTTAAAGATAAGCATATTAGCCAAATACGCAAAGAAGGATTTCCCAACTACAACATTCGCCCCGAAGGCAAACGAGATATTTATACTTCGATTATTTACCTGGAACCATTCGACTGGCGTAATCAACGTGCTTTTGGATACGACATGTTTTCGCAAGAAACAAGAAGAAAGGCGATGGCTCGAGCAAGAGACAGTGGTCAAATTTCGATATCTGCCAAGGTGACATTGGTTCAGGAAACTAAAAAAGATGTTCAGCATGGCTTCTTAATGTATCTTCCAGCTTACAAAAAAAATCAGCCTTTAAATACACAAGAACAACGACGCAATGCTTTATTGGGATATGTGTACAGCCCGTTTAGAATTAATGATTTAATGCAAGGCATACTTGGTGCACGTGATACAGATATTAATTTCGAAATCTATGATGGCGATAAATTAACAGATACATCGATTATGTATGACAGTGATAATGTATTTTCAACTATTGATAAGTCCCCTCAATCAGACTTTACCGACACAACCTCTTTTAGCTTTGGTGGACATACTTGGTCGTTACGCTTCGATACGAAACCAAATTACATATCTAATGCAGAAAAAAGCCAACCCATGATGGTAGCCATTGGAGGCGGGATAATAGATATAATGTTGTTTTTAATTATTGCCGCTATTTCGAGACAACATAAGCGCATCCAATTGTTGTTAGCAAAAAGTCAACATAATGTTAGCGAGCAGGAAACACATACGCAAATCATTACAAGTACTGTTGTTGATGGAATTATAACGATTAACCAGAATGGATTAATTAATTTTGTTAACCCAGCAGTGACAACCTTTTTTGGTTACTCAGAAAATGAACTCATTGGGAAAAATATTAAGATGTTAATGCCTAATCCTGACCATAAAAACCATGATAACTATCTAAAGGCATACCACGAAACAAGTAAGGCAAAAATCATAGGCATTGGTCGCGAAGTAATGGGTAAGCGGAAAGATGGAAGTGTATTTCCATTAGAGCTAGCTATTAACGCCATGGATAGAGATGGAAAACGATTTTATGTAGGAACGCTTCGTGATGTAACTGAACGGTATGAATCTTCTAAACAAATAGGTGAAACGATTGACCAAATGGAACAACGTGCAAACGAAATGACCTTATTAAGTGGCCTAAACGACCTGCTACAAACATGCCAGGACTTAGATGAGATATATCTGGTGATAGAACGAGTTATGTGTAAAATGTTTGAAGACTTATCTGGTGTACTTTATGTTTTGGATGATAAAAATACCAACCTGGTTCTAGCCAGCCAGTGGAATAACGCCAAGGAGCATAAAGTTATTGAACATAAAGATTGCCTTGGCTTACGACGTGGCTCGCCTTATTTATCTACCGATGCACAGCCTATTTTAAAATGCCAACATTTTGCTGAACACTCTACGCCCGCAAGTTTTTGTATTCCATTAACGGCCCAGAGTTCAACCATTGGGCTTCTTACTGTTTTCCATCGCAATGCAGAGCAAGATCCTATAATTCTATTATCTCAAACCCAACAAGACCTTGTAATTGCGGTTAGCAAACAAATTAGTATTGCATTGGCAAATCTAAGGCTACGATTGAAACTGGAACAACAATCCATTCACGATGCCTTAACCGGATTACACAATCGACGCTATCTACAAGAAATACTACCAAGAGAAATTCAGCGTGCTTTACGTCTCGAAAAACCACAACTCGCAGTAATGATGATTGATATTGATTACTTCAAGAAAATTAATGATACCCATGGCCACGAAGCCGGAGATCGTGTCTTAAGAGAAATAGCACGCATGCTCAAGACTAACACTCGAAATGAAGATATCGTTGTAAGGTATGGTGGTGAAGAATTTTTACTTCTCTTTCCTACGTTAGATATGCAGGGTGCGTATGACCGTGCAGAACTACTTCGTAGTGAAATTAAGAAAGCAAATATAGAAATCGAAGGTATACGTTTACCAACGATTACAATTTCAATAGGAATTGCTTGCCTACCAGAACATGGTAGCGATGATCAAACGTTGATACGTCTTGCTGACCAGGCATTGTATAGCGCAAAAGCAAATGGACGCGATTGCATTGTTATTTCTGGTAACAACAATGATAACATTGGCGTTTCAATTGCTTGAATAGTAAATATATAATTAATAACAAATATCATTAGTAAGTAAAAATATAACGCCAGAAATAAAGTGAATTTCTTTTATTGCATACAAGTAAAAATTAAAAAATATGTTTTCTTACAAAGAATTACACTTCATTTTTTCTTAGATAAAACACTTATCCAATGGATAATACCCAAGTACACTTTTTTCCTCAGCTCAGTATCTACGGAAGCAAATGGAATATATTCGCTTTTTGCCTGATTGAGTTTTTTCAACATCCTATCTTTAGTCCGGCCCGTAGTTTCCAACAGTAAGGTCTCATCACCTCTATTAATCATTACCCATGCATGCGTACCCACTCGTCCATCATCATGCAGCCATTTTCCAACAGTAAACTCAGCGGAATAATGCATTTGCTTAAGCCTTCGCCATGTCCAAAGAGCAAAGTCTTCACAGTCACCCGTTTTTCATATTCGAATTCATCAGGATGCGACCAATGATCTCGTTCATTATGTTTGATAAAGTCAGGTATATATTTACACGTTAACAACCATTCACATAAATCATCAATATCATGAATCTTCACATTACTCTTACCACTAATATAATGTTCAAATTTATGGTTGCAACCATGTCCAAAAAACTTGTTAGGTATATTCTGGAATCGACCTTTCCATATCTTTTCAATTCTAGAAGAAACGGTTTTTTTTCTTAACTTGCTTACATTTACTTTTTTTACAGAACGTATCGAAGACATAATAAACGTCTTAATAACAACACTATATACTATTAAAGCTAGTAAAAATAAATGGGCGAAATTTTTCATTATTATTTTTAAATTATTAAGAAGAAGGGGATGCCCCCCTCCTTCATTCAATGGTTAACTTTATTAACTCTTTGTTGTTGTACTTTCTTCAACAACAGATTGGGTTAAACCATTAATATCTCCGGCATCAAGACCTACTTCTTTTAATAGGCTATCAATCAATGGTGCCTGCCCACGATAACGAAGTGCACTGTTTACAACCTGATCAGCTAAGTTACCGTTTCCTCCACCATTACTACCACCTTCATCAGATCCGCCGTTTACAGCTCCCGTATTTAAACCACCAACTTGAATAATCTTAATTCCATCAATTTGTTCCATTGGTTTAACACTTTCGCGTACAATGCCAGAAAGTTCATTTAGAAGTTTCATTCGAACTTCTAATGATATTTGCTCATCGTTAAGAATATTTCGTGCTTCATTTATTGCACGGTTACCTTCGGCTTCTACAGCAAAACGTTTTTCATCAGCTTCTGCTTTAACTTTAACGGCCTCAGCTTCACCTTGTGCTTCAATACGAATTTTATCGGCATCTGCATTAGCCATGATTGTCACCGCTTCCGCTTGATCTTCTGCTGCTTGTTTTTCAGCCTCTGCTGCAACGGTTATTGATATTGCTTGTTTCTCAGCATCTTCACGTGCTTGGACTAGCTCTATATCTTTTTTACGTTCAGCTATAGCAGTTTCTTTCACTGTCTGAACTTGTTCTGATTCTTTTACAGCACTTTGTCTTGCTACGTCGGCTTCTGCCTGAGCTTGTGATTTTTCTTTTGATTTTTCAGCAACGGCAATGGCTTTATCTTGGTCTGCTATTTCGATTGCTTTACCTCGATCAATATCTGCCGTTTCAATTGCTTTTTCTCGTAAAATATCTTTTTCACGAATCATTTGTTCTTTTGCAATACGTTGTTGTTCAATTTCTCGCTCTGCAATAATTTGCGCTAAATCAACTTCTTTTTTTGCTAAGATTTCTGCTTCTTGTGCATCTCTATTTTGTTCAGCACGTTCTCTTGCAATTTCAGCTGTTTGAGAAGCACGACGGACTTCTATCTCACGTTCTTGAGACAAACGGGCATATTCATTTTCACGTTGGATTTCAAGTGTGCGTTGTTGTGCATCTAAGTTTTTATTTGCAATTTCAACATTGGTTTCTTGTTCAATATCATTACGAATTTTACGACGCATTTCTATTTCTTTGGTTAGCAAAGTTAAACCTTCAGCATCAAACGCATTGTCTGGGTTAAAGTGTTCTCGACTGGTTTGGTCTAACCCAGTTAAAGAAACTGTTTCTAGTTCAAGACCATTTTTCAATAAATCTTCCGATACAACTTGCTGCACTTTTTGAACGAAATCGACACGCTTTTCATGTAACTCAGTCATGGCCATTTCAGCAGCAACAGCACGCAACGAATCAACAAACTTACCTTCTACCAGTTCTTTAAGTTCATTCGGGCTCATTGTTTTCAAACCTAATGTTTGTGCAGCAAAGGCAATGGATTCTTGTTCCGGCTTTACTCGCACATAGAATTCTGCGATTACATCAACACGCATACGATCACGAGTAATCAATGCTTGTTCATTGGCACGTCGAACTTCAAGTCGCAAAGTATTCATATTTACAGGAATAATTTCATGTAGTACCGGAAAAACTAATGCGCCGCCATTCATGATGACTTTCTGCCCACCAAAACCTGTACGCACAAATGAAACTTCTTTAGAGGCTCTTTTGTATAAGCGTGCAAAGATTAACCCTATTGTTAAAAAAGCAACAAGGATGAGTCCTGAAATATATAATATGTTGGTAATATCTAATAACATGTTCTTACTCCTATTTTGTTAACATTCCTTATTTATCACTATCTACAAGGTGATCATTTTCATGTTCTATAACTTTAAAAATATGCCCTTCTTTCTTTATAATTAATAGAGACACACTCGCATCATAATTTTTACTTGCATCATCGGGTTCAACCATAATGTAATGTGTTGTTCCATGCTGATCCTTAATTTTTGCTTCTGCAGGACTACCTACCTTTGCTTTACCAATTGTAATACTGGCAACTCGACCTATAAAACTATCTTGAGAGACAGCATCAGTTTCATCTTTAGGTAGAATGGCACCAATCACACCGCCAAACACACGAACAACAGGTAAAGCTATAATCACAGCAGGAATACTCACAACATAACTCGGTAAATAAAAACTCATCACGCCATGTATAAGAGATTGAATTCCTAAACCAATTAAACCAAAGGCGGTTAAAAATATAACTAATAAAATTAAAACCGGCACCTTACCAATACGTAACCAACCTAATAAACGTGATAGCGCATTCGGTGAATGTGCATCGACATCTAATAGTTCCAAGTTACTATCAATATCTACATCAAAGTCAGGAATAAGAGCATCTAAAATTCCAGATAGTGCAGCACCAAAAATTGCGGTAATCCCTTCTAAAAGAGCAATACCTATCATTAGTGCCAATGCGACACTAAACGGTAAATTTTGTGGTACTGCAATAAACTCCATCATGATTTCTGTTTATCCTTTGATATTTGATTTAATACTTTGCAAACGTTCTTGCACTCTATTTTTACGTGCCATCTCTTGCAACTCTGCAACTTGTGATGCTGTTTTTGCATCGGTATTTCTTTGTACTGAAGCCAATCCAGTCGCCTTTTCTAAAACACGATCAAATGCTGATTCGGCCTTTCCAACTTTAGTGTTAACACTTTCTTTTGCATTAGCACTCGTTACTGGTCCATCACCACTTATAGCTGCAGCTTCTTTTTTAGATTCACGATACTGGCGTACTTCGTCTTGCATCTCACGTTTTTTTGCTTGTAGAGCAAGAATGTAACTTTCCAATTCTTTTTCATTAGAACTACACTCGGCAATATTTGCTTCAAGTACTGGAACTTGCATTTCAATATCAAGTTGTTTTGAAATAGCCGCTTCAGCTAAATCATCCCGACCTTCTTTAACGGCAAGTTCAACATTCTCTGCTAACTCTTCATGCTTGTTGTTTTCTTCAACCAAGCGAGTATTTGAAAGATGTTTATTAGCAACCACGCGCCCAAGCTCCGTTCGAACTTCGTCAATAACGCCATCAATTTCTCGAATAGCTTCTTCCATAACTAATTCAGGTGACGCATTTTCTACAGCATCAACTAAAGCATTAAAGCCACCACTGATTAAACGACCTACTCGACCTACTAAATTCTCTTTCATAATCATTACTCCTTTAACTTTCTTTAATTTAAGCTTGTATAACTTTTAATAAGCTCACTACCGGAGGCATACGCTTGGAAACCGCCGTTGCTTCATAACAAGGGCAAGTTTCAGTTACCCCAAGTTGTAAAATCGATTGAATTAGTCGAAAGCATCTATCGGTAATACCATCTTCAAGACTCTTGGCATTATCAATATCCGCACTCTCTTGTAACTCAGCACCTTTAGCTGTTACAAAAGCCATCATGTCTGGCAACCATTCAATGGTTCTCGATATCATTTCAGAATGAATTTTTTGTTCCATTTCTATTTCACGCGTTACCATTGAAACGCGATTCATCACTTCCTGATACATCTGAAAGCTTCCACGATAATCCTGCATGCCTTCATTTCGCTTACGCGTTTCTGAAATAACGGCTCTTAACTTTTCACTGGGGGTTGTTGCACCTTCTACCTTCAATTTTGATAAATACTCAGCATCTTCCTGAGACAATCGTGTGCTTAATGACACGGTTTTATTCGTTCCTGGTCGATAACCATCAGTAATAGCTTTCTTATTTAAACTCGATCTACTTGATGCCGTACCACGTTTTTTTTTAGTCTCAGTAATCATGTCTTTACCCTAGTGAATGTAATCGCCCGAACGCGTATACAATTGTATACATTTACAGGCGTTTGTAAACATAAATCGCAGAATTTTTACTATCTTATTGATTATTAAGTGTTTTTATTCTTATTATTTGTGTTATTTTTTTATATTATGGTATGTCACTTATAAATTAGACTGCGAAAAAAGTACCACCCCCCTGTTATATAACTAATTTCATATTAAATAAATGAATTATTACTAATGATTGACTGTTTGGTTATTAATGCAGCAAAAGCTGGTTAATTGTTATTCAGAATGACTATATTAGATATGTCGCGAGCCTAAAAAAGTCGGTGAGGTTTCGTAATAAAAAAATAACTGATGATGAAAATTATTGACTCTTTTCAGACATAATTCGCTATATAGTTCCAAGTAAATAGAAGTTGTATAGTTTACGTATTGTATTAATCTGTGAGTGATGAGTTTAAACAATAATACTATGAATTCGTACAATGATAAGCTTGAATTAAATAGAACCAACAACAGATCTCAGTCGAGAAAAATTTAACATGAACATTATAAGTATCTTCTCTATCGGTTTTTCGGTCATTATTGCTATAACGCTTTTATTTACTTATTTGTTCTTTATAAAACATGAGAATAAGAACTGGATTACGCTTTGTACTTGTACTGGGCTATTAGGTGGATTAGCGCTTGCTCAATATTACCATTACGGTTTTTATACTTCAGGTTCTGATCCATTATCTACAACCAGCTACCGGACATTAATTCTTTTTTTACCGCCGATGTTTTATTTTTTTAGTCGAGCGATTCTATTTCCAGAACTTAAACTTAAACTTATTCATTTAGTACATTTTTTACCGTTACCTTTAGCATTTATTGCACCTCGTGAAGTCACGGTGCCAACCGCATTTTTAATTGGTACCGGTTACTGTATCTGGTTAACCAGTATTGCTTATAACCTAAGGGCTGTACGTAAGCGCTTTGGTTTGGTATTTGTATTCTTCACATTTTTTACAGTGATTGCTATCTTTGTATTAATTATTGGGTTTACTGCGTCTTATATAAATCCAGCTTATTTTTATCATTTTTACACCTCAGGTATTGGGGCAAGCTTGATACTTGTAACCGGTACCATAATAGTATTTCCAAACGTTTTAAGTGAAATAGATGAAGTGGTAAAACTGGGCTATTCAAACTCGACATTGAGTAATCTAGATATAGATGACTGCAAACAAAAACTTAATGATTTAATTAGCATTTCAAAAATGTACGAAAACGAAAATCTCAGCCTTAGCTTGCTTGCAGAAGAGATGAAAATGTCCAATCATCAACTTTCTGAGCTTATTAATACCCAGTTTGAGATGGGGTTTTCTCAATACATTCGCCTACAACGAATTAAAGCGGCAAAACAGCTATTAAAATCTGAAGCTGAGGCTTCAATACTTTCTATCAGTATGCAGGTTGGCTTTAGCTCGCAGTCTAATTTCTACACGGCCTTTAAAGAAATCACCGGCGTATCCCCCGGAAATTACCGAAAATCGGCATTAAATTAGCCAAAAACTTCTTCCTTTATCATTCTGGAATACTTTAAGTTATTGATTGGCAATGACTTAATCTTTTTCTATTCATTTTCTATCATCTTGGAAGCGAATACGCCTTATCCAACTTAACCTTTGTCATAACAACTAATAACGACATAGGAGTTAAAGAAAATGATTGAATTTACATACGCAACATATCTTGTAATTAGTATCGCGATGACGATTTGGGTCGCGCGGACCTTAAGTAAAAATGGCCAGGTGTTTTTAGTGGATAGTTTCGATGGTAATGAAACACTTGCCGAGTCGGTTAACCACTTACTTGTGGTTGGTTTTTATTTACTCAATATTGGTTACATTCTTTTAGCACTTGAGACACATAGAGAGATAAACACTATTAGGACCAGTATTGAGTTTTTAAGCCAGCAAGTTGGATTCGTATTATTAGTACTTGGTTTGTTACACCTCATTAATGTGATTGTTATTGCAAAGTGGCGTCATCGTGTCGTGAGAAATAAATTAGTTCATGCAACTGGAGGAAACATCGATGAAGGATGAAAACGCTACAAAAGAACCCGTTAAAGTTTTTTACAACAGTGCTTGTCCAATATGTAATGCAGGGATTGGTTATCAAAAACAACGCATGAAAACTTGTGATATTGAGTGGCTAGATGTGCATGTCGATACAAAATCTACTACTGAGTTAGATACTGACCTGGACTTTATTAGAGAGCGCTTGCATGTAAAAGACACTGAAGGAAATATACAAGTTGGTATTGATGCATTCATTGCTTTATGGGAAGAATCACCCAGTGAAAGATGGAAAGCAGAAATTGTAAAAACACCCTTCTTACATTATATGGCAGATACAACATACAACGTGTTTGCCAGCCAGTTATATCGCTGGAATAAATTTAAGGGGCATTGGTAATGGACAAAATAAACACATGCAATAGCCCTGATAGTTTGAAGAATAAACATAATGTCTCTCAAAGATATTTTAACCCTCTATTATTATCTTTGTATGATTTTTTTGTGTATCGAATGATTAGCCAATATGTTTGGGGTTGCTCGACAGAGTTATTAATAAATCGTTATAAGCATTACATACGAAATAATCATCTAGAAGTGGGTACGGGTACGGGTTACCTCATAGATAAATGCGATGCTGAGAGTATCAATTTAGACTTAATGGATCTTAGTCGTGCATGTTTGAAGAAATCGGGCAATCGATTAAAGCGATACTCACCTATTTTAATTAGACATAATATTCTTGAGAAACCTATTGAAGAAGATAAAAGATACGATTCAATAGGGATTAACTATGTAATGCATTGTGTTGAAGGCGACTTTACAGCGAAAAGTAATGCTTTTAACAACCTTAAGAAATTACTGAAAGATAATGGTGTTATTTTTGGCACAACCGTCATGCAAACAAGTCAATCTAGCATGGCCGCACGCATTTCCATGAAATTACTTAATCGAATTGGTATTTTTAATAACGACAAAGACAACTTTAATGATCTCAAAAGTTCTCTTGAAAACAACTTTAAGTATGTAGATATTCATATTAAATCTTCAGTTGCCTTATTTGTTGTAAGCGATAAAGAACTAGATTTAACTAATTTAGAAGCCAGATATACACGGCAAACAGGAGTGGAACTATGACTAATAACAACAATAAAAATGAAGTGTTAGAAAATAGTTCGGACAAGCAGTCAAACAAAAAAAGATTACTGGTTATTGCGATTTTGTTGTCTGCATTTACAGGCATTGTCATCAGTTTAATGCGTAGAAGAGGAATTGATGGTTCTGCATTATTATATATAGGTATACCAACCTTTATTGCACTTTCTTTTGCTTTTACCTCAACATCAAGTTCGAAAACAATCATGGGCTCAACACTAAAGGCTATCACATTTATTATTTTAATCTCTGGCCCACTTTTACAGGAAGGTTATGTTTGCATGATTATGGCTGCACCTATTTTATATATAATTGGTGCTCTAGCAGCATGGCCATTCGATCATTATAGAAAAAAGAAACAGAATGGTTCCAAACTCAATATGATTATACTACCCGCACTTTTAGTATTTATGTCGATGGAAGGCGTTATAGATGAAACCAGTTTTAATCGCTTCAACACCGTTGAATATGAACAAATAATTAATAGTAGTGTTGCTGATGTTAAAAAAAGAATGGGGGCGAGTCGTCCGTTAGAGGCGCCTAATTCGTTGTTCGCTAAAATATTTCCACGACCTAATGAAATTAATGCTAACGGTATTGATGTTGGAGATACGATGTGGGTTGACGTTAGTTACTTCAAATGGATTTACTGGAATGAAAAACGAGGAAAAGTTCAATACATTGTAATCGAAAACAAAGATAATTTACTTAAATTTAGACCAACAGTTGACAACAGTTATTTTAGCTCCTATATGACATGGAAAGATACGATCGTAATCTTACAACCCGTATCTAAAAATAAAACTAAAGTTACATGGCGCATTAGTTTTCAAAGAGATATTGATCCTGCCTGGTATGCGCAACCATTGCAGCGCTATGCAGTGACTGCAGCTGCAAAAGTATTAGTTGAGTCATTACAATGATTATTCGTAGCTTATTGCTATTAATACCATTGGCGATATGGTCATACGTTTTTATAAATCAACATGTATCAATAAAAGAAAGAACCGCGTCATTTATGGGTTTTGTTTGGGCATTTCATTCAAGCTTAATTTTGAATATGTTATTTATAAGAAATAATTTATTTACCCTTTCGATACAAGATAATTTATTTTATGGCATACCGCTCGATTGGGTATTCACACAAGCAGTTATTTTAGGTGCAGTTATACCTCTAGGTCGTTTGTATGGCGTTAGCAAGATGGTCAGTTACATTTTTCAAATCGTAATGATCGCTGTAGTTTACTCATCGGCTGGAGTAGCAATCGATAATATTTATGCAGGTTTTATTATAGTAAGTACATTTATTTTCTGCTCACTGCCTGCAATGGCTTTATCAAACTGGACAGCCAACGATACACACATACGTGAACGTTCACTATTACAGGCGTTAGCCTGGGCATGGCTTTTGTTATGGATGTTTCCATCAACAGTGTTTAGTTTAACAACCGATAGTTGGAATGGAATATTACAGCAGGACTTAGAAATCACCCTTGTATTCTTAGTGCCATTAATAATTCCTGCATATTTGTTAATAAGTGCGTTATACCAGTTTGCAGTGGAAGGTGATGGTACTGCATTTCCATACGACCCACCAAAACGATTAGTGATTGGTGGCGTTTATCAATATCTATCAAACCCAATGCAAGTCGGAATTTGCTTAATGATGGGTTGGTGGGGAGTTGTTATTCAAAGTATGTGGATATCACTTTCAGCAATGATTGCTTTTATTTTATTTATCGTCTTTAAAGACGTATGTAACGGTAGCTGTGCCATTGGCAAGGGAAATAAGGAATGGGAAGACTACCAGCAATCCGTTCCAAAGTGGATACCCAGATTAAAAGCTCGTTCAACCAGTACAAAATAAAGGACGTATAAGATATGTTAAATAATTATGCTCGCAAATGGTTTGAAGATAGTTTTGATAAGCTATCTCCTCTTCTACAAGAGTTACATATTGAAGGAGGTAAATTAACCGGCCCCGTTTTAATTAATATTCCTACCGGTGTTGCTGGTTATGTCGGACAAAAAATAGCAGCAAAGTTAGGTATTCCTATCAACAAAGGTGAACATACTCTTCAAGTTGAAATAAAGCATAGTAACGCTGGCCTACATTGGAATAGATGCTTTGACGGTATTAATAAAATGGAGTCCGTCTTCAAGCCCATAGGAAAAAAATCCAACGGTTATTGGATAGAGACAACTGGAACAGCTCGATTAAAATTAACCGTTGATATAAAAGATGGTGGTTGGTACTGGCGTGTTTTAGAAGCTAAAGTTAGAGGAATAAAAATTCCGTTATGGTTATTTCCAAAAACAAATGCGTATAAAATAATAGAAGGTGATTCATATCGTTTTTACGTCGGATTCTCTGTCCCACTGCTTGGCGAAGTGCTCTCATATAGTGGACTACTACAGGCAGAACTAAACCAACAAGAGTTTAAATAAGATGCGTATTCTGATAACCGGTGCAACTGGTTTTATAGGACAACACCTTGTTAGTACATTGAGGGAACTAGGTCACCAAATTACTGCCTGTGTTCGAGATACGCATAGCTATACATTAAGCCACCCATCTATAGAAGCAATTGCATGTGACTACAATAAAGATACGCAAATTGATGATTGGTTACCTAGGCTAAAAAATATTGATATCGTTATTAATGCGGTCGGCATTATCAAAGAAACAAAAAACCAGACTTTCGATAAATTACATCGAGACACCCCCATTGCTTTATTTAAAGCATGTGAAAAAATTAAGGTTAAAAAAGTAATACAAATATCAGCACTTGGTGCAGATGATACTGCCTTCAGTCAATACCATCTTTCAAAAAAGGCGGCAGATGATTTTTTAATATCCCTCGATCTTAACTGGGTCATTATTATGCCATCCATTGTCTATGGCCACGATGCAAAAAGTATGTTTTTATTTACGACAATGGCAGCCCTTCCAATAACACCTGTAATTAATAACGGCAACCAAAAAATTCAACCTATTCATATTAAGGATGTTTGTACTGCAATAAGTAAACTTTGTAATGGAAGTAGTATAACGAAAACATATATTCCTTTAGTTGGTCCAGAACCTCTTACGATACGAGAACTGACTGGTTATTTAAAAAAATGGTTGGGCTTTAAAAAGAGTCGACTGATTAACATTCCAAATAAAATTGCACTGATAGTCGCTTGGTTAATTCAGTTTATGCCAAGTAGTATTATTTCACCTGAATCTATAAGAATATTAAATAAAGGCAATACAAGTGACGTTAGTTTATTTATTAATATTTTTGGTTTTACGCCGATTAGCTTTAAGCAATCGTTAATGCAATCCCCCGCTCGACAAGCTGATAAGTGGCATGCAAAGTTAACCATATTAAGGCCATTATTGAAATTCAGTATTGCTTTTGTATGGATAGTCACCGGGATAGTTTCAATATTCATTTATCCAATCGAATCCAGTTTTAATTTATTGTCTCAAGTAGGTATTACATATCCCTATAATTATTTCGCGCTTTACACTGCGGCAACACTGGATTTTATAATCGGTATATCAATACTCGTAAATTATCGTATTAAAATTATAGGAATAGCTCAGATAATTTTAATACTCAGTTATACCTTGTTAATTACATTATTTTTAACTGAACAATGGGCGCACCCTTTCGGTCCTATCGTGAAAAATATCCCGTTGATAGCTTCTATATTAATTATGATTTCTCTGGAGGATAAATAATGGAATTTCTTATTATTAAATGGATTCACATTGTTAGCTCTACACTACTGTTTGGTACAGGACTAGGAAGTGCTTTTTATAAATATATGGCTGATAGAAGCGGTAATATACAAACAATGGCCTGTACCAATAAAAATGTTGTACTTGCTGATTGGTTGTTTACAACGCCAACTATTATTATTCAGCCTATTACCGGAATATTGATGGTATTAATGCTAGGTTACTCTTTTACTGAATCTTGGATATTGTTATCCATTGTATTATATTTTTTTGCAGGTGCATGTTGGTTACCGGTTGTCGTCTTACAAATCAGAATGCGTAACATTTCTAACGAAGCGGCATTAAATAATACGTCTTTACCTGATCTTTATTGGAAGCAAGCGACTATCTGGTTTTGGTTAGGCATACCCGCATTTATATCCATAGTTACCGTATTCTTTCTTATGACAAATAAACCTAATATCTTTTAGGAATCTACGAAATGTACAAAAATATAATCAATAACCATAAACACATTATAATTTTTGATGGTGTTTGCAAGTTTTGTTCAGCGTCGATCATTTTTATCTATAAACAAGACAAAAATGCCTTATTTAAATTCGCCACTGCACAAACCACAGTAGGAGAATGTTTATTACAATCTTATGATCCACCCTTAGATTATAATGAATCTATCGTTTATATAAAAAATGGAATCCCTCACACCAAATCTGCTGCAATATTAAAAATTGCAGCAGCACTATCATGGCCATGGCGATTATTAACTGTGTTCACCCTTCTTCCAGAATTTTTGCGTGATAGTTGTTACGACTTTATCGCTAAGCATCGTTATAAAATTATGGGTAAAAGAGAAACATGCATAATCCCTACAGCTGATTTCAAGAAGCGTTTTATTTGATTCCCAATGTTAATACAGGAAGAAATTACTATGAAAAATAAACATGATCCCATTTTCAAACAAATACTTGGCGAACAATGGAATGACTTAGGCAAAGTTATTCAAAACCATTATTTTCTTAAACCCTATTCCGATGATTATATATGTGTAAAAGGTGAAATGGATGAAATTTACCATTCACCTATAGCTAAGTTGCTTATTCCCTTTGGTTTATTATTTGGAGCTATCATTCCTTACAATAGAAAACATGTTCCTATCGACGTTCACTACAATTCAAAACCTGATAACTCAAAACTCTATTGGGACAGAGTCTTTAAATTGTCGCCAACAAATGAATTTCACTTTAAGTCACATATGGAAATGCAATCTGGAAATGAAGTTATCGAATATGTTCGCTTTGGTGTTGGCATGAAATTATTGGTGACTGCAGAAAACGGTGTTCTCATTTTTAAAGATAATGGATATGTTTGGAAATTATTTGGAGTAAACATCCCTATTCCAATAAATTTAATATTTGGTAAAGCCTACATAGAAGAAAGACCGATAGATGATACAAATTTTTCAATGAAAATGATTATTAAACATCCCTTGTTTGGTGATTTATTTCGATATAGCGGGAAATTTACATTCAGTTCTGAAGGTACTAAGTAAGTTCTTAAAGAGAAAAAATGGGGTGGCTGACGGGGCTTGAACCCGCGACGACCGGAATCACAATCCGGGACTCTACCAGCTGAGCTACAGCCACCATTGAACGGTATCTAGCACTTGCTTTGCGCAAGTGATTTAAAAATGTTTGGCGCGCCCGAGAGGATTCGAACCTCTGACCCACGGCTTAGCTTACCACTACAGTTTTCACTGCTGTTTTGCCAGTTACAAAAACTGACATTAACATTTGTGGTCTGGACCATCTCTTCACCGTTTCAGGTGCTGCACGTATGGCCTCTACGGAACCCCACGATAATCATCAACAAACTTAATATGTTTGCTTTGATTATTCTTAGGCGTTTCTACCCTCAATGTGACTGACTTATCAAACGCATTTGGATCAAGAAAATAGCATTCGTCAGTATCTGGACAGTAAATACAATAGAGGTCTATTTGACCCTTATCAACAGCCTGCATATGAGTGCCGTTTTTATCTGTCCAACAAGAGCGAAAATGTAACGTTAGCGCACCTGTTTTATCTAAAGACTTATACTTTACTTGTACACGTTTGAAAGCATTATCTTTATAAGCGACCAAATCAAATGGAGCATGCTCCGTGATAGGTTGCAGGATTAAATATCCTTGCTCATAAAGACTCAATTGAGCCTTCAAAACACCTAGATCACCTTTAACTTTAGTATGGTGTTTTATCATCGTATTATTCCCTTAATACTAAAAGAGAATAATTGTAACACCATTGGTAACCATGGGTTTCCTCGGGATTGCCATCAGCCTTAATGAATAAGCTGTTAAGGTTTCCCCGATATAGTGCAGTCCACTTTACAGGTTTTTGTTTCCCTGCAAAGGCTCCTATTTTCGTAATTAAATTTACGATCTTAAAGGCCGTTGCTCTATCCAACTGAGCTACGGGCGCGAACTGCTTAATCCTAGCATACTAGTATGAACAATCATTTGATTGATTCGCTTGGATTTCAAACTGAAAAATGGTCGGGGTAGAGAGATTCGAACTCCCGACATCCTGCTCCCAAAGCAGGCGCGCTACCAGACTGCGCTATACCCCGATCAAGGGCGCGATAATACGCAAACATCGGTTTGAGGTCAAGA
>Ga0316209_1001408_pt1 | contig 25224 bp, 26 predicted proteins | sample 6monopyrite_MG_FD_204945 | JGI IMG/M metagenome (GOLD analysis project Ga0316209, IMG submission 204945) | Microbial mat bacterial communities from mineral coupon in-situ incubated in ocean water Damariscotta River, Maine, United States -... | ecosystem: Environmental > Aquatic > Marine >...
CATCTAAAATCAAGAAAATACCGCAAAAAACAATGATAGAGACGCCAATTTATGCGGCGGGGCGCCTATTTGCTTTTTAAGATGTCCTGAAATCAAGCATGCAACAGCCCCACGGTACATCTTTCTCAGGCCCAGAGCAAGCCGGATATGTGTCTGGTGCACTGTATGAGCAAGAGCAAAGAGAGGCTAATAACCTTCCTATTTTAACAAAAGATGAAATAATAACTCTGGTTAAAATGGCAACTATAGATACTGCGATTCGTGAAGGTGAAGATTTGCCTATGGATCAATACACTAATTCTGATGGTAATAAATTTGTTTTTGGTACGGGGCATGGTGTTTTTCAACCGGATATATATAGAGACTTGTTGAATAAAGCTTATAAAATAATTGAGAGTAATCCAGATATAGATAGGGACTCTATTACACGTGTTATGAAGGCGGAAATTTCTAAAGACCATGTTGGATCAGATCCTGTAACCATGAAATCAGATTCACCTGAAAATGAAACAATGGTTATTGATCGTATGCGCATTGATGTTGATTATAATGTCAGCAGCAGATTTCCTCATTATGTTAAGGTTGAGGGTATTGATGAAAAAGATATCGTTTTTAGGTTGCAAACTGCAAATGTGAAAGGTTCTTCTGGGTATTTATCATGGGCTCGTATAGAAAATCAATTCGGGGAAGAGTTACCTAGTGATAAAAATTTAGATATAAATTTAACTTATGGTGATACATCTATTCTTAAAAATGCTCAAATTACAGTATATGGATATAATAAGGGCGGTCTTATGGATCAAATGATGGATTATAGTAAAGAATTAACCGCTGAGGTTAGTACTCCTGAACCAGATACAAAGCCAGCAGCAGTTATGGACAGCAATAATCTTATGTTTTAGGCATTTGTTTATTCTTATATTCACGATATATAATATAAATTTGTGCGGCTAGTATAAAGCTTGCTCCAGCGAAAATTGATATGTAGTCTAAATCATAGTTCCATACATAAATATCCAGTATGATAGTCCATAATAGGGCGGAGTAAGCAAATGGGGTAACTACGGCTGCGGGTGCATATTTATAGGCATTGGCAAGAAATATCTGTGCAGATCCTCCTGAAAATCCAACAAGTAAAAACAGTCCCAATTCATCAAATTCTATTGGTTTCCAGACAAGGGGCATAAACATTCCAGGTATTAGAACACCTGCCAGAATGAAGTAAAATGTTACGGTAGTAGGGGATTCGGTTTTTAAGCCCCTTAAAATTGTATATATAGAGGCATGGATACATGCAGCAGTTAATGCAAATAATAAGCCCCATATACTTACTTCTCCGCTGGGTTGGGCTATTATAATTACACCTAACATTCCTACTATAACCGCGCTCCATCTATGTATTCCGATATGCTCTTTTAGGAAAAAGAAGGCTAGCACTGGTGTTAAAATGGAGGAAGTGAAGAATATTACAGTTGCATAAGCCATAGGCAGCATAGATATGGCGGCAAATGTTATGATAAGACCAATTCCACCTGTAACGGCTCTAAGAGCTATAAGCTTAGGCTTTTTGGTTTTTAATAAATGGTATTTTTTGCGCAAAATTATAAATGCAAACATAGGAACGAATACAATTAAATTTCTGTAAAAGGCTATTTCTGCTACATGGTGGTTTGCGGATAGTAGCTTTGCGCTTGCCCCCATGATAGCAAATAATAAATGCGCAGCTAAACAACAACCTATAGCTATAAATATTTTATCACTGTGAAATTTTTCTTGTGTCATGTTTTCTAAGAAAAAAAAGCCCCCTTAAATAAGAGGGCTTTAATAACTGAATTCCTCTGTAATGCCTTAGTTTTTATCTTTATTTACCAGCTTGTTAGCGACAATCCAAGGCATCATGGCGCGGAGATTTCTTCCTGTTTCTTCGATAGGGTGCTGTGCTTCACGTTCACGAATTTCAACAAGGCGGGTTAAGCCTTCTTTATTGCCGCCCATAAAGCCTTCAACGAATTTACCTGATTGAATATCGGCAAGAATGCGCTTCATCTCTTCTTTTGTTTCTTTTGTGATAACGCGCGGCCCTGATACATAATCGCCATATTCCGCTGTGTTAGAGATTGAGTAGCGCATATTTGCAAGTCCACCTTCATACATCAGATCAACAATAAGTTTAAGCTCGTGCAAGCACTCAAAATATGCCATTTCAGGTGGGTATCCAGCTTCGGTTAGCACTTCATAGCCAGCCTTAACAAGCTCTGACGCGCCGCCACAAAGAACCGCTTGCTCACCGAATAGATCGGTTTCACACTCATCTTTGAACGTTGTTTCAATAATTCCGGAGCGACCGCCACCAACGGCAGAAGCATAAGATAGAGCAAGTTCTTTAGCGCTGCCTGTTGCGTCTTGTGCAACTGCGATCAGGCAAGGAACGCCGCCGCCTTTTTGATATTCACCGCGCACTGTATGACCAGGGCCTTTGGGGGCAACCATGATTACATCTAAATCAGCACGTGGCTTGATAAGGTCAAAATGAATATTTAGTCCGTGAGCAAATAGTAGAGCAGCGCCTTGCTTTAGATTTGCTTCAAGCTCATCACGATATAGATCAGCCTGATGTTCATCAGGAACTAGGATCATTACCACATCTGCATCTTTTACAGCCTGCGCAGGAGGGAGAACCTCAAAGCCAGCATTTTCTGCCTTGGGCTTAGACGATGATCCATCACGAAGCCCGATAACTACATTTGCTACGCCACTATCTTTAAGGTTTTGCGCGTGCGCATGACCTTGTGAACCGTAACCAATAATGACAACATTCTTTGATTTTATTAAATCAAGATTACAATCTTTATCGTAATATACGTTAAGTGGAGCTTGGTTAGCTGGAATTTCTTGAGCTGCTGTGCTTTGTCCCATAGTTAAAAACCTTCATATAATTTTGTTGTTAAGGATTCGCATAAAACAGGGTTTTTAGCCAATAATCAAGCAAAAGTTATTCATTCATTGCCTGTTCGACAACTTGTTTGATGTTTATATGCGTGTTTATATCACCACTGAGCTTATCACTATCAATACCATAGGTTTTACCCTTGATTTTCATTTGGTATAATGTGGCACGGTGAGTTGAACCGAATAAGCCCATTTCTTCGGCGAAAACACATTTATATTCGTTATCTATATCAAGCCAGCCATCACTTTCCACTGCAAAAATAGTTACCTCGCGAAAGCCATTTCCAAACTCAAGTGAAGGGGAGAATTTTTTATTTTTTACAGTTTTTATTTTAAAATACTCATCAAGGAATAATTGGGCGGCGGCGGTGCAGCCTTTGAACAGTCGTTCATCTGCTTGCTCTTTGGAAATGCAGCCAGTTAGAGTTAGTGTAACAATTATTAACGGCAGTATTTTTTTCATAGCGTTATGATCCTATAGCTTTCTTTCCGCGGGAGATAGCAGCAACTCCTGTGCGGCTTATATCAACTAAACCAAGCGGGGTCATAAGGTCAATAAAGGCGTTTACTTTGTCTGTTGTACCCGTGATTTCAAATACGAACGATTCCAGAGTGCTATCAACTACGCGCGCTCTAAAAATATCAGCACTACGTAGGGCTTCTATACGCTTTTCTCCAGTGCATACGACTTTGACAAGTGCCAGTTCACGCTCTACATGTTCACATTCTATGGTTAGGTCGGAAACTTCAAGAACAGGGATAAGACGATCTAGTTGAGCTTTGATTTGTTCAATAACTTCGGGAGTGCCACTACATACAACGGTGATGCGCGATAGATGATCAATATGATCTGTTTCGGCAACGGTTAGGCTTTCGATGTTATAGCCGCGACCAGAGAACAGACCAATTACGCGCGCTAAAACCCCTGGTTCATTATTGACCAGAATTGCAAGTGTATGGGTTTCTTCCTTGCTTAGCTTTGGAGTTGGAGCATAAACGCTTCGGCTTTTTTTGCGCCTTTTTACTTGAATCTCACTCATTTTCATTACCTTTTGTTACTACTTTTTTCTTATAAATATTATAGCGGATTAACTTTTCTCCTGGCTTTAAGCGTTCCATATATTCTAGGCGATCAACATCATCTGATTTTTCTAGAGTATAAGAATTCCAGATTTTTTCAAATCTTTGTGGATTTTTTTCAAGTAGATATGCGCGAAAGTCAAAAAGCTCTCCGTCTTTAATTGGATTAGGAAAAAGCCCTACGAATATTATATCGGGTTTATGTTTCTCAAAATCATCAGCAATCATATTAGTATATTTATCCGTAGCCCCATCAATTTCCTTTTGGGTGAGTAGTGGCATTTCATATTCATCAAGCTTGTTTTGTGCATTTAATAGGAAGGGAACAAACCACATAATGGGAAAACGAGAGGCGTGTTCACGCCCTGTATAAACAGAAAGCTCTTGGGATATGTTAATCATATCGTGAAGCACTAAGAATGAGCAATTATCAGATTTACATTCATTTATCATTTTTGCAAATTCAGTATTTTTATATGAATCATGGGTTGGCATATCAATATTTTTTTTGTAGTTTTTTGAAACTATAAAAAGCAGAAATCCTGTTATTATCAAGAGTCCTGCGGTTTGTTTGAATTCTTTTATTTTAAGGTTTTCAAGAGTAAAGCTTATTATATACCCTATGAATAACCCCACCGAAGAGTAAAATAATATATTTTCTGGAATAGCATGATATGCCCAGCCTTTGCCTTGCATTATAAATGGAATAAGGCAAATAATTGCGACGGCAGAAAATATTGAAATAAGCGCAGGAGCGTTCTTTAAAAATAATTGGCAGATCAATAAGGGGATTGCTGCTTGCACCATCAAGATCAATCCGACCTTAATGACTTCGGGAGATATATCAGATGCATAATATTTTAAAATATCGGGCAATATTATTGATATAAAATCAGGGAAAAACAAAAATATAATCCCTATATATGTCAATGCCATTCCAGCAAGGAATAGGAAATCTATATCCTTAAAAACAGTAAGACGACGTTGATAAAAAATGCGATGTAAAAATATAGCTGCTGGAACCAATCCATAATGAGGTTTGAGAAGGATCAGTAAGCTGCCTGCAAAAAGTACGCTATATTTAAGAAGGCTATTAAAATCGATACGTGTAGTAATCAATATTTGGGCAAGTATTAATGGAAATAATGCCATAGCTATAATGTGGTCTTTTTGTCCGAAATCATATCCAAGTTTTATTGTGTTCATAATTATAAAAACACTAAGGACTATATAACGTTGAGATATTGTTATCTCATTAATTTTTTTTAGAAGCAGGTTTATAGCAAGCGTTGATAACCCTAAGAGAATAAACACATAAATGGTCGTGGCATAGTAAAGGGGGATTGGGGTTATCTTAGCGATAAGGGCGGCAGGTATCTGCACTATTATACTTAAAGGTAAGTTCGTATCGTAATAGGCTTCGCTCATCGCTTCACCAGCAAGTAAACGTCCTGCTGATAAAGTTAGATATGCGATATCAACATTTATGGCATAGGATAGAAAATTTATAGCCCAAGGAATAAGGGCAAGTATAATAATCATAAATGCTATCGGAGCGATATAGGGTAATAATTTTTCTTCTTTGGTCATATTTTTTTCTGCCAACTAGGTTCTAGTAAAAATCTATACTAGTGTCTTATCAAATGCCGCTGCATCTGGTGATAATATCATCTCATTATGCGCTTTGCCTGAGGGTATCATAGGGAAACAATTTTCTGTTTGCTCTACCATAACATCAACAACGGTTAGTTTATCATTACTCATCATTTCTTGAATAACGCCGTCTAACTCATCTACTGTTTGCGCACGTAAACCAACTCCGCCATATGCCTCTACTAATTTCACAAAATCGGGCAATGCTTCTGAATAAGTTTCAGAATAACGCTCTCCATGTAGTAATTCTTGCCATTGGCGAACCATTCCCATCCACTGGTTGTTCATTATAAACACCTTTACGGGCAAGCGATATTGAATAGCGGTGGCTAGCTCTTGAATATTCATTTGGATAGAAGCTTCGCCAGCTACATCAATTACAAGTGCATCAGGGTGAGCCATTTGCGCGCCAATTGCCGCAGGTAAACCATAGCCCATTGTTCCAAGCCCGCCAGATGTCATCCATCTTTTAGGTTCTTCAAAGGTAAGAAACTGCGCAGCCCACATTTGGTGTTGCCCAACCTCGGTAGAGATATAGCATTCGCGTTTATCTAGCTGCATAAAGTGGCGTAAACGCTCCAAAGCATATTGAGGCTTGATAATTTTGTCATCTTTCTTATATGCAAGACAGTTTTTGGAACGCCAAACATCAATTTGTTTCCACCAATCACCAATAGCGGCTTGGTCTGCTTTGTAACCTTTTTTATTCCATGTATCTAACATGGCTTTGATTGCACGCTCTGAATCTGCAACAATCGGAATATCTATATGCACATTCTTATTGATTGAGCTTGCATCAATATCAATATGTATTTTCTTGGAATTAGGAGCGAATTTATCAAGCCGCCCTGTAACGCGGTCATCAAAACGCGCTCCTATGCAGATCATTACATCGCAATCATGCATTGCCCAATTGGCTTCGTACGTTCCGTGCATTCCAAGCATTCCGAGCCATTGTTTATCGCTCGCAGGATATGCGCCAAGCCCCATTAATGTTGATGTGATGGGGAAACCTGTTTTTTGTACTAATTCACGTAGCAGGTTACTTGCATTTGTACCAGAGTTTATAACCCCCCCACCAGTATAGAATACAGGGTGTTTTGCACTGGCCATAAGTTCAACTGCGGCGTCTATGGCTTCCATATTTGGGTCTATTTCTGGTTGGTAATGAGCGTGAATAGTTGCCTTTTCTGCGCTAACATATTTTCCTTCTGCAAATTGAACGTCTTTAGGAATATCTATAACTACGGGGCCGGGGCGACCTGATCTTGCGATATGGAATGACTCGTGTATTGCACTGGATAGCTCATTTGGGTCTTTAACCAAAAAATTATGCTTTGTGCAGGGGCGCGTAATGCCAATTGTGTCAGCCTCTTGAAACGCATCTGTACCGATTAAAAATGTAGGCACTTGTCCAGTGATGCAGACAAGGGGTATTGAATCTAGCATAGCATCAGCCAAACCAGTAACCGCGTTTGTTGCTCCGGGGCCAGAGGTGACAAGTGCGCAGCCAACTTTACCCGTTGACCTAGCATAGCCTTCTGCCGCATGTAGCGCGCCGCCTTCTTGACGAACAAGAACATGCTTGATTTTGTCTTGCTGAAACAATACATCATAAATTGGAAGAACCGCCCCACCGGGATAGCCAAATATTGTATCCACGCCTTGTTCTATCAGGGCTTGAATTACCATCTCTGCGCCGCTCATTTCCTGTGCTTTGGTTTTTTTTGATGGCTTAATCTTTGCGATAATGGAATCGCTTTTTTTGGCTTTACTGGTAGTCGTTGTCATGGCTCTCATTCCTATTTTTTAAAAGCATGCGTAATCTAACGCATATTTTCACCTTTGTTTAGTCTGTTAAACATAAAAAAACGCCCCATTTTTAGGTGGGGCGCGTCTTTTATAAAGATTTTACGTATGTTTACGTCCGCGCCCACCGATTATCGCCCAGAAGGACGACCACAAGCACGAGGTTCACAATGTTAAAAATCTTATTCATAAGCAAAACCGTAACCGAAGATAAATTTTTGTGCAAGGAAAATTTATTGAGGTGTAATTAAACAGCATGCTTTTCCTTTAAAACAAAAAAGCTCCTCTATGTTGCCATAGAGAAGCTTTTGTTCATATCCTTTAACAGATATAAAATGAAGGTGTAGATAGAGGCTTCGTGAGGGAGCTATCCTCAAGGGAAGCAACCTATATGTGATCAACTTCTATCCTTCGTCTTATCTGCTGCGTCTTCCAACTATCAAAACAGATCAAAATATTTTACTACCTTGACCGTATCTTGGAAACTTAGATCCTCCCGAAGGAAGAAACTCAATCCCTAAAACACGTTTAGACTGTAACCTTCTTGAATAACCTTACTGACCACCCTCATAACAGCCAATCAAAACCGAAGTAGTGATTGAGGAGCTATGTACGAAATCCAGCTACTCATTTTGTGGGTAAACCCACTTATCTAGGAATGTATCCTTGAATGATTTAAATATGCCCCGATTCGGATCTATGATCAATGATTTTCTTATATTTTTCAATGCACTAGCTTACAAACAGGCAGAGTTCAAAAAAAATATTTGAATCCAGTTAGGTACAGGACTTACCCACAGACTGTGGATAATAAGCAGGGTGTTGTTAAATATGGATAGGGGAAGTTACAGGCACTTTTTATATGAGTCGTTAGTTAAATGAAAGCAAAAAAGAATCGATTCTATATTTTTTATTATCCTAAAAATTGGTATTAAACCTCCGCCTTCAGGCGGAAAGAGGCTTTAGCCGTCTGCTTCATAATATCTCTCCTTAAAATGGACGTCGGTGAGCCGTAAACGTCCATTTTAAGGAGAGATATTATGAGCTACACAACCGGATGTCACACAGTTTTTCATCATCGCTATCATATCGTCTGGGTTCCAAAGTATCGTTATAAAGTTTTAGAAGGAGACATCCGGTTACATGTGCGCGAAACGATCCGTCAGGTGTGTCGTGAGATGCGTGTACAAATCATAAGCGGTGTGCTTTCGAAGGATCACGTCCATATGTTTGTTGAAATTCCGCCTCATATTTCCGTTTCACAGTTTGTACAACGTGCAAAAGGTCGATCAAGTCGAAAGGTACAGCAAGCATTCCCATCTCTTCGTAAGAAATATTGGGGATGTCGTTTTTGGGCAAGGGGATATTTCTGCACGACTAGTGGAAATATTACGAACGAAATTATACTCAATTATCTGAAAAATCATTCTGTGAAACACTGATATGGCTTCTAGCCACTCACGAACCTACCGACGCCAGTCGGTAGTGGTTCAGTAAGGCGGGTTATTTCTATTATGAAGATATATTTTTAGTCAGCATTTAAAATTTGGTTTTTAAACCATGTAATTTGTTGTTTTGCGTATTGCCTAGTGCGTGCTTGAGATTTTTCTATTGCCTCATCTTTGCTTTTCTTACCTTTTATATAGGACAGCATCTCCCTATATCCTAGAGCTTTTAGCAATGGCACATTGTGATGCACTTCACCGTTTTCTACGCGCTTTGAAAAGGTTTCCGTTTCTTCTAATGCGCCATTATCTAACATCCATAAAAAGCGATCATTGCATCTTTGGTGCAAGATGGGGCGCTCTGGGATAATTACTTCTATTTTAAATTTCCAATTTTCAGGAGGAGGAATGCGCGGGAGTTCTTGCCAATGCGCCAAGCTTTTTCCTGTGGCTTCTAATACTTCCCAAGCGCGTACTAGCCGCGCGGTATGAAATGGGTGAAAACGCTTAGCCATAATTGGGTCACGTTTTTCTAGCTCGGCGTGAAAGGCAGGGTTTCCAAGCTCTATTTGCTTTGCCATAGCCGCATCGCGTACATTCTGCGGAATATCAGGAATAGGGGACAGGCCATCGGTTAGTGCCTTTATATAAAGCCCAGAACCACCGACAATTATAGGAGTTTTTCCCTGTTTCAAAATATCATGAATTATTGGCTCTACTAATTCTTTCCAATTACCAGCAGAGCAGGATTCATTAGGGTGTAAATGGCTATAGAGCAGATGGGGCGCTTGGTTTAAGTCACTTTTTGGTGGCTGCGCGGTTAAAATATGTAAGCCATCATAAATTTGCAAAGAATCACAATTTATAATTACACCATTTAGCTTTTTGGCGAGTTCCAGAGCGTGCGCAGATTTTCCGCTTGCAGTAGGCCCTGCAATGATATGTACTTCGTGCTCTGTTTTATTATTTTTCGCCATAATGCGCGGATTATAAACATATAGTTAGGCAGATGAGAAGGAAGATTTAATAATGCATGAAAATCATAGCCAAACTAAAAAAGCTGTGGCTCTATCGGTTTTTGCTTTTTCTCTATTTTCTATTAGTGATGCTATGCGTAAATACGTTGCCATTGAATATGAGATTGTTGATATTTTATTTTGGCAGGCTGTTTGGGGAATATTGATTATTTTTCTTATTTCTCCGTTTGTTGGAGGTAAAAATGCATTTTTTAATGTTAAAACTATAAAATGGCAGTTATTACATGGGTTTTTTATGATGATGAATACTACATTATCATTGATTGCGATTAGCCATATTCCCATTGTTGATGCTTATACTATATTTTTTCTAATACCGTTTGTGGTTAGCCTTATGGGCGCGTTGTTTTTCAAAGAGGTAATAGGGAAATTTCGTTTATTTTCTATATTATGTGGCTTTATCGGGGCGTTTACTGCGTTTCGCCCAGGTTTTGAGAGCATAAGCCCTTCTTATCTCTATGCCATTACATGTGTGTTTACATTTTCTTCGGCAAGTATAATTGCGCGATATATAGGTAGGGATTCAGGTGTATTGTCCTATGCATTTTGGCCATTCTTATATTTAGTTGTGGCTATCACTATATATAAAGGAGGGGTAATTCCACTAGATTTTCCATCAGATTTCTTTGCCCTAGCATTTGTTATGGGAGCATTCTATGGTGCGGCGGTCATAATAATTTCTTATGCTTATACGCTTGCTCCTGTGGCGGTGGTTGCTCCGTATCAATATACACAGATTATTTTTGCCCTAGGGTTTGGGTATTTTTTATTTGGTAATATCCCTGATTTTTTTAAAATTGTTGGAGCATCAATTATTGTTGGTGCAGGCATTATGCTCTATGCGCGTGAAAGAATAAATGAAAAGCGCAATAGTAAAATAATAGAGCCGTTATAATGATATATAGCGACTCTATTAAATTTTAGGGATTTTTATTGAGGCAATCTTAAAGCAACAAACCGAACATTACCTGATGCATTTATCAATAAAAGAACTGACTTTCGTCCATTCTTCTGAGCTTTTTCAATAATATCTATAATTTCTTGAGGTTCAGACACGGCTTGTTGGTTTATTTCCACGATTACATTACCAACCATGAGCCCTTTCTTTTCGGCTTCTGACATCGGTTTAATGTCACTAATAACAACGCCGTTGACAGAATTTGGAATATTAAATTTATCACGTAATTGTTTATCTGTAGGTTTAAGTGTGAACCCAACTATATCAACATCAACGCCAGTGTCCTCGGATTTTGGCACAGTTTTAAGAAGGCCATCTTCCTCAGCTTTTTCCAGTTCACCAATTTCAACGGTGGTTGTATGCTCTTTTCCATCACGCCAGTATTTAATCTTGGCTTTTGTCCCAATATCATGTTCGGCCACTATGCGAGGGAGCATTTTCATCTCGCGAACGCCCTGACCGTCAATTGAAAGAATAATATCTCCAGCTTTGATTCCAGCAGCTTTAGACGGGCCTTTTTCATTAACACTAGCAACCAGTGCGCCGCGTGGTTTATCAAGCTCAAGGCTTTCTGCTATTTCATCAGTTACTTTTTGGATTCTTACGCCCAGCCAGCCCCTACGTGTGCGACCATATTTAATGATTTGGTTTATAACAGGCTTAGCTAGAGCAGAGGGAATAGCAAAACCAATACCAACTGATCCGCCTGTCGGACTGAAGATGGCGGTGTTTATTCCAATGACTTCCCCAGCCATATTGAATAGTGGGCCACCTGAATTACCCTTATTAATTGACGCATCTGTTTGAATGTAATCATCATAAGGACCAGAGTTAATATTTCTGGCGCGAGCAGAGACTATTCCAGTTGTAACAGTTCCGCCAAGGTTAAATGGGTTTCCAATGGCTAATATCCAATCGCCGACACGAGTATCATCACTGTTACCAAAAGAAACATCTTTTATTTTCAATTCGGAGGTGTCAATTTGTAGAACAGCAATATCAACTTTTTCATCCGTACCAATAAGTTTTGCATCGACAGTAACATCATTTATGAATGTTACGCGTATATCTTCTGCGTCTCTTACAACATGATTATTTGTAATTACGTAGCCGTTTTTTGCGTCAATAATGAAGCCAGACCCTAGAGATGATGCAGGAACAGATGGAGCTCCGCCGCCTCTTTTATCCATAAACTCATCAAAGAACTCTTGAAAAGGAGAACCTTCAGGAAATTGTGGAAGCTCAGGGAAATCCTGTGGAACAGTAGATTTCTGGGTGGTTGATATATTAACTACGGCTGGTGATAGTTTCTCTGCCAGATCAGCAAAGGTCGCCGGAATCATTTTTACGGCTTCTGGTGATTTATTAGTAGGTTCTTTTGATATAGCCGTAGGTATATTTGATATAAGAATAGTAAATGTGAAACAAAATGCAAAAGTCAGATGTGCAATTCGCATATTATATACTCCTCTTTATGTTTGTTTAATTATCCTTGAAATGTTTGAAAAAGGCGCTGTCAGGCGAAAGTATTAAACGTGTTTCTGGGGTGGCCATAGTCTTTTTATATGCCTCCATAGAACGAATAAATGAGTAGAAATCTTGATCTATGTTAAAAGCTTTAGCGTAAATTTTAATGGCCTCATTATCGCCTTGCCCCTTTAAGATTTCAGCATCACGTTTTGCTTCGGCCAGAATAATTGTGCGTTCTTTTTGTGCGGTGGATCTAATTTCAAGGGCGCGTTCTTCCCCCTTTGACCTGCGCTCTGTTGCGCGTTCATTAAGCTCTGATTTCATTTGTTTTACAGTTGATGTACGTAATTCTTTCGTAAGATCAGCGCGGACGATACGCACATCAACAATTTCTATGCCCAAACGGTCATCTTGGATTTTTTTATTCACTAGGGCACGGATTTTATTCATGATTTCGGTGCGCCCATCAGAAAGAATTTCGCCTAATGTCGTTTCACCAAGCACAGCACGAGTAGAGCCGTTCAAAATGCTTTCAATTCTAGAATTAGCACTGCGTATTGTTACCAAAGTTTTCATAAATTGAAGTGGGTCTGTAATCTTATAACGAGCAAATGTATCAACAATAATCGGCTCACCACTAACATTTTCTATGCTTGGCCCACCGTTAAGCTCTTTATCATTATTTACCTTATCACTGCCATCTTCATTCTTTGACGCTTTTATAACTACAGAACTTGATATAACGACAGGCTCAGCCTTTGGATCAATCGATAAAACTCGTTTATCAAAATAACGAACATCTTGAACAAAGGGCATCTTAAAATGAAGGCCAGGGCCTCTAGGTTCTCCTCTGGGTTGTCCAAGCTGCAATACAAGGGCTTGCTGTGTTTGATCTACAGTGAAGAAACTCTGTGATCCAATAATTAGCGCGGCTGCCAAAAATATAAAAAATGAAATTGCTTTAATGCTCATAATGTTTATTCCACTATCTCTTAGTTTTTGATTTTAGCTCATCAAGTGGAAGGTATGGCACTACGCCTTGTCCACTTTTATTGCTATCTATTATAATTTTTTCAGCGTTACCCAGAACATCTTCCATGGTTTCTATATAGATACGTTCTTTAGTAACATCTTTACCTTTTAAATAGGCTTGATAAATCGAATTGAAACGCGCGGCGTCACCAGTTGCTTGAGCAATCTTTGCTTGTTTATAAGCTTCGGCTTCTTGTAATAATTTTATAGCTTGTCCGCGAGCTTCTGGTAAGATTTTTTCTCGTAATGCACGCGCTATGTTCTCGGTGTCTTCTGCATCTTGTCGCGCTGATTGAACATCTTGGAATGCTTGCTGAACATCAGGGTGCACTTCTGCCTTTTGAATTAAAACCTGCTTAATATTCACTCCAGAGTTATATTCATCAAGATTAGTTTGAATTATTTGTTTAACTTTTGCCTCAATTTGGGTTCTACCAGTCGTGATGATTTGGAACATATCAGTCTGCCCAACAACTTCGCGAATCGCGCTTTCGGCGACTTTCTTAATAGTGTTTTCCTGACCTTGTATTTCAAATAAATATTGTTCAGCGGATTTTATATCCCACTGCAAAGCCATTTGTAGATCAACAATATTACGGTCAGCCGTAAGCATTAGGCTTTCATTATGGACAGATTGTTTTATTGATGAATTATTACCTCTGCGATAGGGGAGAGCTTCGGTATAACCAATGGTCATGCTGCGCTGCTCGTTTACATTTACCTTAGTAATTGTTTCGATGGGCGCAGGGAAGTGATAACCTAGACCTTCATCTACTTGACTTCGGGAATAGGCTCCAAAACGCTGTATCACTCCATGTTCACCGGGGTTTATAATATGAAAGCCACTGGCTAGCCATAGTAATATAATTACACCGATCAATAATATAACTGCAAAACCGCCATTCATGTTGCCAGGTAATACTTCGCGCAAGCCATCTTGTGCGTTCTTTATTATGTCGTCAAAATCTTTGGGGTCGTTTCCATGTCCACCGCCACCGCCGCGTTTTCCACCATCACCTGATGATCCGCCCCACGGATTATCACGTTTTTTGCGTCCATCACCATTATTTCCAGAAGCATTTCCCCAAGGATTACCTCTTTTTTTGCCTGAATCATCATCTTTAGACATAAATATCACTTTTCTTATTGACGTTTGGTATCGCCACACAATATCTATTTTCTATCGGAAATCAAGTATTACAGTATTTAAAATAGGTAATGTTATGGGTAAAAATAAAAAGCATTCTCTGGAAGAAGATATATTGGGTGCTTTGCGCAAGGTTAAGGGTGATACCAAACATGGAAATATTGTTGATTTAGGAATGATTTCTTCTGTGCAGATTGATAATAAGGGGCATGCTATTATTTTGATTGAGGTTGATCCTGAACGCGGTGCGCAAATGGAAGAGATGCGCCAGCAAGTGGAAAGCGTTGCTGCTAAAGTTAATGGTGTAAATAAGGTTACGGCAATATTAACAGCAGAAAAACCTGTGGATTCTGGATCATATGGAGCGCGTAAAAGGGTCAATATCGATCCTCATGGTATGAATAAAAACCCTCCTGTTGATGTTCCTGCAAAACATATTATTGTTGTATCCTCTGGTAAGGGCGGGGTTGGTAAATCAACGCTTTCTGCGAATTTAGCCGTATCATTGGCCAATAAATACGGTAAGAAAGTAGGGTTGCTTGATGCGGATATTTATGGCCCGTCGCAACCTCTTATGATGGGCGATGAAGCATATAAACCGCAGTTAAATGATTATAAGAAGCTAATACCAGCCAATAAGCATGGCATAAAAATAATGTCTATCGGATTTATTGCCGATAGTAAAAAGGCTCTTGTATGGAGGGGGCCAATGGTACAATCAGCGTTTTATCAAATGCTTAGAGATGTTGATTGGGCAAACGCTGATGATCCTTTGGATTATTTAGTGATAGACCTTCCCCCAGGTACAGGTGACGTACAGCTAACTTTGGCACAAAAGGTCAGGGTTAGCGGAGCGGTTATAGTTTCCACCCCGCAAGATATTGCACTAATAGATGCGCGTAGAGCGGTAGAAATGTTTGAAAAAACAGGAGTTCCTGTTTTGGGTTTAGTAGAGAATATGAGCAATTATACATGCTCTAATTGTGGGCATGAAGAGCATATCTTTGGTCATGGTGGTGCAAAAGATGAAGCAAAAGATCTTGGCATTAAATTTTTGGGAAGTATTCCCTTATCTAAAGATGTACGTGTGCAATCTGACGAAGGAATTCCTATAGTTATCTCTTATAAAGATAGTGTCGCAGCTCATAAAATAAATGATATATCTTCGAGTATTATCGATGCTCTAGGGTAATGAAACTATAAGGTGGAGAATGCTCTAAATTATCTATGCGCTCTGTTTCTTGCCATTCGTCATAGTTAAAAAGCGGAAAAAAGGCGTCGCCATCAACTGATTTATGAACTTTTGTTATATGAAGCCTGTCTGCTTTGTTGATTGTTTGTGTGTATATTTGCGCGCCGCCAATAATAAATATTTCATCTAAATTTTGATCTTGCGCTGTAATTTTTGCATTTTCTAACGCAGCATCAATGTCCTTATATATTGTGATATCATGACCTGTTGAATATTCAGAACGACTTATAATTATGTTTTTGCGATTGGGTAGAGGCTTTCCTAAATAGCCAATTATGGATTCAAATGTTTTGCGACCCATGATAACAGGGTGCCCTTCAGTAAGGGATTTAAAGCGTTTTAGGTCATCAGATATATGCCATGGCATCTTATTATCTTTGCCAATGCAGTTATTTTCAGCCATGGCCACTATGATAGATATTGTTATTTTACTCATTATCGTAGCTTATATCTGTCTTTGTACTTGGTGTGTTAGAATTTGAAGCAATTATTTTAAATAGACCGCCAATTGTAATTGAAGGGTCTTTCAAGCCATTGGCACGCGCTCGCCATTCCTTTCCAAGCTTTACATCAAGTAAATCATGTTTTTCGCATGCTTCTTTATATAAGGGGGCGTATTTATCAAGTAAGTCTTGTTCGGGTAGATTCTTCCTATAATGCGTTTGTCTGGCATCTGTAAGCTGGGTGTTTAGCTCTTCAAGATCACCATATTTTTCGTAAGCCATATTTCCAATGGCTACCAGTCCGCTTATTAGTGATAGGTTTTTACTTATTTGTGCCATTTTGTACCAATTTATAATGAGATTGCTTTAAATCAAACAGGGGCTGTGGGAGCTGCAGGGGCGGACATTCCGCCAATCGGGTTACTTATATTTGGATCTGTTGGGACGGGAGCATTAGCCATGGCGTTTTGCATATCCTGAGCCTGTTGTATGCGGTCTAACGCGGCGGTTTCATTGGCAGCCCCATCGAAATATTCTCCTACGGGTTCTCCTCCGGCTTCTATTGAACTCTTATCTGCTATATCTTCGCCATGTACCATTGCAACTCCGGCTCCTAATGGAATGATGCCTGCTAGAGATTCGCTTGATGGTGTTGTGATAACATTTGTTACAGCAAGAAGGTTAGGCGCGCTGGTTGCCATAGATGTATCATTTGCCAGAGCGGCATCTTGCTCTTGTTGTAATTGCTGATCTTGTTCTTGTTGTGCAAGTTCTTGCTGTTCTATTTCCTGTTGTTCTACTTCCTGCTGTGCTAGCTCTTGCTCCTCAAGCTCCTGTTCTTCTTGGGCAAGTTGTTCCGTTTCTAGATTAATTTGAGATTCAGAATTTGTTTGCTCTTCTAGCCTTTGCTGTTCTTCTAGTTCTTCCTGTTTTATTTGTTCTTCACGGGTAGCCTTTATATAATCTTCTACATATTCATTAGCATCAGGGTCGAGGTCAGCATTAAATGCACCTTCATCTATAAGTTTATCCAGAGCTTCATTATATTTATCTGGGTCTGTAGCAGGAAGGATTTCTACTTCTTTTACAGATATTCCTAACTCTTCTGCTACGGCTTCATTCTGTATTTGTAGAAAATTGGCTGCTGCAAAAGCTTGATCATCTGATAATTCAATTGGTGTAGTATCTGATAATGAAATGCCTGTTGCATGCGCTCCACCATCGCTGGCAGCATCTAAATTTCTCATTGTGGTGAGGTCTTCTGTATAATCTACGCCTCTATTTTCTTTCAAGGCATCAATTGATACTTTATCAGCGTTTATTTCTCCTTCTAAAATAGCCGCGGCTCTTTCCTCACCTTCTAAGTTTTTTAGTTCTGAATTATCTTGGTTGCAATGTTCACCTTCGTGAGCTCCTATGGCATATTGGATATCAGATAAATCAGTTTCTATGCTGCTTGTGTCTTTAAGGGCATTACCACTTAATACCTGTTTAATATCGCTTTCAGAGCTTATGCTGTCATGGATGCCAGTTATAACGCAAACGGAACTTCCATTTGCATCTGTTATAGGAACTGCTGAAGGACCTGCATTTAAAAGTTTAACAACAGTTGCTTCCATTACGCCATCACTTACATTTTTTGTGACCCCTGGTGATTGGCTTTCCAGCATCTCTCTCATTATATCAGCATGCTCAGGTGTAACGTCTCCTAGTCCAATTCCTTTGCCTTCAGATAGGTCAAGACTAAGACCTTCAAATGCATTAGGGTCAATATGTATAATTGGAATATTTGAAGTGTCAGCCGCACCTTGTTTGAAGTTTGATAAATCACTATCATCAAAATCATCAAAATCAGACATATTTATAAGTTCCTCTTACTAATTAATAGTTTAATCATTCTCGTATTGCTTTGGGGTATTAAAAGGCGGCGTTGGGGTGTAATCATCATCAAATAAAAGATTGGTACCCGGTTTGCTTTCATTGTTTTCCGTCTGCGAAGTAGTAACAGTATTATCTGCGTGCGTGTTATCAGGGCTATTATCCTGTACTTCGCCTGTGGATACGCAAGCACTTAATAAAAATGCTGACATTAAACTTACAGTTGTTGTTGCTTTATTACCCATGATTTCACCAATTCTTTTCTGTTTTTATAGGCTTTATCTTATATAAATTTTATGGAATATCCAAGAAAAATCTACTTAAACGGCGACTTTCCCCTTGATGTGTGGGTGGGATTCATAGCCAATCAGCTCAAAATCTTCGAATTTAAAGTCAAATATGTTGCTTACCAGTGGATTTAAGTGCATTTCAGGAAGCTTATAAGGCGTACGTGAAAGCTGTAATTCTGTTTGTTCTATATGGTTTGAATAAAGATGGGCATCACCCAAAGTATGAATGAACTCACCAGCTTTTAATCCTGTGACTTGTGCCATCATCATGGTAAGGAGCGCATAAGAGGCAATGTTAAATGGCACACCAAGGAAGATATCTGCGCTGCGCTGATATAGTTGGCAGGAGAGCTTGCCATCGGCGACGTAAAACTGGAAGAAGCAATGACATGGCGGTAGAGCCATTTTTTCAATCTCCCCAACATTCCAAGAACAGACAATTAAACGTCTGTCATCAGGGTTAGATTTTATGCGCTCTATTACATTACTTATTTGATCAATTTTATGTCCGTCGGCTGCGCCCCAACTGCGCCATTGCTGTCCGTAAACTGGGCCAAGATCACCATTGTCATCTGCCCATTCGTCCCATATTCTTACCCCATTATCTGTAAGGTATTTGATATTTGTATCGCCTTGCAAAAACCATAAAAGTTCATGAATGATAGAGCGTAAATGGCATTTCTTTGTGGTAACAAGTGGAAAACCTTCGGATAAATCAAAGCGCATTTGATGCCCAAAAACTGAGCGTGTGCCTGTGCCTGTGCGGTCTTCTTTGATCGCTCCATTTTCCAGTACATGGCGCATAAGATTTAGATATTGTTTCATAGTATTCCTTTTATATGCAGTGATTCTTATCATTAATTATAGACGAACGAAAAATATCTGTAAGGAATAATCTTTGAAAAAACTAAATTATAAACTATGATGTAGGGAATGAATTGGTACTGTTTATGGGGGCGGATTGGTGGAAGATTTATGGGCTGAGTGTAAGGTTGCTTTTTATGAGGAAGAGGAAAGTGGCAAGGTTAAAAATTGTGTTATTTTGTGTAAGGCAAGTTTGCTTGCCAACAGTGAGTCTAAATCGGAATATTATCCGCCTTTAAATGCTCCGCTTGTGAATTTTTTGTTAAATGCACAAGATGAGGGTTACGATGTTCATGTTTATGCTATATCTCCCAACGCTAGTTATAAAAACCTACAAAATCGCGGTGTTGATATGGATAATTTTCCGTTTGATATAGAGGCTCATATCGATTTACTTGGTAAAAGCCGTGGTTTGGTGATAAGTGATGCGCCTAGTAAAAGGAAAGATAATAACACTTTGATAAGTTGGGATATAACCGACGATAAAATACAGGATTTTTTGAATGAGTATTTTAGCGATAAGCCTGAAGAGCCCGCGTTAACGCCATCTTGAAAATATTGCTAAGTTTGAATCTCTCTCTTTATTTTTTTAGAGTAATTGAAATATTAAGAACATCTCTTTATAATGATCTTGCTGGCTTGCCAGTTATGACACTAAACGTTTGTACGGAATAAACGTTGCGGACCCGGGGGCGGTACCCGGCGGCTCCACCATTTGGAATTTATTTGGAAATCATTTTAGATTTCAAGTGATGGGGCCGAAACAGGATCGACGCGCGCAATAAAGGTATATTAACGGTGTTCGGCATAGTATCCGCCGTTATCGGGCTAAATTTATAAATGCAAACGATAACTTTGCGTTCGTAGCCGCTAACGACAACTCTGTTGTTGCTAACGATGTTCGTGTTGCTGCCTAATTTGGTCGCATACGAAGCTACAATTGAATCCTTATCTGATTAACGTCAGTTAAGTGGGGCTTGGGTCGAGCCTTGCAACAGAATCGACCCTTTATTTTAATTCGGAAATTTCATGCAAATATCAGAACCCGCAGTGCCAACATTGTTATATTTATTATGTGCAATGAGCGCGATGGCGTTTTTGATGTCGGCGTATTTATGGCAATGGCGTGCCTTATATAGTAAGAATGAGTTAGATTTTAAGCCTTCTATATATCGCGGGCAGGTTTATTCATTGCTCGGCGTAATGGTACTTTCTATTATCTTGGGATCATATGATTATTTTTTCTTTGTGCGCGAATTACATATAGGCGCAGAAGCTCTTATTTTGGTATCTGCGCTTGCTTATGCGTATATAAAAGCGGGAGTAGGTAAACGGTTTGGCGTTGTTTTAGGATCAATTATAAAAGTTTCAGCTTTTGGTTTTTCTTGTATTTTGGGGTGGCTAATTACCCTCGCCATAGGTGTTACTTTAATATATTTATTTGGTATTTTGGGTATTCCTTTAGCTGGTAACATTGATCCCAATATAGTGTTTATTACAGGCTTGCTATGGAATGTTCCAATATTGCTTTTATATATAAAGCTATTGAAGAATCCTGATAAAACAGAAGTTGTTAAATTTTCAGGGTTTCATAAATTCTTATGGCCGGTTTTGATGGCTTATATCGTATTGTTATTTCCGTTGTTAATTCAGGAAATTTCTGTATCAGAGAAGTGGCGAGAGATGAAAAATGAAAAGCCTCTGAGGACAGTATAGGTGTATCGATGTTGTTTTATTTAATGCACATTGTTTTGTATAAAATAGTGAAAAAATCATCTCGGCACTTGCATTTTACCCCTAATATTTGCGACATATAAGATATGACTGATGAAGAAGATTATTTAAGATATGATAAAATGGTTGAAACCGCACTAAGAGGTGTGGTTCGCAAGGCTGTGGAAGAGGTGATGGATAATTACAACACCACAAATGGTATGCCGGGCGATCATCATTTTTATATAACATTTTTAACTGAGTATCCTGGTGTTAAAATCCCTGATTATCTGCGAGAGCGCTATCCTGGTGAAATGACCATTGTTTTGCAATATCAGTTTTCTGATTTGAATGTAGATGATGAGCGTTTAGAAGTGACGCTATCATTTAATAATATCCCTGAAAAACTGGTTGTTCCGCTTAATGCGATAAGCATATTCGCAGACCCATCTGTTAATTTTGCGCTTCAATTCCAACCTCTTGGTGAGGCCATGGACGATGAAGATCTTATTTTGCAAGAACTTGCGGAAGAAGAACCTGATGATCCTGATGGCTCTGGCGGTGGGGGTAAGCCTGCTGGTGAAAAAACTGGTGAGGTTATATCTCTGGATAGCTTCCGTAAGAAATAGGATAAGCCTATGAGCTTATGGACTCCTGATAAATCTTATAATGCAGAGCCTTGTAAAGTATTGCTAAAACGTGGGGAGTTCGTAGATTCTGCGCGTGATGATCGCTCTGTTCCTTATAAAATATACTATCCAGTGGATCATGGTTCAGACAAAATCCCAGTAATATTATGGAGCCACGGCTTTGGCGGAAATCGCGACGGGGCTTCGTTTATATCTCGCTTTTTGGCGGGGCAGGGCTACGTAATTGTTCATATTACCCACATAGGAACTGATAGCTCGCTATGGGAAGGCAAAAAAGGCCACCCTTGGGATATATTAAAAGAAGTTAAAATATCGCGTGAAACCACGCTGAATCGAATGTATGACGCGCCGTTTGTGCTTGATGAACTAGAGAGCTGGAGCGCTGAAAATCCTGATATTGGTCAATATATGGATATGAGTAATATTGGTATGTCGGGGCATTCCTTTGGCGCGATGACCACGCAAGTAATGGCGGGTATGAAGTTTCCCAATATGGGTAAGGAGCTTATATCCTTGCGTGAGGAGCGAATATCGTCGGGTATATTATACAGCCCCGTTCCTATTGATCATTTAAGTGACGCCTCGCCTGAAGAATTATACGGCTCTATTGATATTCCTCTTTTTCATATGACTGGAAGCGAAGATTATTCGCCAATAGAAGGTTATGACTATAAGCATAGATTGATTATCAAAGAGCATGCAGGAAATCCAGAGCAGTATTTGCAAGTTTTAGATGGCGGTGATCACATGGTTTATAATGGAACGCGGGGTAAACTTGCCAATAATCCCAAACGTGAAGAGCATGAAAAACTTATCCTTGAGGGGGTATTCGCCTTTTGGCAGGCTTATTTAAAGGGCGATGATAACGCCAAAAAATGGCTTAAAACTCAATATGGTTAATTACTTATTATTCCCATAATTAATCTTAAGTTGTTGTTTTTATTATGTAAAAATAATGATTTCTTTGCTTTTATTTTAAATTTGTGATTATATGGAGATACAGCAAAATATATAAATAAGTTTTTAGAAGGTAATCCTTTAGCCTTCTTCAAGATAGTATAATAACTTGAGTTTCCTAGGTTAGAAGTGACTTAAAAGCGTTCGGTGAGAGGTTGCCGAGCGCTTTTTTTATGCGTATAGTCCTTTTTAAATTACACAAGCGCCCGTAGCTCAGGGGATAGAGCATTGGTTTCCGAAGCCAAGGGTCGCAGGTTCGAATCCTGCCGGGCGCGCCATTTTGTTTTCACCCCCGCAAAAGCTACCTAATGCCTTGAAAGGCAAGGTGGTTTCGGGGGTTCGAAAACCTTCATTTCTTTGGTAAGGTAATTTGTCCGAAAACACCATTCTAAGCACTAATCTCTTGTCTTCCAGTCTATCCGAAGTCCAGAGCTTGTAAGGGTTTCCAAGAAACTCCATAGCGGTTCGAAAAGTGTCATCAAAGTCAGCGACAGGACGCCCACAATTTTGAATTTTTTCATGTAAAATGATCTTTTGTCCTTCAAGCTTTTCTATCTTTTGTTCATAAGCAGAGATTACTTTTGTGCTTTCAGTATCAACAATGCGATCAAGGAATTGCTCAACGCGGATATCTATCTTGGAAAGCTCTTTCTTGAGGAGAATAACGTCCTCCTTGCTTCTGTTCTGGCGTTCATTCCAAAGATCGCGGAACATATTCATTGCCGTAAAGAAAAGCTCTTGAGAGGGCTTTAATTCTAAAAGCAGTGCTTCAAATTCTTCTTCTATTCTCTCTTTTCGTATCGATTTGCGGTACTCATCACATCCTTTGGTAAAACAATAATAGTACGGGTATTTGGTATTACGCCCCTTTGACCAACAGGCCGTCATAGGCTCGCTGCAACAGCTACAGGTAATAAACCCGCGCAAAGGGAAGTCATCACGTAAATCTGCGCGTGCAGGGGCTTTGGTTTGGCCGTTCATGCGATCTTGAATAGCTTGATAGGCTTCAAAGCTTATAAGTGGCTCATGCTTGGCAGGATGCATGGAGATGTTCCATTTCTTTACATCGATATAGCCTGCATAGAGAACTTGTTTCAGCATGTTTGGGATTTTTTGGTAAAGAACTTCGCCGTTTTTATCTTTGGGAAAGGCAGGAACGCTTTCAAGAAACCGCTTCACTTCGCTTTGAGTTTCAAATCTTCCGGATGCGTAGCCTTCAAGAGCTTCTTTGACGATAGAGGCAATAGGCTCAACTTTGACCAGCATTCTTCCCGAGTGGCCTTTCACGCTATCAAACTTGTATCCTACGGGTGGGTAAAATGCCCAATAGCCGTTCATAACGCGAGCTTGCATACGGTTCTTAGTTTGTTCTGCGTTCTTCTGGCGTTGGTGCTGGGATACACTGGCCAGAAGGTTCTCGACAAGAATAGAATCTGAATCTTCTCCAAACTCGATAGATGGGCTTTCCAACTTGCCACCTGCTTCGCCTATGGCTGTGCGCAGATGTATATGGGCATCAAGGCCACGAGCGAGACGGGAAATATCATCGATGATCACAACATGGTTTTGTTGATTCTTATGTGATTTTAGAAATTTGAGCATATCTTGCATGGCTGGACGATCAATCATACTACCGTAAACGCCTTCATCCCTGAAGACTTGCACAACCTCATAGCCCTTGTGTTTTGCAAAGTCGCGGCAACGCGTTTCCTGAGAGCCAAGCCCATCACCTTTTTGTACCTGCTTAGAGCTGGAGACACGGCAATAAATAACGGCTTGTATAGCTTTGCTCTTTGTCATGTGCATGTGTCTCCCTCAAGATCATTTTTGCTGAGTTTTGAGTCTAGGTCTTTGGAGGAATCCTGTAAATCAGTTTTATGATTTTTATCGCTACATTGTTGCGTAGGATGGATTCCAAAAGCACGATCGACAAAGCCTTCCATGATCCGCCGCAGATCGTGGATAAGATCGATCTTTTTCTCATGGCTTAGGTCTAACCCTTCAAGCATGGGCAAATATTTGTTTATGTCTGGTTGCATGATTGCCGCTCCTTTCGTTTTCTGGTTTATGACCAGCATAACACAGCTTGTGCCCAAAACTGGGGCACTGGGCGTGAAGCCCATAGATTGGTGAAACGGCGATACGTTTAATGGTGCAGTAGGTTGAGGCGATTTAGCCTCCGTTAGTACCACAGCTTAGAGGGATGCAACGGGAGAGCGCAGCGTCTCCCTTGCCAAGCGTATTGTATTACAATACACAGCTTGCGTTCCTTCTTAACTCTAGTTTTGTTGAAAATGAGGTGGTGTTATGTGATGTTTGGGAATGTCTAAAAACCAAGTATGTATAGATTGTTCAAAAATTATGGATTGGGAAACCTTTCACGACGAATTTCAGGAAAAGATGGGCTTCTTTGATGGCTATGGCCGTAACATGGATGCTTGGATTGATTGTATGGGTGATATGTACACGAATGGGGCTGTTGCATGCTTGATTTCAGGACATCTTAAAAAGCAAATAGGCGCCCCGCCGCATAAATTGGCGTCTCTATCATTGTTTTTTGCGGTATTTTCTTGATTTTAGATGCAATTATAGTGTCA